>Ga0209189_1001886_pt1 | contig 15216 bp, 13 predicted proteins | sample C_130820_EF_Meta_FD_187308 | JGI IMG/M metagenome (GOLD analysis project Ga0209189, IMG submission 187308) | Freshwater microbial communities from Lake Croche, Canada to study carbon cycling - C_130820_EF_MetaG (SPAdes) (version 3) | ecosystem: Environmental > Aquatic > Freshwater > Lake... | reverse complement strand
TAAAATTTGTCAACCACAACATAGTTGTCATCTTGTAATTGGCAAATTACACCTTGTCCGGTACGTAATTCACGCCCGGTCCAAGCAGGATCCAGGAACCAACGGCACCGAGTGCCATTGTGTCTAAAGTCGTTGGGGTAATCTGGATGTGGACGATATTGTGCCAGTTTGGCCACAGTACCGATATCCGTTCGACGCAATGCATCTAGTGTGGGGTCTTCCCGGCAAACCAAAGTACTATCCGTTGCTACCAGGCGCGATCCTGCTTGTGACACAATACTGGCTTCGGCTCGTGAGCGAGCACTTGTACAGGCCTGTTCAGGTGATCCTGTTCGGGCAAACACAAACTCGCCAAAACCAGTGTACCATGTGGCGCCCACACGGCCTCGCATGGAGATCATGCATCGTTGATCGCCACCCGGAACAGGCACAATCTGTGCTGATACCTGACTACGTTCTTCTATTTGAACTTGACCTTGCGTGACTGTTCGAGTTTGTATCACGCACTGCTGAGCCAGGGCCATGACAGGTGCTAACAAACTCACAATCAGCAGTTGTCGCGAAGTTCCATTAATTTTTGATTTATTAGCCATTCTGACCTTCCTGTTGATACTACTCGTCTACTGTCTTGTGCGTAAGGATCTGAAAGATAGGTCCATGGTTGCAACATGGCACCAAACCCAGCAAATAATTTTTCATCATTGGTGGGTCTCATGCTTTGTAGAAAAGCGATCTGTTCGCTTTTGCGACGGCAATCAATCTGAAAACCATCAAGATCCGCAAACCCCATTGGGGTTCTTTGGACAGTTGAGCAACCTGTAGTCAGCAGGATTGCAAGTGTAACGCATACTCCATATGCGCTGGCGAATCGAGGCACGGTGTCTGGCATATTGATCCTTGTCTGAAAACATTGAGGGGGAAAGTCGACCTTGCTCTTCCAACCAGTTGACAATGGCAGTTTGGTTGGCACAGTCATTGGGTATGAGCGTGACATCCACAGGTGGGCGTACATTGGCACAACCTGCTACTAGTACAATCAACGGTATTAAGTATCTCATGTGTCAAGTATAGCAGAATGGCTATTTTTGGTCAAGAGAAAGCCCTGCATTAACAGGGCTTGCTGAATGTAATACTAAGGTATTACTTTTTGGTAGTTTTTGGGGTGAATGCATCCAAAACATCTTTGGTTGCTTTGGCATAGTCAAACTTGGCCACTGCTTCTACCTGCTTAATCATTTCGCTGGTCAGTGTGGTTGCTGTGTCCATACCAACCTTGGCTGCCTTTTTGGTGTAATCGGCTTGTGCGTCAATGAACTTGATCATGGATTCTTTGGCTGTTTCGTTTGCGACAAATGTGTTAACGAAAGTTTTTTTACCGGTTTGCACGGTGTCGATGATTGCGTCTGCTGTAAACATATGGTTCTCCTAATTTAAGCGAGTTTACTTAGGACCCGGCCTATCCAGCGTCCTATGTGCTAGTATATATGATTTTAGGATCACAAATCAATGGTTTTTACTAGTGAGCGATCACTAGAATATAAATACTTCAAGGAGAACACAATGTTTAACAAGTTCAAAGAATTCTTTTTTGGCAAGCCAAAAACCATAGCAACCGAAGCACCATACAAAGTTGAGGCACCCACTAGCGATTGGCCATTTCCCCGAGCCGATGTAGATGCCAAGGCCAGCACTCAGGTCAAGTGCGGTTGTGGACGTAGTCAAAGCGGATTCTGTGTTGGCTTGCACTCGTTAACTCCTGAAGAGTGGGCGGTTCATGCAGACAATCCTGCCAAACCCAAGAAGACTCGTGCAAAGAAAGCACCCACTGAAAAGCCAGCAGTAGCGGCCAAAAAGCCCCGAGCAAAGAAAACTCCTGCCAAATAACACAGCCCCGCAAGGGGCTTTTTGTTGACTGCAATGATCTAACCCAGTTTAATCTAGCGCCAGGATCCTGTAAATACTTTGAGCCCTCAGCGTAAGGGTCTGAAGTATAATAAAAATGGATCCCATAACCCTCTTTGCCTTGGCCAACGGAGCAGTCTCTGCTGTGAAGGCTGGCTGCAAACTCTACAAAGACATCAAGGGTGCCGCTGGAGAAGTTAAAGAGGTACTCAAAGACCTCGACGATCAATTTGCCAAACTACATCCTCCTGAAAAGCCTGCAAGTCCAGAAGCACGTAATCAATTCGTAAAAGAAAAAAATCGTGTGATTGAACTGAACAAACGCGACGGTGAAACAGCAGGCATCTATACTGAACTGGGTGAGCATCTTGGCACCTACTACGACAACTACTACAAGTGCATGGCCATCTTTGAAGAAGAAGAAAAGAACAGCCGCCATGAAATTTATTCGGGTGATGCCAGTCTAGGCAAACGTGCTCTACAACGTGTGCTGATGAAAAAGCAACTGGAACAGATGGGTACAGAACTGCGCGAGATAATGGTGTATCAATCGCCTCCTGAACTGGGTGCATTACACTCCGAAGTTGAAGAGATGATGGAGAAGATGGGTGCTCAGCAAAAAATTCTTATTGCCCGACAAATGCGAGCGGATCATGTTCGTGCGGTTCGCAGAAGAAGACGCATGGATGCTGTGTGGGCCAATGCCATATGGGGAGTGATGGGCATAGTCATTGCAGCCAGCATTAGCATCATGATGGCATTGCTAATCCAAGATAGAATCGAAAAGTATCCTCAACTGGGCACTGGCATCATACCTAAAACTGAACGGCAACGGCAACTGGAGGCTGAACCTAAACGATATCTAGGAAGATAATCAATGTCTGTGTGTTATCCAATAGGCAAAACCAAGAGCAACAGCACCAGACAACACAAGAATCAGCAGAGTGATACCCAACACCTTGCCCACTGGGTTCTCTGTTATTAAGTCGTTTAGTTCTTCAAAAATACTGCTCATAACATATATTTAAACTTGAGTGCTCAAAACAAAAGCACCCACACTATAGACGATTCGATTAAATAAACATAACCAAAAGGAAATGTCATGAAAGAAATACTAGAAACACTACGTGTGCAACGTTGGGACGATCACCGTTACTATCATCATAGCCGTATCAATCAATTCTTACATTTAGTGTCGGCCACAAGTTTTTTGATTGCCTATGTGTATTTGTTTATCGACCCTGTTGTGAGTGCCTATGTGGCCTGGTTGATTGCCATGACCACTAGACAGGCCGGACACTTTTTCTTTGAGCCACACGGCTACGATGAGTACAACAACGCTACCTTTGAATACAAGGAAAAGATCAAAATTGGATTCAACTTGAAACGCAAACGAGTGCTGATGGCCTGTTTTGTGGCTGTGCCCTTGCTGGCTTTCTTTGATGCTGAACTCATGAATCTGTTGATACCTGACAACGATCCAATGACATTTGTGAATCGTGTGGGCATGGGTTGGCTATGGTTGGGTGTGGCGGGTGTGGTGTTTAGAATGATTCAACTGACCGCACTACAAAGCAGACGAGTCGCGTTGGTTTGGTGCTTGAAGATCCTGACAGATCCATTCCACGATGTATGGATCTATCGCCGGAGTCCCATATACTTGATGCAGGGTCAACTGATTGATCCGGATCTGCGACAGGACTACGTTTAACGGGTCCACAGGTGGTTGGGGGTAAGATTGTCACGGAATATCTCCCAGGCTCGCTCCCAACTCCAACGTCGACTACCTTCCCAGACTCGTTGTCGGTCTAGCATTATAGCATCCTTGACTGCCTGCTTTAAGTCATCATTCATACAGCCAGTGATGCCTTCATCAATCACATCTTCGGGTCCTTGTACTGGATAAGCCGCTACCGGGGTTCCGCAGGCCATTGCTTCAATCATCACAATGCCAAATGTTTCCCACTGGCTGGGGAATACAAATACTTCAGCATTGGCATAGTAACGTGCTAGATCTTGACCTGTTTTGAATCCTGTGAAATGCACATCAGGATACTTTTTCTTGTAAGTGTCAAGCATGGGCCCATCCCCTACCATGATCTTTTGATATCCAGGATAGTCAAGTTCAAAGAACTCTTCTAAATTCTTTTCTTTGCTCACACGACTAACACAAAGTAGATATTTGGCCGGCAACTCTTCTCTAAGAGTAGGAGTAAAGATCGCACGGTCAACACCGCGTGTCCAACTCACGATTTCTCCACCAAAGCCATGTGCTTGTAGTTCTCGAACCATGCTGTCTGTAGTTGTTAAAACCTTGCCGCTGTGTTTATGAAACCATCGTACAAAACGCCAGGTAAGAGACTCAGGTATTCCAAATAACTTTCGGAGTCCTTCAGGAAATTTAGTGTGATAAGCGGTATTGTGGCGAATATTGTCCAGTGAAAGATATGCTCTAGCCCACAAACCCAAAGTACCTTCGGTGGCGATATGGATATAATCCGGAGCAATCTCCTCAATCTTCTGGCCCAGGTTCCGCGGATAGGCAATCTTGACTTCGTGGTAGCGAGGGCAATTAATGTAGCGGAACCGCCCGGGATCAATATAATCAACATGATAACCATCGCGAATTGCATGTGTCTCAATGTTCTTGTAAGTGGTGACCACACCATTAATTTGATCCGGTAAGTTGTCTGTTATTATCAATATCTTCTTGGTCATGTTTTTGTGTCCATGTTACAATTTCCCAGGCACCCGAATGATGCTCTACTAGAGCAGTACACGATTCTACCCAGTCACCATCATTCATGTATGTGACGCCATCTATTTGTTTTATTTCTGCGTGGTGGATGTGACCGCACACCACACCGTCAAATCCTCGCTTCTTGCAGTAGGCCGCAAGGTTTCGTTCAAAGTGAAACATGAAGTCAATGGCTTTTTTGACCCTATGTTTAAGAAACTGGCTAAGACTCCAGTAACCAAAACCCATACGATGGCGGATCCAATTAAATCTACTATTAAGCCCCAGGATAAAATCATATGCTCGGTCTCCTAAAAAACTCAACCACGGCGCCAGTCGCGTGATACCGTCAAACAGGTCACCGTGTACCACAAGATAGTGCCGGCCGTCTGCGCCTATGTGCTCGCATTGATTGCAAATTTCCACAGTACCAAATGTAGCCGCATACGGAATCATGGGACGCAGGAATTCGTCATGATTCCCAGCCACGTATACAACCCTGGTGCCACGCTTGGCATGACCCAGTACACGCCGAACCACATTGGTGTGGCTTTGTTTCCAGCGCAATTTGTTTTGTTGTATCTTCCAGGCATCGATGATGTCTCCCACTAGATACAAGGTATCGCATGAGTTGTGCTTGAGAAAATTGTTTAGTTCTTCGGCTTTGCAGTCTCTCGTCCCGAGATGGATATCCGACACAAATATACTGCGATATGTTTTTGGCATAGCAAGTATTTAGGCAGAACTGTGTTACTATTTTGTTACAAACATCTGATCAACAAAATCCAACAACAATGAGTGATGTTGACCACCGTGATATCGACCACGCATCCAGGAGTAACTGTCGTACCAGAACTGCTCACTTTCGGGATGACATCCTATCAAGCCAATGTTGTTTTGTCGAATGGCCATGGCATCGCCATTGGCATAAGTGGCCACAGTAGTAAATTTTGTTTGATCACCCACTAGAGCACAACCATCGTAAAAGAACATTTTTTGAGCGCGGCCTTTCCAACGGACGTCTAGATTTTTAGCATGTGGTCTATGTGTGTCAGTTCTGGGTCTGCGGATGTATTGTTCAGCATCCGCATCTTGTAGTATGTTGAGATAGTGACTGCCTGCCCAGTAGGCGCCCATGCAAATACCAAGATATCGACCACCTTGTGCCACAAAGTCACGTACTGGTTCGGCATTGTATCGGAATGCAGTTTCATAACTGCTGGCATCACCCAGACCGCCAGGAACTGCAATCATGTCTACATCATCAAAGAAAACTTTTTCCAGTTCGTTCTTGCCAAATATCTTGAAGTTGTAATGTGACTGTAATGCCCGAATAATACCATTGCCGCTTTGTACACTGCATTTGGGATCGTACACAAACAGGGCGATAGTGGGTTTCATCCTGTATTTAGTGACCCCAATTTTTTGACAGTTTTATGACTGCGGGCGTTCAAAATACAGCACGTTATTCAGGAACCAGCCCATGGTTTTGGGGTGGCGCATGTGCTCTCTCAGTGCTGATTCTCTTTCTAGGTTGCGGACTAGGCCTGCGGCTGTGATTTTTTCAGCCCAGAATTCTTTGGGTCTACAATTGATGTGTCCTATGCCACCCTGTCCAGGCAGGGCCGCTGTCCAGATTAGTGTCTTGCCCACAGCACTTACAACTTTTTCTACCACTTGATCTTCTAGTGCAGGTTCTATGTGTTCAGCCACTTCCAAGCATATCACAACGTCGGCTGATTCATCTGTGATGTCTAACAGGCTCTTGAAGGTCAAATGTTCATGCCCATGCACACGCTCGTCAATGTCCATGCCCCGGGCGTTGATTTTTAGATCTCGCATGCTGTCCACATAAGTGCCCGGGCCACAGCCAATATCTAGTACGGTGTCGGGTTTTAGTTCAACTTTTATCCAGCCTGCTAGGCGACGACTCATGGGTTTTTCTTCTGAGTCAATCTGCAGGTAATTCATGCGCTCAGGCAAACGTGGATAGTCACGCTTGAGCCAGGCCATGTCATTGCGTTCAGGATGTCGTTGATACCAGCCCCGGCCTATATGCACATCTAGCACCATTTGAAAGTACTCTTCGTACATGCCTGCCACACGTTCAAGACTAAAGTTTTCAGCCCAGGTTCTACAGTTGCGTGGATCAATGCGATCAATGTTCTGTGCGGCCCATACAAACTGATCAAATGTTCTACAACGATAGCCAGTGATGCCTTGCAAGTTGTTTTCAGCAAAACTTCCCCAGTCTGTGGTGATAGTGGGTGTGCCCGAGAACAACATTTCAATCTGCACACCACCAAATGGCTCCACATACTGCGATGCCACAAAAGCACCACGTGCGCCGGCCATGAGTTCACGACGTTTTTCAACATCAGCATAGCCTACAAACTCCACATGTGGTGGGAACTTTTGATTTTCAGGATTTTGTCCTGCAATGATTAGTCTTGCGCCAATGGCTTCGGTGGCCTGCACAGCAATGTGTGTGCCTTTGCCTGAATATACTCGCCCCAGGAACAAGAAGTAGTCGTCTTTCTTTTCACGGAATTCAAAGTCATCTGGATCAAAGTAGTTGGGAATGACAGCATCATACCAGTCCTGTTTGCAAGTACCCACAGCAGTGAGTCCACAGTAGGCATGATAGATAGCATAACTCTCAAAGATCTTCCAGCGAGCAAAATGACCACCAGCGTAGCCAATGCCTGGTTCCACCACAATCATGTCCTTGTGTGCGTCACAGATGGGTCTCACACCTGATCCCCAGAAGGGCAATAGGAAATCATTCTTTTGTTTTCTCAGACCAACTTCACGGATGGCGTTGGCATAGAAAGTTTGATAGGCATGGTCACCGGTGTTGTACTTGAAAAAGTTCCGGCGCCAGTCATAATCACCATAGGCCACTTTCCAGTCCTCATTGGTGATTACTGTCACATGTTCGTCACAGTCCAATACTGAGTCTTCATGACCATAGTGTATGATGGTGTGCCCGCGGGCTCGCATCATTTTGGCAAACTTCACAACCTTCTGGGTGTAAGCACAGGCGTTGTACTCTTTGGAACTTACTGTGTGAGGCAGGCCCAGAATATGAAATCTCATTGTGGGAACACTCCATAGTAAGCACGGCCATAACAGCCAGATTGGGCCAATTGACAGGTACCGCCTTTGGCACCAATCCACTGGTTCAACAGTTCTTCAGTCAACATCCATGGATGTCCATCGTGCGCAGGAATATCAATCCATTCAAAGAAACGCAATACTTTGCCGGCTCGTCGGGCGTTGGCGATAATGCGCTCAGGATCTTCTGCGTGTTGTAAACAGTTGTAGATCCAAACTTCGTCCCATCCAGATTCGTCGACATTTTCGCCAAGGTCCACTGAAACATCTATGTTCTTCATGGCATAACGATCTCGAGTCCACTGTGGATATGCTATGGGATCTACCACACGGCCGGCTTTGAGATTAACCGTTTTGAGCAACATGGATGTGGGTCCGCTGCCGATGTCCAGTATGGTTTTATTTCCCACATCAAAACTGTAATGGGTTTTTTTTAGACCCATCAAGTTGGCATACACATAGTGTTTTTGATCTTCGTCAAATGTGTTACAACAATTGCCCCAATAGGCCTTTTCAAATTTGTAATCGTCACTCATATTTTTCCTGATAATTGAACTGCATCAATTACTTATTTTGATGCAGATCAGGTGAGATTATTTTTGAGTTGAGATTTCCGATCAGGCCAGCCCAACAAAACTGTAGAATTGGCCAGTGACAAATACTCCGCCGGTGATGGTGATTAACGGACTGTCGTCACCGGGGTTGGTCATATTGACGACTTGGCTTCCGGGAAATTGCACACAGGACCAGGTACCATTGATCCAGCCAGCAAAAAACTCGTCCCAGTTGCCGCCTCGGTTCAGCACTCTAAAAGTGGCCATGGTTGTTCCGTCGCTGTATGATTGGGCGGCTGTGGTTGTCAGTTGGTTATTGCCAATGCTGATTCCACTGCCTATGTCTATGCCCTGTTCAATTACTGGTGCAACCATGGGTTATCCTATTAACTTTCTGAAATGTAAGTGATTGTGCCGCCGATGCTTAGATTGGCGCCAAGATCTGCGGCAGTGGCCCGTTTCAACTGTAAACTATTGCCGGTCACATAGTAAGCATACAAGGCAATGGTGCTACTGTTGCCGGCTATAGTTCCTGTGTAGACTTCTTGTTGTCCTGCGCCAGCGAAGTCGGTTGACTGTAAACTACCTTGATAACCAGTTTGATTAGAAGATGTAAATGGTAAACCGGTAATGGTCGTATTGCCTACACCGGTGTTGACTGTGGTAATAATATCAAAGTTCAGCACAACCAAGTTGCCAGTTTTGATATAGTTACCAATCTGTGTGGTATAGGTCTGTGATCCCTGTGTGGTAGCAAACTGCAAGGTTGGCGTCCAGGCACCCTGACTTTGTGTGATAGCCGCGGTATATTGTGTGGTAGAATCAGCAAATGTTACAGAGTTGGCTGTTATGGAATCAACATTGCTGATGCTGTAGCCTTGACCATCAATGTTGGCGGTTAGTATACCATTGAATGTGCCAGTTGCACCGGTAGCACCATCTGCACCTGGATCACCTTGTGGGCCTGTTGCGCCAGTGGCTCCATCAAAACCAGTTGCGCCGATATCGCCAGTGGCACCTGTCAATCCAGTAGCACCATCTAAGCCACTTGCTCCTGTAGCGCCGTCTGCACCTGTGGCTCCGGTAGCACCATATCCGCCTGGAAGATTGGTGATGTTTGATCCATCACCGTATAGATAAGTGCTACTGTTACCTATAGTTGTGGCTAAAATCACGTTGGCACCGGTGATATTACCTCCGGTCATTGCTATATTACCGCCGGATCCAGATGTAGCAATATAGCCAATATTAGTAATATTGTAACCTTCACCGTTGAGATTTTGTGTTAGGCTTCCACCAAACACACCAGTGGCTCCATCGGGACCTGTTGATCCTGTAGCACCTATGTCACCTGTGGCACCCACATCACCTGTAGCACCTGTCAATCCAGTTGCTCCATCAGGACCTGTTGATCCAGTAGCACCCACATCACCTGTGGCACCCACATCACCTGTGGCACCCACATCACCAGTGGCACCTGTATCGCCTGTTGCACCAGTAACGCCTGTTGCTCCATCTGGACCAGTACTACCTGTTGCTCCATCAAAGCCAGTAGCACCCACATCACCTGTGGCACCTGTCAATCCAGTGGCTCCATCTGGTCCAGTTGATCCTGTTGCTCCATCTAGTCCAGTGGCACCAGTGGCTCCATCAAATCCAGTCGCTCCAGTTGCTCCGTCAGGACCTGTTGATCCAGTGGCACCTACTGCGCCTACTGCGCCATCTAAATTCACTGTCCATGATGAGGCTGGAGTCATAGATGCATTGTCTGCGTTGGTAATCACCGCACTCAAAGCGCCAGTACCTGAATCATAACTGCTGATAATGCCCACTACGTAGTCTGTGTAGTCATACAGATAAGCAATAACAATGCTTTGTGCTGGTGTATATGCTAGGCCTGCCTCAACAGTTAATGTTATAGTAGAATTGACTGCGTAGTCAGTCAAAGTTAAGAGGGAACTAGATGTAGTTGAATACTTGTCACCGTTGATACCAGAACTTCCTGTAGCACCCACATCACCAGTAGCACCTGTTGCGCCATCAAAACCAGTTGCGCCTATGTCGCCTGTGGCACCTATATCACCTGTTGCACCTGTTAATCCAGTTGCGCCATCGGGACCGGTACTACCCGTTGCTCCATCAAATCCAGTTGCGCCTATGTCGCCAGTGGCACCCACATCACCGGTTGCGCCAGTAGCGCCATCAAATCCGGTCGCTCCAGTGGCTCCGTCAAAGCCAGTTGCGCCTATATCACCAGTGGCTCCTGTTAAGCCTGTTGCCCCGTTAGGACCTGTTGATCCTGTTGCTCCGTTAAAACCTGTAGCACCGGTGGAGCCCACACCTGTTGCTCCTGTTGCGCCATCTAGGCCAGTGGCACCTGTTGCTCCATCTAGGCCAGTGGCACCTGTATCGCCTGTTGCACCAGTAACGCCTGTTGCTCCATCTGGTCCGGTACTACCCGTTGCGCCATCAAATCCAGTGGCACCTACATCACCTGTGGCACCTGTCAATCCAGTTGCTCCATCTGGTCCGGTTGATCCTGTTGCTCCATCAAATCCAGTGGCACCCACATCACCAGTAGCACCAGTTACGCCAGTGGCTCCATCAGGTCCGGTACTACCCGTTGCGCCATCAAATCCAGTTGCGCCGATGTCACCTGTAGCACCTGTAATACCTGTTGCTCCATCTGGTCCGGTTGCTCCAGTGGCCCCATCAAAGCCAGTGGCTCCTGTATCACCAGTAGCACCCACATCGCCGGTAGCACCCACATCGCCGGTTGCGCCAGTAGCGCCATCAAATCCGGTCGCTCCAGTGGCACCTACGTCACCAGTTGCGCCAGTAATGCCAGTTGCTCCATCGGGACCGGTACTACCCGTGGCTCCGTCTAATCCAGTTGCGCCGATGTCGCCGGTTGCACCTGTCAATCCAGTGGCTCCATCTGGTCCGGTTGATCCTGTTGCTCCATCAAATCCAGTGGCACCTGTATCGCCTGTTGCACCAGTAACGCCTGTTGCTCCATCAGGACCTGTGCTACCAGTGGCTCCATCAAAACCTGTGGCTCCCGTATCACCTGTGGCACCTGTTAATCCAGTGGCCCCATCTGGTCCAGTTGAACCTGTTGCTCCATCGAATCCAGTGGCACCCGTATCGCCTGTTGCACCTGTAATACCCGTTGCTCCATCTGGTCCGGTACTACCCGTTGCTCCATCAAAGCCTGTGGCTCCTATATCACCTGTTGCACCTGTCAAGCCAGTTGCTCCATCAGGACCAGTTGATCCTGTAGCACCTATATCGCCGGTAGCACCCACATCACCTGTGGCACCAGTTAGTCCAGTTGCGCCATCAGGACCAGTACTACCCGTTGCTCCATCAAAGCCAGTGGCACCTGTTTCACCTGTTGCGCCAGTAACGCCTGTGGCTCCGTCAGGACCAGTTGATCCAGTGGCACCCACATCACCGGTGGCTCCTGTATCACCTGTTGCACCAGTTAGGCCAGTTGCGCCATCTAAGCCAGTGGCACCCGTTGCTCCATCAAATCCAGTGGCACCAATATCACCTGTTGCGCCAGTTACGCCAGTTGCTCCATCAGGTCCAGTACTACCCGTTGCGCCATCTAAGCCAGTTGCTCCTATGTCGCCAGTAGCACCAGTTAATCCAGTGGCTCCATCTGGGCCTGTTGATCCTGTAGCACCTATGTCGCCGGTGGCACCCACATCACCTGTTGCGCCAGTAACGCCAGTTGCTCCATCTGGACCGGTTGATCCTGTAGCACCTGTGTCACCCGTGGCACCCACATCACCTGTAGCACCTGTTAGGCCAGTTGCACCTGTCAATCCAGTGGCTCCAGTTTCGCCTGTTGCACCTGTTGCACCACCTGGATCGCCAGTGGCACCAGTGGCTCCTCCACCTTGTGTGATTAGAGTAGCATTGAATAAGGTTCCACCACCAAAGTTGACCTGTTGTGATCCTGAATCACTACTGCTATATCCTGTGATATCAATATAATCAGTTGAGCCATTCAAGTAAACTATGACACCGCCTGTTTGTGTCAGCGGTTGAGCAGTATTGGTTTGATTCTGGGCGATGTAGATTTGATCGCCATTTTTGTGTATTTGGCTGTTGACTTGTCCTGTGCCGGTGCCTGCGGACCAAAGCACACTGTATTCAATTGTGTAGTAACCAGGCTGTGTGGGTTGGAATCTGTGGCTGCCATTGTTATACCACGACTGTGGGTCAGTAGTGGCAGTGTATTGAATAACAGTGTCACTGCCAGCGGTAATAGTTTGATTAGTTGTGGCCAGTTGTGCCTTACTCACATAGTCACTGGGTGCAATACCATAATAGATTGGACCAGTTGCACCTGTCTCGCCGGTGGCACCCGTGGCACCCACATCACCAGTAGCACCAGTTACGCCAGTTGCTCCATCAGGTCCGGTTGATCCCGTTGCTCCATCAAATCCAGTTGCGCCTGTTTCACCTGTAGCACCTGTAATGCCAGTTGCTCCATCTGGGCCTGTTGAGCCAGTTGCGCCGTCAAATCCAGTGGCTCCTATATCACCAGTAGCACCAGTAACGCCAGTTGCTCCATCAGGTCCGGTTGATCCGGTGGCTCCATCTAGGCCAGTGGCTCCTATATCACCAGTAGCACCTGTTAATCCAGTTGCTCCGTCTAATCCAGTGGCACCAGTTGCCCCATCTAGGCCGGTGGCTCCAGTGGCACCATAATTTGTTGGAAGATTGGTAATGTTTGATCCATCACCGTATAGGAAACTGCCGGTGGAGCCAATTACTGCACCAATAATATTGCCTGTGGTACTAAAACCGTAGTCCGAGTTAAATGGTTGTAATACTGACATTTTATTGATCCTTAATCAAAAGTTTGGTTGAATGAACTTACCTTGTAAGTCCAATAAACATTGTTGTCCACTCCGTTTGGAGCACTGGATATGACCTGTAACGCATTGCCACCAGTCAGGGCAACATTTACTACTGTGTTGGTATAGGCCGGATTGGTTTTGATCCGATTGGTTATGGTTACAACTGGTTCCCCATCAGGGTAAGTCTTAGCCATCATGAGTTTGATGATTTCGGTGTTTTGCCACAAACCCAACCCTATGTCATAGTAGACTACACGCAGGGTCATTTCGGCTGCACTCACTATGTCTGAGTCAGCGGTCCATACAGTGACATTGGTTTGGCTGCCGCCATACGCGGCTGGAAACGGATCACCGATTATGGTTTGTGTGGTACCTCGGACAACTTGTTGTGCATTATTCTGAATGGGCAGGATCAAGTTACCGGTATTGTCAAATTGCCAGGTATTTCCAACACCTGGTTGTGGTATACCATTGGCAAATGTAGGATCACCATTGAATACATAAACATTGCCATTGCCGGCCACCATACCGTCGGAATCACCGCTGGCCAAGATCATGGCCAAGCCAGGCGCATTGATCAGGATGTTACCAGTGCTGCCTTCACCTATGGTGATTTCATCAAAAGTGGTGCTGTCTAGGTCGTAACTATTGAATATGAAGTTGCCGGTGTTCCCGCCACCGCCTAATGTGACCGGTGTGCCATTGGCATAGTTGACCGCAAATGTGTTGCTAGGAAGAGTCAAGTTGCCGGTATTGTCAAAAGTCCAAAGATTACCGGCACTATTGGCCCAGTCGCCTACATTGATTGATAACTGTGTGTCTGCGGCAATCTTGCCGGTGTCGGGCATGACAAAGCGTCCAACACCATTGGCGTCGAATAAGAATGTGTGACCTTTGCTCTTGATATAAACATTTCCAGTTGACGCATCTAATGTCATGTCATCGCTGAGTGGTTTGATAATAGCATTGGCTGGTAATGTCAAGTTACCAACAGCATCAAAAGTCCAAGTATTGCCGCCAGTTTGGATATTGACATGGCCTTCATTGATTTGACCATTGCCCGAAGCACCGCCCCAGATATTAACATTACCACCTGTTGCTGTGCCATAACCACCATAAATTTTTACATCGCCGCCGAGGGTGGCACCTTGCCCGCCGGTTACATTAACATATCCACCTACAGTATTACTGTAACCACCGGTGATATCAATATAACCTGGGTTGCCGCCTGTTGTGGCTGCATCGCCTGCTTCGATGCGAATATAACCACCATCGCCCCCTACACCGCCTTCAGTATTAGCACCACCTTGTCCACCACGGATCTTGATGTCACCACCTGTGCCCGATCCATTACCACCGCGACCGGCCCATAGATAGATGTCACCACCTTCGCCAAAATTGTTACCAGCACCAGGATTGATCACCAAGCGTGGGCTGTATTCGTTGCCGGTGGTGCCATCTGGAGTTGAGATAATGGCTTCTTGTGTAGCATCACCAAACAACAAGGTTTGACCTGAAATTGTTCCACTAGGATTGTCACCACGCTGAGTGGCCAGGGTTGGGAATATGGTGCTGCCGTTGTTGCTAAAGGTCCAAACATTGGCTGTGCCATTCCATGATTGAATAGTAACATTACCTGTATTGGCACCAACTGCAATATTGGCAGTGGCATCACGACCAATGATAACAGTTTCACTGTTGCCAGCAATGTGAATATCTGGCCCTATAGCATTTCCTGTCAAATACACATCCAGATATGCAGTGGAGTTGGCTGGATCTGGTTGTAGGTGTAAATTACCTGTGCCAATGATGTTGATATTATTGAATGTGACATTACCAGTGTTTGCGGCTACGCCAGTTGCTCCAACCTCACCAGTAGCACCTGTAGTTCCTGTGGCACCTACATCGCCAGTAGCACCAGTTACGCCAGTTGCTCCATCAGGACCTGTGCTACCTGTTGCTCCATCAAATCCAGTTGCGCCTGTTTCACCTGTAGCACCTGTAATGCCAGTTGCTCCATCTGGGCCTG
>Ga0209189_1001885_pt1 | contig 15221 bp, 14 predicted proteins | sample C_130820_EF_Meta_FD_187308 | JGI IMG/M metagenome (GOLD analysis project Ga0209189, IMG submission 187308) | Freshwater microbial communities from Lake Croche, Canada to study carbon cycling - C_130820_EF_MetaG (SPAdes) (version 3) | ecosystem: Environmental > Aquatic > Freshwater > Lake... | reverse complement strand
CCGTCAGCTTCTTCTCGCCGGCGGAGTTCGAGGCCTGGAAGACGGCGGAGGCGCGCTCTGGCTGGTCCTACAAGTATTACAAGGGTCTGGGCACGAGCACGCCCGAGGAGGCCCAGGAGTGGTTCAAGGATCTCCACGAGATCAAGTACGACTGGGACGGTGCCACCGACGACACGCTATCGCTGGCCTTCTCCAAGAAGCGGGCGGATGACCGTAAGGAATGGCTGGCCGGCTACGATCCGAAGCGGATGCTGGTCGCTGGTGCCGGTGGCCACATCGGCTACTCGCGCTTCATTCACGACGAGCTGATTCACTTCAGCAATGCTGACAATATCCGGTCGCTTCCGTCGATCATGGACGGCCTGAAGCCGTCGCAGCGCAAGATCCTGTTTGGCTGTTTGAAGCGTGGCCTGAAGACGGAGGTTCGCGTGGCGCAGCTGGCGGGCTATGTCTCCGAGCACGCGGCCTATCACCACGGTGAGGCGTCGCTGACTGCGGCGATCACGTCGATGGCCCAGACCTTCGTGGGCTCGAACAATATCAATCTGCTGTGCCCGATTGGCCAGTTCGGCTCTAGGCTCCTGGGTGGCAAGGACGCCGCTTCGCCCCGATACATCCACACGCATCTGGAGTCCATCGTGGAGACCCTATTTCGCAAGGAGGATGCGGGGATCCTTAAGCACATTGATGATGACGGGCTTATGGTGGAGCCTGAGACCTATCTGCCTGTTGTGCCGCTTCTCGCGATCAATGGCGCGATCGGCATTGGCACTGGCTTCAGCACGGACATTCCGCCCCACGATCCCGAGGAGGTCGTGGGCCTGCTTCGCGATCGCCTGGAGGGTCGGCGTGAGACGCTTGAGAATCTGGCCATGCGGCCCTGGTGGTTCGGCTTCAAGGGCCAGATCCAGCAGGTGTCCGATGGTGTCTGGCTGACAAAGGGCTGCTATACCTTCGACGATGCGAAGCGGACGGTGTCGGTGACGGAGCTGCCGGTGGGCGTTTGGACGCAGGACTACAAGGCCTTTCTGGATGAGCTGTGCTCGGCCGAAGGGACTGTGCTGAAGAACTTCGAGGACCTGTACAACCACGTTGATGTGCGGTTCGATCTCGAGCTGGATGCCGAGTACTACGATGATGCGAAGGAGAATCCGCAGGAGTTTGAGAAGCGGTTCAAGCTGACGAATACTTGGCGTACGACCAACATGGTAGCCTTCGACGTGGCCTCCAAGATTGTCAAGTATGGGTGCGTCGGTGACATGCTGGAGGCCTACTACGGGCCTCGTCTGGCGGCTTATGAGGAGCGGCGGGCCTCGGAGATGGCGCGGCTCCAGGCGGAGGCGGTGGAGTCAGATGCCAAGGCCCGGTTTCTGAAGGCGGTGCTCGAGGGCACGATCGATCTCCGTCGGGCGACGGATGAGGTCATTGTCAGTCTCATGAAGATGCACGAGCTGCCGGCACTGTCGGGGCCTGATGTGGAGTCTGTGGACTCGTATGAGTATCTTCTCCGGCTGCGTATGGATCGCGTGAAGGCGGCGGCTGTAGCGGAGCAGGAGAAGGCCGTGGCTGTGGCTCGGGCGGCGGTGGCCGTTCTTGAGGCTACGACTGCTGCCGCCATGTGGCTTCGGGACCTGGATGACTTCGTGACTGGGTGGCAGGCCATGAAGAAGGCGCGTGAGGCGCTGCTGGCTGGTGTGGCGGCTCCGAAGAAGTTCAAGCTTGTGCGGAAGAAGGCTGTGGCTTGAATGCGGAAATCAATAGAATAGAAACAAAACCATTTTTTACGGCCGTATAACGGCAATAAAAAAAGATGAATGGACCAGGTGAGGATTGAACTCACGACTCCCGCGTGTCATTTGTATAGATATTCTCTATAAGCACGATGCTCTAACCAACTGAGCTACTGGTCCGATATGGCCATTCGGGCCATCTTGTACCAGTATCATACCACTTCTTCGAAGCGGTGAGCTACTGGTCCGATTGTGGGAAGCGAAGCTTCCACGCCACCCACTACCGGCCAAAACCCCGTCAATTTTGGACCGCCCCCGAAAGCCGCTCCACGAACGCCTCCACATCCTTAACAGACGATTGATCTTTAGGCTGAGAATAGGTATCATAGCGGAGGACCGGCGTCTGGAATCCAGGAGCATGCAGCCAGCCAAAGTGGTACGAATCCAGGCGATCCAGATAATCAACCTCAATCTTCTCACCAGGTCGAGCCCGCCGCTCAATACGCTCATGACAGAGTGTCACCGGCGTATCGAGATGAATATAGCCAGTGATTGGAGGAGTTACAACCTGTGTCTGGGCATACCACCGCATATAAAGTGTCAACTCCAGCGGGCTCATATCACCATCCGCCGTTAGCATGGCTGCAAAGACATTCTTATCCGCTTCAATGGACCGCTCCGTAATAAATACCTGTGAGGCCGAGAACGCGTGATTTGAAATACAGTTCCGAAGAGCCTTTGATCGACTCAGCAGTGCCGCATTCTGGAAGGTATAGGCCCAGCGCCGCTTATCCTCATAGAAGTTCTGAAGGAGGTTCCGACCCGTCGAGTCCGGCGCGAGCCACTCCTCCACCGGCTCATCCACAAAGTGCCACTCAGGATGCGCCACCTTGAGCGCCTCGATCAGCGTGCTCTTGCCGGCGCCAATATTGCCCTCGAGAGAAAGAATGATCGGAGGCATGTTCGTACCCTTGGTTTAGGCCAGCCGTCACTCAATTTTTCGAAACGATATTAACTTTAGCACTTGACGGTAAATCACATAAAGGGGTTCATCGGCAACGTCTTCGTGCCAGCACTACTGAGGTGCTGCGGCTGCTCCAAGGGCACGGGGAGATGGCTGATATCCTGGATATAGAACTGATAGTGATCGACCGCCGACAGAATATGCGGCACGGACCACTCCACCACCTTCGAGTTCAGATCCGTGATCTGCCCAACGATATCCGTAGGCAAGTTCCGGGCATATTGGTAGTATATCGCGCGCATGATGATCTTCAGCTCATCCACCGACTGCTTATCAATGACGTAGCCCTTCGGTGTGCTCCGATCATAGACGGCCTTGCGAATCAGCTGCTGGATCCGCTCGATATTATCCGATGAAAAGAATCCATTACTCACTGGCGTCTTCTCCCAGTTGCCCCGGAGCATATCATTCTGGAAATCGATCTCGGCAGTGGTTTGTGTGGCGAATCCCGGGATTCCGATTTCCTTACTGAAGTCGCCAGCGCCGGCGACGCGGCCGTTCCGACCATCCGTCGGGTTTGATGTTTGAGGAAGGATGAAGCCCGAGCTCATTCTGTATGCCACGCGTATTTTCTTCTGGCTGAATATAATATGACATCTGTCAGCACCTCATATAAACAGACTCACTCTTCATATGTAAATCTCGCCACACTTACCGGTAAAGTCTACTCTCTCGCGTCTGTCCAGGCCGCCTTGGCGACTGGTACGGCGCCAACACCGGTTGCCTGGGACACTGCGGGGGTGCTTGCTGGCGCGGCAGGCACAGTATTCCTCAAGGATCTTGGCAAGACTCTCACAGACGGTACGAACTCCTTCCGGAAAGTCCAGCTCATTGGAACAGATCCCAGCACGTCTGGTGTCTCTGGTGATGATACGGCCGCCGACCCCTATCTCACCGGCTACATTCTTCTAGGTCTCAACGGCGCGAAAGGCTCCTATGGTAGTAATAAGGTCACCCCCGTCGCCAAGTATGGCCTGTAACGTGTTGTGCCGATCGTATGTTCATGACTGTAATTCATAAGATCTATATAGATGACATCTGTTCTCCGATCATTCAAACAGATTAGCGCAGATGCAGGCTATTTTATTACGCTTTCCAATTGCTCCCAAGCAGTCTTTACACCACTATCTGTTATGCAAGTGACATCGGGTTTAACAACGACCCTAGTGAGATGGTCTATCCCAGGCAGTTTTAGTGGGGGCGCCGGTGACCTTTTTAAGGATATGGGTCGTAGTGTTATTGGACAGGGGCTCACATTCCGTAAAGTGCAGTATGTCGATGCGACGCCCGACACGAACGGTGTCTCGGGTTCCTCCGGTTCAAGCGATGGCTCAGACTATAACGTCGGCTATATTCTTCTTGCTGACAACGGTGCCAAGGGAACGACCATAACGAATGCCGTGGTCGCCCCCGTAGCCAAATACGGACTATAAAGTGTAACAGTTGTATAGATGGACCTTTCATTCTTCATATACTTATTTCTAGCGATCGCCTCGATCAGCGGCGGAACCTATTATTTCTTTATGCGGGACAACCAAATCGCTGCTGGAATCTATGGTGTCGGCGCCCTTGTTATCGCAATCTTCTTCGGCTCGAGATGGTTTCTTCCGTCCGGCTCGGCTACGACTACGCCGGGGACGTGGCCCCCCGTGATCAATGTTTGCCCCGATTTCATGAGTCTTGTGACGCTTACACCAGCAGCCAATCCTGCATCATCAACCCCGGCAGCTCCTGAACTTGTCTGTGTTGATACAATAGGCATCTATAAGGACGGGATTACGAAGTGGAGCCCGGGAGACACGGCTGAAAACAAGATATTTCACCTATTCGCAAGCATCTCAGATGATAAGGCTCGTGGCGCGGCATTATGCAAGGAGTGTAAGGACAAGAAGGTGGCCTGGGAGGGTGTCTATACGGAAGGCACATGCATTGGCACGTTGCCACCTCTACCGAAGCCTGTTGGTGTCTAAAAAAGGCAGCTGACGCTTGACGCCTAAGCCAAAGGCAGCTGACGCATAAGCCAAAGGCAGCTGACGCCTAAGCACTCCATGCAACCCCAATAACAGAATGGAACGTTCCCGGAATCCGGAAACCTTCTGTCTGCATCCCGAAATAGAGGCCAGTATCGCGGACTGGCTTGTCCATAGACAACAGGCAGCAGTCTTACTCTTAGGGCCCCCAGGAATCGGAAAGACGACCCTCGCCCACCGGGCCTTTTCCGCAGCCGGCCTCAAAACGGTCGAGTTCAACGCCAGCCATACGAGATCCGGAACGTCCTTCCGGAAGATCATCTTCCCGCTTCTCCAAGAGGGCGGGATCGTGCAAATGATCGAATCCGGAAAGCGCGGCGGCATTGGAGTTCTTCTGGATGAAATCGACGGCCTCAGCAATGGTGAACGGGGCGGATTGTCCGAACTCTATACTTATCTGAAGTCGAAGGGCGTCAAGGATGCGCGGCCGCTTATTCTGATCAGCAACTCTCTAGATACCCGGACACTCCAACAGATTTCCAAGCTCTGCCTCACCTTTGCAATGAGCCCGGCCACGCCTTCTCGGCTCAAGGAATGGCTGGGTCAGGATCCACCAGAAACTTATTCCGGGGACCTCCGATCTCTCCAGCGCCAAATCGCCGGCCTCGAGGATCCGGAACAAATGGTGGAAGTTCCGGAAGGCGTGATGCCGGTGGCCTGGTGGACACTTTGGGGAGAATGGGATCCTCTTCTGGATCTGGACATTGAGAACAACGAGGGAAATCTGGCCAGCCTCATTTCTTTGGAGAATCTTCCGGAACGCGTGGAGGCGGCCAAGGGAAATACGGAAGCGGCCTGGGATTTGTACGCCTCTCTTTTTCGGGCCTACAAGGTCTCCGACCAGGGAGATTTCTGGGCCTTCTTTTACCAGTGCTGGACGATTCTGCCACTGTCCTTGAAGCTGAAGTTGAAGACGATCAGTCTACGGCTGGCCGCGGAGGCACCCTTACCTCCAGAAACAGAGAAGCCGGTTGCGGGCGATTTCCGATATACGCCGGTACTAACCAAGCAGTCGGCGATGTTCAATGCCTGGAAGCTGTTGTGCGAAATCTCGGAGGCCCGCGGTGCCCCGGTGCGTTTGGCGCCCATGTATGCCTTCACTGAGCTCCAAGAGGGCACAATGAAGTCCGATAAGGTTCGGAGATATGAGGCGGTGAGTTTACAGTCGTTTTATAACACCATAACAGGATGAAGAAGTCGTCAGTCTTGCGATTTACTCGAAAATGCTTGAAGGCCGCTTATAAGGAGGAGGTATGCAAGAAGGCATGGCTCTTTGGTGCAACGCCTACCGAGGAGCTGCAGAAGATGTACCGGGTCGCATTTAAGGGCGAAAAAACTTTCACGTGGCCTCATTCTATGAAATATAGAAATAAGACCATGAAATACTCAAAGACGCCTGAGAAGATCACGAAGGCGATGATCTTGAAGGCTGCTGGGCCTAAGTTTGTTTAATCTATAGATATATTAATGAGAGATACGTACAAGTATATTATTATACTTATACTTATACTCTTCTTTCTAAACTACAAAAAGGTAGTCACCTTTCTTCTCTTTAATGGAATCAGCATGCGTACTGACAGGAGTACGTATGTAAATGAAGTATACAAGAAGAACCCCTTCTATCAAGAAAGATTTCATGCATTTTTTGAGAGATATTCAACGTGTACAGATGACAACTTTAACGCTCTTCCGTTTCTAACAAAAGAAGATTTAATCGAGCATAATGATGATATAATCATGCCCCCATACAAAAAGTGTAGTTTAACCTGCAGAAACAGCTGTTTATCTGACCCTGTGATATACGACACAAATTGTTCTATTGGACAATCAACAGGAGGAACAAGTGGAAAAAGCACCTTTGTATGGATGAATAAATACGATGCCTTCCGTTATATTTATACTTTCATTACATCTTTCAAGAAAAACGGATATATGTACGGTGATAAAATAATGGTGTTTTATCCATCAAACTCATATTTTACTAATGAATATGAACGAAGCAATTGGTATTTACTATTTATGAACATCTATTTTTTATCTTTTAAAACTGTCGATAAAGAAAAGACAATCGAGTTTGTAGAATCTATAAACAAGAATCGGCCTGACTTTCTAGTGATCTTTCCATTTGTCTTATTACAACTGTGTATAAATATTAACCGTTATGGAATCGAACTAAAGCACTTTCCTAGAAATATTAATCTATCTGGTGAATATCTTCTCCAATGCAGCCTTGATTTCTGTAGGCACACCTTTAAGAATTCTAATATAGAAAACACGTATGGAGCAGTTGAGTTTGGAGAGATTGCGCATCAAGTCAAAGGTGAAGCAAATACATACGAGGTTTTTAATCAGTTTTGCTATTTAGAAAATAAGGATGATAAGATCGTGGTGACTAGTTTTATTAACTCGACGTTCCCTATTATTCGGTATGTCATGGAAGATATTGGTAATATTGTAAATAAGAATGGAAAACAGTATATAATGAATCTTGTTGGAAAGAATACAAATCAGATTACAATACAGGGACGGGCATTTACATCAATTGACGTGGATTCAATGATAACATCTGTAAATAAAGATGGTAATATTGTATCAATTGTAATAGAATATGATAGCGATTCCATAGACGTCACTTACATTATATATAAGGAATATACATCTGATATTAAGAGAAATATTATGTATAGTACACGTGAGGCTTTATCAAGAGTATTTAAGAATGTAAATATTGATGTTCGATTTACGGAAGAATATAAACATGATTATCTTAAGAAATTCAAGATTATAATAAAGAAAAATAATATTGATAATGAGCCGGTTGGAGGGTATTTTAAGTATTAGTTACAGGAGCTTGCGACTGCATCTCATCAGCATGCAGCAGCTTGATAAACTGCAGCGGCCCCTTCCGTCCCATACGATAGGCGCGACCCAAAATCTGCTTCTCCTCCTCGCTGGTCATAGCGTGAAGAAGAATCACATGCGTCGCCGCCGTGATATTGAGCCCCGCCCCCGCATACCCAGCATTCAAAAGGAGGCAGCGAACCTTTCCGGAATCAAAGGCATTCAGAGTCGAGGCAATCACGTCCTTGTTCCCCTTCAGATGCTTCACAGTGATACCCTCCTCCGTTACTGCCCGCTCAATCGAACTGAAGGGATTATCGTAACGACTAAATACGAGGAAACGACCATCCGGCGATTCCCGGATAATCCGAAGAAGAGCATCGGACTTCTTCTCAAGCACCGGTTCATCCGAGACAGTCTTCGTTTCCACAATCTGATTTCCGGAACCCAGGCGCTTCAACTTACTCGGATGAATCGGCTCGCGACACATCGGGCAGGCTGCCGACTTGGTCAAGCAGGCCAGGATACATTGCCCACAAAAAATGTGTGAACAGGGCGTGACCGTAGCCTCCGAAGGCTCGTCATAGCAGATTGGGCAGGTCTCTGACTTGAAGCCCTCAATACGATTACGAATCGTGTCGATCTGATCCGTAACACGCTTGATCTTCTCTTCAAGCGACTTCAGGGCCGTCTCCTTCGACGCCACCGTAGAATACTCGAGCTCCGACTTGAATTTGAGCGTCTGCCTGAGGCGCGTCAACTCCTTCTGCAAGTTCTTCGTCACCGCGTCAATCAGATTCGTCGTATCCTCCGCCTTGATCCCAAGCGCCTCCATGGCCCCCGTTACATCACCCGCATGCAAAAGATTCTGGACCTCTATGGGCACGGCGTCGCCGACAATCTGATGCGCGATCGTCGATTTACACAGGATCTGGTGTCTATAGAGCGGCGGCAACGATATCGACTCCTGAATATAGGCATCGTCGCAGCGCACGACCACATGACCCCGTAAAGGGTGCGAGTTCTCGATGTACTCACGGTAGTAGTTATAAGACGTCATATTAAAACGCATATAGCGATACGATGACGCGACGACCGAGGTCGAGCCAGTAAAATGCGGCGCTAGAGACGAATATCGACTCGTCGGATCTAAGATCATCGTTTCAATGACCCAGTTCGGCAAGACGATCGTCTCATTTGCAAATAGAACATTCATCCAAGAAGCCGTCACGAACCAGGTAAATCGGGCGACCGGCTTCGGATAACCCTGGACCATGTGCATCGTGTCCATCTCATCGAAAAAAGCGCGCTTCCAACGGATTTTAAGATCTCTTTGCCAAGCACTAAGGCGCTTATACAGAGTATTGCTTACAAGAACGACGTCGGCGGCCAAGATAGATGTGATCAGGGTCTCCTGGACATCTGGCGCATCAAATACCTTGAGCTTGTCCAAGAGTACCGATTTCAGATTTGTCTGCTTTATATAACCGGCCCATTGACGAAAGAGGGTGTGTGGAACTACGACAAGACACCCTGCCTCTGATATGTCCGAGTACGTAGTAGTCTTAATGCTGAACAGATGAGTCGAAGCATTTTTCTGCATCTCTGTGCGAGATATAAGAGGTGTTACGGCACCGCGCATAATACGGGCGATATGTCCGAGAACCATATATGATTTCCCTACGCCTACGGAATCTCCGAGAATCGCGTGGTCTCCATAGAGCTTTTCACCGGATATATCGATCCCCTGCATGAGACTCAACTCCTTGAGTTCCATGGCCTTGAGCGCGGCCTGCTGGTGCTCGCGCAGCTGGATCTTGAAAGTCTCGGGCGGCACATCGACCGTGGGGCTCGAGGCGACGAGTCCATTGTGGACCACGTCGAGCATGATATTGAGTCTCCGTGTCGCACTATCTACGTAGGCCATCTGATCATGTAACCGGGCTTATTCTTAAAGCCAATATACCATCAAGTGCCAAAGTTAAGCCGTCGCATAGAACTCACGCAACGGCGCCTCCTTGATAAAATCGCGCATCTTCATGGTAGTCTTATGAACGAGAGGCGACGGATTTTCGCGCATCTTCCGCTTGTCGAACGTATTCTCCGAGTGACTCATGACCAGCATAACCTTCTTAGGATCAAGCTGGATCATACGATGCTTATAGCTGTCAAGAAAGGACTTTTCCTCCGCGTGTGTGACGGTCTCATCATACAAGTGATTCGCAGCGTAGGACGAGCGCCAGGCCATCGTCCCGTTCGTCGCATGGTTAGGGTTATAAGGACCGAGCCGATAAATCACCTTGATATCGCTATAATACATATAAATCTCCGAAGAGCCGGCAAGATCAATAGTTGGCTTCGACTTGAAGGCATTCACGACCGCGGATACGCGATTCGGAGGATAGTAGTCGTCGTCGTCCATGGCCACGATAATCGAGCCCTTTGCCTCCTTATTGAGACGATTCCGCTTATAGCCAATCGTGCGCTTCTCCTCCTCCTTAATATAGCGCACCTCGTAGCCTTCGAGCCCCTTATTTCCAATAATGAGATCCTCTACAGGGTCGGAACCGTCGTCGAGAATAATCCACTCCATGCGATCTTTCGGATATACCTGATGCTTGAAGCAGGCGATTAAGTGTGGGATGAACCGGCGGCGATTATAGGTTGGCGTGATCACAGAGACAAAGGGAAAGTCCCGCTCTTTCTGTGTGGTCATTCTATCTTGTATAACACGGGTCAAGTTTAGACCGCTGTGACTGAAGTCGCCGCCATCCTTTTACGAAATAGAGTGATGAGATCATTCAAGTCGCCCCTATAGTACGCCCAAGCCGTTGTAGATCCTGCCAATATGGCCGAGATGATTCGTAGGACAATCGTCTGCCCTCCTGCAAGCTTATATCCGAATAACTCGTTCTGTATCATAATCAAGCGCTGAAGGAGTGTGGGTGGCCTGGGGGTCGAGACTGTACGAAGCGCTACTGCGGGAGGCACACCTCTTTTTTCGAGCTCGGAAGCCACCTGCTGTTTAGCAACTGCTTCTGTCGTCCCTTTTGACATAATGGCGTCAATCGCATCATGCGCCGCCGCTGGGCCAGTAATGCCTTTCGAGGCCGCTTGGTCAAGAGCTACGTCTGCATTAACGGTAGCCCCAGCAGGATTCTTACCGAATACTTCTCGCCCCCTTTGAGCGGCGGCGGCAGCCGCTGCCGCTTCTTCTGATGACAGATTTGGAGGCGCCCCTCCCACAGTCGGAGGCGCGGCCATTCGACGATTCTCAACAATCTGATATACTGGAAAGAGCTTCGCATTCCATTCGGGAGGATTGACTATGCCATATAGAAGTGATGCGGGAAAGAAAGCAGTTCCATAAATAAAATAGTAGATACGGATTGGCAAAAACGTTTCATGAATATGCACATTGGATATGATAATGCCTCCAAACAATATGCACGTAAATAGCAAAATATAATAAATATAGTCGGAGGCTAGGCGCCAGGCCCGCTTTACGAGACGCCAAACATTCAGCTCCTTGTTCTCATAGACTAATAGCTCGTCATCCACATTCGCCAACGAATCGATAAGACTATCCGGAGTCGCATTTTTATCTTCCAAAATGAGTTCATACTTATCTTTAATCTCTTTCGGCACGGAGGTATCTACTCGAATCTGCCTTACACGGGCCTCTACCACCAGCTTCGCATCCGCCAACTTCCTTGCCTCAACATCACTATCGTGCTTTAGAGCTGCTGCTTCGATACCCGATAGCATAGTATTTATCTGCGCGCGCCTCTTAGCAACAATCTCTGGGCCAAGACTAGAAACCTGACTTAAACTCTTTTCGATCAGGTTTAAAGGGGCTAACGCGGTGTCAGCGGCCATATCGGCAGCCTCATCAGCAAGTCTCGATACACTGCCACTAATGCCATTTTTTAGAGAGTTTAAAGCACCCCCTGCGGTATTCGTAACAGCTGATGCAGCACCTTTTGCGGTATTCGCAACAGTTGACGCAGCATTTCCAAGCCAGTTCAGAGCCATCCTACTTCACCGTAGAGAAATCTATAGGTAAGAGGGCGGCGCGTCGATATTTTATATATGTTAGATAGATGAGCAGCCGTGCGAAAACACGGAAGACTGCCGATTACATGATTGCAATCCCATCCTATAAGCGTGTGGAAACGCTCAAGGAAAAGACATTGGCGACCTTGGCGAAATACAAGATTCCACCCAGTAAGATCTATATCTTTGTCGCGAATAAGGAAGAGGAGGCAGCGTACAAGGCCGGCCTGGACCCAGGCACATATGCGAAGATTCTTGTAGGTGTGCCGAAGATCGGGCCCCAGCGCATGTTCATCATGCGGTACTTTCCGGTCGGAAAGCCACTCGTCCAAATCGACGACGATGTATCCGCCTTTATAGAGTACGATGCGAAGGCTAAGCGTCACGAGAGACCTCTTCGAGATCTGGACGCCACGATTCGTCGCGGATTCAAGCTCTGCAAGGAGGTCGGTTCGAGCTGCTGGGGCATCTATCCAACGGCGAACGGCTTCTTTATGAAGCCGGGGTATACAACGGATCTCCGTTTTCTCATAGGCGTTATGACAGGCTGCTTCAATCCGGGCGCCGCCTTTAAGCTGCACTGTGAGAGTTTCAAGGAGGACTATGAGCGGACCTTGAAATTCTATAAGAGGGACGGATGTATTGTGCGCATGAATGACGTCGCGCCAAAGACATCCTATTATACGGAAAAGGGTGGGGCGGAGGAGTTCCGGGACTGGAAGCCCATGGAGGCGGAGGCCAAGTGGCTCGAGGCCGAGTTTCCAGATCTTGTCAAGATTCGCTGGATCAAGCGGGAGAAATACAGTAAGACACACTTGTATCCGGATGTGCGGGTCAAGGACTCTACAGAGCATACTTGAGTCCGCCCATACCCGAAGCCACTTCGAACCAGTTGATATTCTCGACATAGATATTCAAATCATAGGAGTACGTGGTGTTGATAGGCAGAGGAAAGACATCCACCTCAATCTGGAAGTTCTTAATCCGGCTGGAGTTGATAGAGCCCGTCGGCTGCGCACTCGGACTATGGAGCTGGAAGGTATAGATGGGCAGACCTTCTTGGCCAATCCCTGTCGCATATCTATAGGTACTGACCTTCGTGAAATAGTCCACTGACTTCTGCTCCTGAATCTCATTACCGTCGCATAAGACGCGTAGGGCCCGGATCATATCGATCTGGGCATTCGGTAAAAGCAGGCCCGATGAAGGGGTCATGGGATTCAGGCCCGGTGTCGGCGAGAAAGGCGCGACCGGCCAACTCGCCCAGTTCGTAAAGTTCGCAAAGTCGTTTCGCTGCGCTGCATCCGAACGACGCTGCAATAAAATAAGGCGCGTCACCGGATTGTGCGTATACAGATCGAGAATCTGTCTGTTGGTTAAAGAAGGATATGGGTATTTGGTGACCTGTGTTATGACATACGATAGGGGCTGCTGGGCGAATATGCGCTGTTCCTCCTGTGGCAAGTATATGAAGGTCGTTTCCAAGCGCGGATTGATGAACCACGAGTTCATCGGCGGCACCGTGTATCCGATATCCGTAAAGAAGTTCTTGATCTGGGTCGTGGCATCCATCGATGACACATAGCTGGGGAGATTCTGCTGTGCATCAGCATCGCTGGCGGCCATCGTATAGTTCGGGTTTACGCGATATCCAGACGCATCGAGAACCGTGTAAAGAGATGAAATGGGTGCCAAGGTCAGCTGGACTTCGCAGTCATGGTATTGCAGGCCAATCAGGGGCAGAGCATTGCTGGTATCTTCCGTAAACCAGAAGGCGAGCGGGACGTATATGTCCCGCCCAAAGATCGACGGACGATTTAGCTGCGTGGTAACACCAGGGTTTGGATAGACAGTAGGATATCCGGCACCCATCCCCGCATAGGAGCCTGAGGCCGGATGATTGAGTTCCGGAACATTGCCTACGAGAGTGCGCCAATCCTGAAACGTGTCTTGGTCGTAGTCGAGCAGAGCCCGGGATAACAAATAGGCGCCATCGACTTCATGGATTTTCTGGCCTCCCACGAAAAATGCGGCGGTTTGGACAATAGCGGCACCCAGATACTGCGACCATTGAAAATCGTATTGGGCCCGGCCAGGTATATCACACAACTTGCTATAAATATCTGGAATCCGGAACACGAAATACATGTCGGATACTAGGTCACCGAAGCGCGGAATCTTCGCCCGAAGCTGAATGGGCTGATCGAAGCTCAGCTCGTTGGGGCCGTCCAAAGCGATGGAGATATTTTCCATTGCGAAGTGCGAATAGCGCTTGAACGCCCTATAGAAATAGGTCATTTGCGGATTCCCGCTTAGAATAACATTTTGAGCCCCGTAGGCCACGAGGGCCACAATGCCACCCCCTGTCATTTCCTATCGGGAATGGCTAACTTTATTTAGACCCTTGTCAGCTTTAACTGGGTCCATCAGACACAGTTAAAGTTGACGGCACACCATAAGAAACCTTACGTCGCCTGGTTCGACCACCAATCGTCCGCCAGATAGGGTGGAGTATCGACCGGCTGCGTTTTCACAACCGAGGATGGCCCCTGCGCCAAAAGGCGATTGATTTCCCCGATTGACAGAGCGTATCTCGCATACCGAAGGTTGCTGATAGATCCGCTGAAGACTCCCGTCAGTATGAAGTTCTCGGAACCACCATCGGCATTCTTGATTGCAGGAAGAGTGGAGCCCATTACTCTTGAATTCACATTCTGGAACACCGTAATGTCTCCGAAGTTCTGGTAGGGTAGCGTATTGGAGAACTTCATACGATTCGCGAGGCCGCCGTTTACGTAGACGTCGATTCCCTGGCGGTAGGAGTTGATTGTCACATGAAACCATTTTCCGACCGGGATGTTCTGAACATCCACGTAGGTATAGGGGTTTGCATAGGTATTCATGAAGACGCGCATCTTATTTGTCACGCCGTCGATGAATACACCGGGACCCATTAGAGGCCATGGACTGCTGTAGCCCTTGTGGAACACGTGCTTGAGCCCCTCGTTTCCATCGAAGTTATTGGGCAGTACACGCAAATAGAATGAATACGAGAACTCAATGCCTGTGCGCTCATTGACCGATAGGCCGATTGGATCGGCGTCCGTATAGACTGCTGTATTCTGGCGAATCACTATAGGGCCGTCGGTGGATGATGCCGTATAGCCAATCAGTGTGTGAAAACGGGTGGCCGCCGAGTTCGAGGCGAAGTAGATATATTCCATCACATACATTGCAATAAAAAGTATTGCTATCAGGGTGAGCCCTGTAACGATTTGACTGGAAGGAGTATTCAATTGATCCTGGACTGAGTTCATGCCCTATCTAACGGGTTGTTCCAAAATAAGAACCCCCGTTAACGAGGATTATTATGTTAGTTGTACCGTGAAATGCGCCCACCTCACATCGGTTGGTTACCTGTCACCAGTGTCATGAGCCAGCTCATGAACGTCTGATTCGCCTTCGGCCCATTCGAATACATGCGATAGATTTCTCCGGGAGTAAGGGCAAACCGCGCCACGGACATTCCTGTCACATAGC
>Ga0209189_1001880_pt1 | contig 15250 bp, 16 predicted proteins | sample C_130820_EF_Meta_FD_187308 | JGI IMG/M metagenome (GOLD analysis project Ga0209189, IMG submission 187308) | Freshwater microbial communities from Lake Croche, Canada to study carbon cycling - C_130820_EF_MetaG (SPAdes) (version 3) | ecosystem: Environmental > Aquatic > Freshwater > Lake... | reverse complement strand
GCTTCGCAACACCAACTAGCTACGCCGGCCACTCAAAGACTAGCGCCAAACGCAATATTAAACTAACATAACCACTGGATCGCTCGATGGGGGCAGGCCACCTTGCCATGACAATGGGGCGTAATAATTTTGATGTATTAAACGTAGTTTTGCTGGTCACAGCAGCTCTAGGAGCCATCCTATTTGTTATTGTCGAAGCAAAAACAGTATCGCCATTAATTCAATTGGGATTGTTCAGAAATCCGATACTGAGTTCTGGCTTCATGATGAGCGCTTTGGTTACGACCGTCGTTATGGCGACGTTGATAGTTGGTCCATTTTACCTTTCACGTGCCCTTTTACTCGATGCCGTGTCTGTCGGACTAGTAATGTCTTCAGGTCCAATCGTCGCTGCCCTTATAGGCTGGCCATCAGGAAAGGCAGTTGATCGTTTTGGTTCATATAATATGAGTTTCATGGGCCTTATCGGGATGGGAATAGGATGTCTCCTCCTAACCTTGTTGCCATTTAATTTTGGTCTATTAGGTTATATCATACCGCTTGTTATTGTTACTGCTGGTTATGCCATATTTCAAACATCTAATAATACAGCTGTAATGACAGGCGTTATAGAAACTCAAAGGGGCGTCGTATCCGGACTTCTTGGCATGTCAAGGAACATTGGACTAATCACGGGCACCTCTGTGATGGGCGCAGTATTCTTGGCTGGAACATCAGGAACTAATATACTGCTAATGTCTCCAGAGGCTATAGCTGCAGGTATGCGGAATACATTTATGGTTGCAGTTGTTTTGATCGCCGTTTCACTAGGAATATCTATTTTAGGGAAATTTCTTGTAAGTTATTTTACTGTGCCCAAATAAATTTTTAACTTAATTTCACTTAGCAGCTCTATAGCTAGTCAATCAAAATAGGCTAGAGCTAATCAATTATATGTGACAACTCAAACTCAAAATTTAACATCAAAGAATATGTTTAGGGAGGCCATCTCGTATTAATCCAAAATGGGTGGGGTCTAAAAATCACCACCCCGACGATAAACTTTCCGTAAGTGCTGAAAAATGCGCGGCCAGTTTTTTTATTCTGCGCTATAGGCGGGGTCCAACAATTCAAAATGGTTCAGCAGTAAAGGTCGTTTTTGCTAAATAATTGATGACGATCAAAACACACACCCTCCTCACCAAACTGTTCAGCCAATGCAAAAGCCTTGGACTAGTCAAAAGCCAATATGAATTCAGCCGTCTCTGCGGGCGGCAACAATCTTGGTATAGCGCCAGCAAGTGCCGCAATGTGCAGATCAGCACCGATGCTGCCGTCACGCTCAGCGTGATGATTGAAAAGCGTGCCCGTGAAGAACTGCCTGAAGATATTCGACCCTATGCGCTCAATCTCAGCCGCTTGCTGCTGGAAACGATCAAAGAGAAAGCAGAGGTCACAAGATGCTGATCTGGGAAGTGGAGGGCACTAAACCACTGACACCAGACCAAAACCAAGCCCGCGCCTTGTACCAGCAGCAAAAACAGATACGCTTGCGAAAAAAGCAATTGGCTTTGGGCAAAGCAAGGGATCGCGAGCACAAGCTTGCTGCCCAAGTCACAAGCCTCGCGTCAAAAACTGCATAAGAGCGCCGTACAGTGTCTGAGAATAGAATGTCCGCTACGTGTGGCACTGGGGCGCTTAAAAGCTGCTCCTGTGCCGTTTGTATGTTCAGCGTTCCAAATCAACTTGCTGGGCTAACAATGTTTCGGACACACTCTTCGCGACTGATGTACCAATATGAAAAGCGCCCTCTATAAGTCCTGGGCTGACAGTCGCAAGTTCAGCCACAGCAAAGAATATCCGGTCATCCCAAAATGGCTTGCGTAGAAGAGACGGTGCGAGTTGAGGGTGTTGCGGTTGTTCAGTTATGTCTATTGGAGTGCAGATAAAAGGATTTTCTGCCCAATCCTCGACATGAAGAATATCGGGTTCGGCAGCGTCTTCACCAAAGCATCGAACGAGTTGTTTCACGATCTTGCTTTTTAAAGCATGGGCGTTGTCGTGCCGGACCTTGGGCGGCAAACCAATAAACCCGAAGAGGCCGCTGGGTTTTCCCATCTCTCCGCTATGATCATGCGCCTCGACGAGTGGGCCTAAGCGGCTTGCGATCCTGCCTGATAGCCCTTTAGTGCGCCAAAATGGCTCCGAGTACATAGCGACTGCTTTAGCCTGTGCCGCCATCCATGTGGGTGTTGTTTCCATAGCGTTTAGAACACGACTGTCGAGCGCGGGTGACCAGTTTATCGTGCTCGCAGCAACTCGCATAGGGGTCGCGAGAACGACTCTTCGTGGATTGATCACAGGAAGCGCTATATTATCTGTTGAGACACGGATAGATTCGTTACCATAAGCAATGCTGTTAACACGGGTGCTGGTTCGGATTACAGAGTTAGGCAGACGTTCCAGCAGCCTTTCCAAAATGGCTGTTGTACCTCCCTGTACACGATAACTGCCTTCCATGCCGGGTAACTGGTATCTGGCAGGTGATCCTTGAGTTGCTATATCGACGATTGTGTCTCCACTCTCGAATTGCGGTATCAATCCAAGTCCAAGCTGTTTTATCCAGTGCGCAGCAAAAGGTTGGGCATCAGGCCAAACCCAGGTTGGACCGAGATCAGCCAGATAGGCTCCCGAAAGTGGGTCTCGTAGAGAGTGTACACGGCCACCTAGACGTTCTGCAGCTTCCACGACGATCACAGAGTGACCAGCCTCATGCAGCAACATGGCGCATGTTAATCCGGACAGGCCCCCACCTATTACGAGAACATCGCAGTCTTCCTGATGTTTAACGCTCATCAATCTGTCCTAATCTGGCGTGCCTGTGAGTATTCCCTGCTACACGCATTTGGGTACGGGCAAATTACCAGTTTTTTACAAAAACGTTTTCTGATGTTTTGCGCCTCAAGTCACAATCCTCGTTTGAAAAACCGTATAAAAGGGCCTTACAGTGCCTGAGATTGTATTGCCCGCTGTCAAGCACTTCAAAAACAAAAATTTAGCTTTACGCTATTTTATACCTTCCAAATATATTAACTTGAATACAATTAATTTGTTCAGCTTTCTCTAATAGCTACGATTTGAGCTTCTCTCAGCTGCTGCCACTTGATTTCATTGAACTGCAGCACTGGAATTATGACGTCCAATTTTTCCTGATAAAGCGTCACCATGCGATTTTGTAAATCTATAGAATATTTGAATGGCTTGGCTAAATCATATCCATAATCAAGGATTACAGAACCATAACTATCTTCGATTGTTTCACTCAAATATGCCTTGGCACCATAGCCAAGTAAGTTTTTATCATAGAGCATGGAATAGGTTCGAGTTTTAGCCTTCTCGATCTCTGCTATCAGTTCATCGCCTATAATGGATCTGATTGTGAGGACCATCATGTTCAGAATAGTGATATTACGGCATTCAGGCATCCAGAATAGCTCATCAGCGAAGACCTCAAAGACCTCTTTACCTGCGTAATTGCCACTCAGTGATACTTTGGTGTCATTATTCAAATCTTTATAAAATCTTATGGTCAATGCATCTTTATGGATAGTGAAACTGGTATCCTCATAGTCTTCACCAGTTTTCAATAGCTTGGGAGCAGATTGATACAGCGTTCGCATCAAGCCAAAAAAATTAGATTTCTTCAGAAAATCTCGAAATATTTTTTTTCCTGCTAATAATTCTGCTATCTGGCTTTTGAAATCCACATTCTCAAATGTCTTCTTAATGAAGTAGGGAACATAGATTATGAGCGCGATGAGTATCAGCGCAGACGTATTAGCACTCACATAGAAATATGTGTAAAGCGTCATCAGGATCAGAAATAAGCCGAAAACCACAAATATAAGCATATAAGCTCCACTTATGACTATCAGCTTGAACCATAACCATTTCTAAGATCAGTTTATCAGCTTCTTCCATTGATTCGTAATCTGCAAACAACATCCGAATTTAGTTAAGATGTTGATTGCAGACAATATAAGCTAAAAAATTCACTGAATATCAAGCAATCAAAGCTGATAGATGTATGAAGCTGAAACACCATAGGTTTCTGATAATTCTGCCACTGGCACGCCATCATTACGCATTTTTTTCAAATCGCGACGGAATTTCACTAACTCTTTACCTGAGCGACGAACTCGCTTGTTGGCCTGACGCTCTGCTTTCTCAGCAGCTTTGGCATCCACATGCTCTTGTGCTTTAGCCATCAATGCTGAAGCAATCTCCACTATGTTCTGCAATTGCTTTAATTCGCGTGTGGTAAATGACATATACAGTCCTCGTTCACTAAATGGGAATGTGCTGATAATATAGATTATTATGCTTTGCAATATACCAGCATATAAAGTGTTTATTTTTTCAACGCAACAAGTTCACTATTCATAGTGTCTTCATAATGCTTGCGGGATATTACGCCTGCTTTGAGAGCTATTGAGAATGCAATATTGGCGATGATAAAAACAAAAAACGCACCAGTTAAATCACCTACTAACATCACCAGATAATAATATAAATCAAAATGGTGATCTATTGTAGGGCTCCATATATAAAACAGGTGGGCAGTAGTGCTGTTTACAACAGCTTGTATTAAGCACATTTGCAGCACATCGAATGCATCTATATTGGCAAAATCAATGATTGGATTGGCTATACCTGTAACTTTTTTTGATATTAAAGTCCAAAACAACAGCGACAAACAAACGCCTAAGCCTGTTTGTGCTATACGGATTACAACCTCAAAGTCCGTGAATGTTTGTGGATGTAGATATGTAATCTCAATCAATAAACCCAAACCTATGCCTGGTGCAGCCCAATAGCCTAAAATAATAGCTGAAAATACTCTCACAGCAGCAGGCAAATAAAATACAGCTACCAGTGGTGTTTGATTGAAAATTATCAAATATTCAGTTTGCACATATCTAGCGAATGCGTGAATCGCAGCAACGCAAACTACAATTAGCGAGCAATCAATTATTTGCCTTAAAAATGGATGAGATATCTTTTTCTGCATCTTTAATCAGTTCCAATGCAGCTGGCCCCAGTTCCAAATTACAGGTGGCATTATTCCACTTTTCAGACAAGAAGCCAAGTTGCTTCAATTCAGCAATCTTTCTGTAAGTGCTGCTGCGGCTGGTAAAGCCTTTATCGACGATTTGCTGGTTTGATATAGAGACACCTGAAGTGTGCGCTTCTAAAACAGACATCAATACTTGTCTGTGCAAGCCATCTGCCCACATCAAATTGTGCTTTTTCTCCAACACACCCAGCAATGAGTATATATTAAAACCAATGCTTGTTTTCATTGTAGAGTTCCCATCAAATATTGGGTGAGGTGATTTTTTTCAGATGTAACCGTTATCTTTTCAAATAATCAACAATAACTGGTTTGCAAATGGAAAATTCAGTCTTGCCACAGCAATATCTTTTTTGCTGAAAAAATTACGAAACAGCATAAGAATCTGTCGCTAAAGGACAAGCGCAGCATATGCCGATATGTGTCATTATAAAGATTAAAATAATCAATCTTTCCAATATATCTATCTAGATTTTAATAAAATTAACGCAATTTGGAGATGAAGCCGCCCTGATATTGATATTTTTCAGTTGGAATATACCCCGAGCCACGATTAGGTGCTCCACCAGGAAAAGTGATCATGATCCCCTTGGCGTTTGGGGTTATAACGGGATCTGCACCGCCACAAAAATCTAGAGGTAAAGAGGTGGTTGTATAATTTTTTGTTGCCTCAATCACAATCAAAGGGCCGCCATTACAAGCATTTCCGCCTGGTTGTCTTTGGATGACGACAATCATACTTTCTTCTTTGTTGGGCAGTATTTTCTTAAATCGCCCAATAATAGTTGGAGAGTACTCTCCGCTGCATTTGTCAATAAAAGCGATCTCATCACCAACCGTAACTGCGCAGACTTCATCGCTCTGTTTTACTTCTAATGCCTCATTGTGATGGATCTTTAACTCACCTTTTGGGGTTAAAATTGGAGATTGATTATCTGCAGCATTTGAAATCAGCGGATAAGTGACGAGTGCAAGGATTGAAAGACTAAATTTTTTAACATCGTTGTGCAATGCAATATCAACCTAGATTTGACTTTAATTATCACCGACCATTTTAATCTATTTAGGGCTATTTTAAAAGTTATAAGAGAAAACTTTTTACTTTCTAATTTTGCTATGGGCAAAAACTTGTTAAACAAATTTCGGTCGATTTTTTAATTGCTATCAAATCTGCATGGGGCGCTAATAACTCTTTCAAGTACGAATAAACCTGATATCGTTTACCATGACTGAAGTCATAAGAAGTCTTTGTGCTCTTTCTAAATTCAGATTAACAATCACAGAGATTTTAAAAATCTAATATTCTTCAGTCGGTTATATATATTTGAACTTTCAATAATAAGCTTGAATGGGGGGAAATTATGAAGCTTTCAAAAATGCTTTTTACAATAGCAATCATGCTGGGAGGCATGATCTGCCAGGCCTCAGCTGAAACATGGATCTCGACCTGGGCGGCTCCAGCCTTTGCAAGAGTTGACCAACCGGCTCAAACACTTTCTGCAACCGCTCAAGCGTTTCCTTGGTCGCGCGATGTTCCTGCAGCGGCAGCGGGACAAGAACTGACAATTGGCAGTGCGTCTCCCCTGCATTTTAAAGATCAAACAATCCGGCAAATTGCTCATATTTCAGCAGGCGGGGGACGGGTTAGGGTTGTACTGGCCAATAGCCTTGGAACATTACCGCTTAAAGTGGGTGCTGCATCGGTTGCGATCAGAGATAAAGGCGCAGCAATTCTAACCAGTTCCGTGAAAAAACTTACATTCGGTGGACTTACTTCCCCGGTCATTCCTGCAGGCGCAATTCTTGCCAGCGATCCTGTGGACCTGAAAGTCAATAATTTTTCAGATGTCGTTATAGATCTCTATCTTCCCGACGATACGTCAGCGTGGAAATCGCCCGTAACAATGCACGCGGCATCGTGGCAAGTAAATTTTGTCTCGACTGCTGGAAATCATGTTGGCGCCAATCCTTTTCCGGTTGCAACAACAACTGCCTATCGTCGCGGCGATGGACTTGCCTCTGCCTCATCCTTTTTTCTTGCCCGAGTTGAAGTTGTACCAACCAAGCCCACCAATGTTCTTGTAGCCTTTGGAGATTCAATTTCCGATGGCACCCAGTCCGGAACCGACGCCAATCGTCGCTGGCCGGACTTGCTGGCTGGAAGGTTGGCTGCAGCCGGTAAGCGTATCAGTGTGATCAATGGCGCCATTGGCGGTGGTCGTGTTCTTGAGGATGGTGTAGGACCAAACGCATTGGCCCGTTTTGATCGGGATGTCCTCGCTCAACCCGGTGTTAAATATGTCACGATCATGGAAGGCATCAACGATATTGGTGTCGGTGGTTCTAAGCCCACTCCCAGTGTGGCTGATCTTATCAATGGTCATAGGCAAATGATTGATAGAGCCCATGCACATGGTATCAAAGTAATTGGAGCAACTCTTACACCGTTTGAAGGGGCCGCTTATTGGACCGCAGAAGGTGAGGCCAAACGCCAAGCCCTGAACACCTGGATCCGGACAAGTAAAGCCTATGACGCTGTTATAGATTTTGATGCGGCTGTTCGAGATCCAAAGAACCCCACTAAATCGCAAAGTGCGTTTGATTCAGGTGATCATTTGCACCCAAGCCCTGCAGGCTATGAAGCAATGGCAAACAGCATTAAATTATCGATATTTAATAAGTAGAAAATATATTTTTCTACAGGGCGACTTTTTAATAACAGTGTGACAGCATTACCATTAATGTTGTCACACTAATTATTATCTATTGAAATATTATTTAGCGATATTGTTATGATCAGAATTTATGCAAGATATAAACAAAGAACTTTGAATATCTAAAGCTGACAATTTTATTTGCAGTCAGGCCTCTAAATTCATTCACGATTTTTAATAGTAACACTGGGCTACACAGCAATAATGTGCTCACAGAACCAATCGAGCAACCAAAAATGTTTTTTCTTTTTTCGGAATATTTTTTTATCTTGGAAATGTAACAGACTTATAAGTCTCTTACATTTCGCTGTAAGCCATTGTGATCGCTGGATCTTGTGTTTAGCTGAAACCGCCCATCCAAAAGATAATTCACAAAATCAGTTATATCGTTGGATTTTCATAGGTTTTCGGTTGTCCAAGCCTGTTTCTGACTGCACAATGAGATCATAGCAATTATGCTATTAGTCGTAATCGTGGCTCAGAGAACCGGCCCGATGGCTGCGCCATAAACACTCAAAATCGTGCACTGCAATGGATCGTTGCAACGCAAGAAATTCAACATCCGTTAAAATAAATTAAAATACTGTTTTGATAGCTTGAAGCTACGTTAAAAAAATAACAGAATGTTAAGATGAAATTGGATGCAATAATGAGATCGAAAAATAGTTGTAAAATTAATTGGTAGGCAAAAGGATCATGTTAAAAAAAATACTGTGTGTTGGTCACTGTGTGCTTGACCGTGTTTATGAGCTCACTGAAATTCCCAGTACTCCAAGGAAAGTAGATGCGCTTAATTCAAGAGAAAGTGGTGGTGGTCCAGCATCAACCGCTGCTGTAGCTATTTCTTGTCTAGGAGGAAATACTTCATTTATAGGCTATCTTGGCAATGATGCTGTCGGAGCAATCCTAATTAAAAAACTTGCAGAAAAGGGAGTAGATGCAACTCAAGTTATAGTAGTTGAAGGAGGGCGAACAGTAGCTCCTATTGTACTAGTAGATGGAAACGGAGAACGCTGCATTATTGTTCACCGGCATCATGTTGATGTGCCTTCAGAAAAAATTAAGTTTGATTTGTCTGATACTGATCTTCTTCTAGTTGATACACGATGGATAAGAGGTTCACTTGCCGCCGCGCAGGAAGCTAGAAAATATCGTATTCCTGTTATTGTAGACGTTGATGGCGGTAAAAGAGAAGATATAATGAGGCTATTGTCGCTCGGTGACCACTCCATTTTTTCTGACCAAGGATTGTATGACTGTACAAGCCAAGGTGATGTAGAAACAAGATTACGTGAAATCAAAAATTTCTGTTCCGGTATCGTTGCTGTGACTGCTGGATCAGCAGGGTCTTATTGGTTGTTAGGTGAGGATATTCACCACATTCCTGCATTTAAGGTTACCCCTCTAGATACGACTGGCTGTGGCGATGTGTTTCATGGAACATATGCTTTGGGTATAACCGAAAACATGTCACCGCTATGTGCGGCACGCTTTGCATCTGCTGCAGCGGCTCTAAAGGCTGCTAAAGGTAATGGATGGGATGGTATGCCAAAGCGTTCAGAAATTGAAGAATTATTGGCTACTGTTTCCTAACAAGCCTCGGCTAAATTGTTAAAACCGCGCTCAGCAAGAAATAATCTTGTTTGGTCTAATGTTGGAATACCTTGCCGGCCACCGAGCGATCTGCATTTTATAGCTGCGACAGCCGAAGCAAAAGTTAATGTCCATTCGAAAGGCCAATTTTTTAATTCTCCTATGGCGCATGCACCGTGGAACACATCTCCTGCACCGTTTGTATCAACAGCATCAACCGGAAATCCTGCAATTTCGATGAATTGACCTTGTGTATATCCAAGCACACCCTTTTCAGCGAGGGTAACTGCAACTCGTTTTGGCCCTTGGGTAGCGAGACACTGTAAGGCTTCACGTTGATTTTCAGTCTTGGTCAATTTTGCAAGAAAGAGTGGATTGGCAATAAACTGATCAACATTTTTGCAAACGTCTTCAATCCCTGGCATCATGCGTTCACCGTCCATTGTGATAATCATGCCGGCTTCTCGCGCCCAGTTTATGGCTTGAAGTGCAGCGGCTACATCCACACCGTCAATATGGAGCAAACGGCCGGATATAATTGCTAGTTTGTTTAATTCCGTTGGTTCAATTGTATATTCTTTGGGTCGACGCGAAAAAAGGGTGCGCTGCCCTGTAAAACGATCTGCGAGTACAATACTGATTTGCCCCACACTCTTTGGGTGACGTATAATTGCTTTTGTGTCGATGCCTTCTTTAGCTAGTGTTCGCATTGATAGACGTGACCAAAAATCAGAACCAATTTTTCCAACATATCTCGTTTTTAAGCCAAGACGGGAGCAGGCAACCATAGCAGTTGCAATCATGCCCCCCCCCTGAACAGAAAATTCATACATCTGTTGTTTAGTATCAGGCTGAGGAAATCCATTGATAACAGCGGTCAGATCAAGAGTATTGACCCCTAGCCCTACAACATCAAATTGTTTCTTTATCATTATAGCAACTTTTCATGAAGTTAAAGCTCCTGCAGTCATTCCCTGTACCATATATTTTTGCAAAAAAACGAAAGTAAAAATAAGTGGCAAGCTAGCAAGAACAGAAAATGCCATCATAGTATTCCATTCAGTGATAAATTCTGCAAGAAGACTATAAATTGCCATGGTTAGCACACGCTTCCCCCAAGATTCTATTAAAACAACAGCAAATAAAAATTCATTCCAGGCGAGCAAAAATGTATAGAGGCCAGCACCGATAAATGCAGGCCATGACATCGGAATAAGCGTACGGAAAATGGCGCCTATGCGCGAACACCCATCTACCATAGCTGCTTCCTCAATATCTTTTGGAATATTCAGAAAATAGCTTCGGAGCATTAATATGCAAAAGGGTAATGTAAATGTTAAATATACAATTATAAGTGCAACAAGAGAATCATAAAGGTTAAGCAAAATAAATATTCTGAAATATGGAATACAAAGTAGAACGAGCGGAAACATTTGGATTGTTATAAGAAACATCAGAACAGTACGTTGACCTTTAAAATTAAACCTAGCCAGTGCATAGGCTGCCATTGATCCGAGAAAGAGCGAAAATGCTGTGACAATACCTGCAACTGCAACGGTATTAAAAAATACACGTATGTATTTTGGCGACCCAAGAATTTTTGAATAGGCCTCCAGTGTGAAGATCTGGGGAATCCAGTCTGGTGGCATTTTCATGACTTCTACATTCGGTCTGACGGAGACGCTGAACATCCAAGCCAGCGGAAAGCACATGATTATGATGGCTAGGATCAATAATAGGTATGTCGTTGTATTGATTATGCGGCGCTTGTTTTGAGAGCCCATTAAATTTTTCCTGATCTGAGTGCCTAAAGACATTATCTAAGCAACCTTAATTATTGTTATTCATTGCTCGCCTGACGTAAAAAGCGCTGACAATGAAGAGGGAAATGAACATCAGAATAGCTTCAGCTGAAGCGTAACCAAATTTCATTTTTTGGAATCCGTCGTAATAAATAGCTGTAGCTAGCACCTCAGAGGAGTAAGAAGGCCCTCCTCCTGTCATAACAAAGACAGGATCAAATGCCCTAAATGTCCAGATTGAATCCAGCAGTACGATAGTAGTGATGACACTTTTTAATTCGGGCAATGTGATATAAATGAATTGTTGAAAAATTGTTGCCCCGTCTATCTGTGAGGCTTCATATAGTTGTTGGGGCACGGATTGCAAGCCTGCTAGCAACATGACCATGAAAAACGGATAGGCACGCCATACATTCATGGCTGTTACGGAACCTAATGCAGTTGAAGAGTCACCAAGCCACGCAATGTTTGTTAGGTCACTTGTAAAACCTAAAGCTGTTAAAAAGCCATTGAACACACCGAAGGGTGCAAGCATAAGAACCCAGATCATCCCTGCAACGGTTGGAGCAAGTAGCCATGGTACGATCAAGATACCTCGCGCCACCGAACGGAATATATGATTGATTTTAGCATTTAATAAAAGGGCAAGGCCCAGTCCTAATACAAGGTGAAGAATAACACTTCCAATCGTAAACAAAACAGTATTAAGAAATATATTCCAAAAAAAAGGATCAAACAACAGAGCTGAATAATTTGAAAGTCCAACCCATGTTTCTCTCGTCAAATTACTTTCATAAAAACTAAGTCTAAATACTTCCAGTAGCGGATAAACCATAAGCATCGTTAGTATTAACAACGATGGCCACAGAAATGAATATGCAAGTATCTCCTCACTATAGAGGCGCCTGAATTTCAACGTTACAAAAGGTATCGATCTGCCAATTGGGGCAGATCGATTTTTTGAGTTATTAAATGACATTGATTGGCCTTACTTGGCAGCTGCAAGAATTTTGTTCCATTCAATAGCAGCATCATCAAGCGCTTGCTTTGCTGATTTTTTGCCCTGAATGGCATTTTGCACTTCTATAGTAATGATTTTGTTCATTTGAACGGCGTTCGGCATTATCAAAAATGGAGATTCCGCGTTTGCCTGGTTCATTGCAACTGTAAAAGCAGTAAATAGTTTACGTTCCTTGAACCATTCTTGACTAGCGACGTCTAGGCGTGAAGGAAATCCACCTGTGCCTTTTGCCCAAAGCTCCGATCCTTTAGGGCTCGACATCCAGCGTACAAATTTCCAAGCTGCGTCCTTGTCTTGAGCCTGTGTTGTGATCGTATTAAGAGAGCCACGTACAATTGTTCCGGTAGTCATACCTTTTGGCAAAGGAGCTATATCATAATCCAAGTTAGGATTTAACCCTTTTTGAATAGCAACTCCCCATGGCCCTTCAAACATCATTGCGACATTGCCACTACCGAAATTAGCACGTTTTTCTTTTTCACCGTTTGAGAGCGTCCCAGGGACGCCTATTTTAAGGGTGTTGATACGCTCAACATATGTCTCGATAGCTTTAACTCCTTCCGGACTATTGAAAACTGCTTTATTTGTGGCGTTATCGATGAGCTTCGCACCTGACTGGAGGAGAAGTGGATAAATATCATATGTTGCATTTGTTGGTGGTTCAGTAGCTAATGTCCCTGTTACCGCAAATTGTTTCTTTTCAGGATTTGTTAGTTTTTTTGAAAATTCCTCAAATTCCGCCCATGTTTTAGGAGGGCCGTCAATACCTGCAGCTTTGAAGAGGGCTTTATTGTAGAACATAGCTACCGCTCCAGACTCTATAGGTAGGTAATATTGTTTACCTTTCCATTTGGTCTGAAAAGTTACAGGAATACCAGACATGTAACTCTTATCTTCCTTTGCTATGAGATCGTCAATTGCTGTAAGCATGCCGAGATCTGCGAATTCAGCAACCCAATCAACTTGCACCAGAAGAACATCCGGTAATTTTTTTGCCTGGAATTGTACAACTGATTTGTCATGGAAACCCTGGAAGGGCGAATCTACGAGTTCTAGGGTGATGCCTGGATTATCTTTTTCAAAAGCTTCCTTAAATTCGGCCATAAATTTTTCGCCAACTTCAGATGATTTCCATTGTGACCAACGCACAGTGGCAGCTTCTGATAAAGCTGGAAGTAGAATAGAAGATGCAAGACACATGGTTATTAATTTCAAGAATGAATTTCTAGATTTTGTTGTCATTTTTCTTACTCCCTATAACTATTGTTGTTTCTAAAGTTCAATTAAGATTTGCGATTTTTTAGATGTCGAGACAACTCTTCAGGAATATGAGGATGAATAACAACTATGTGCGTATATTGAGCAACAAGATCAAAGGTATTTTGAATATTCATCCAAACAAACATATCATAAAACATTTTCTGTAGAGAATTCATGATATCATTTTGGATGGTTTCAGGAAGTTCCCAGAATTTCTTTTTGATTATTTTCCATGATTTTTTTCGAATATTATAAAGAAATTGTGCATCAGTTTCGTTTTCCCCTCGTTCATGAGCATGATTAGCAAAAACATAATCACGAATTTCATCCTTAATGGATTGGGGAAGACTAGGGTGATCGAAAATTAGATTGTTGAAACCGAGTGCGAGATGTACTTCGATCGCGCCATTAACTGGCATTTTGGCAAGCTGATCCCCACGTAAAGTTGAGGCTCCGTGCTGTACTGCTCCAGCCATTCGGTATTCATTTTGGCAGATGGATGATATTGTACTTAGAACCGAATAATCGACATTGACAGGTGCTAATGTTCCGTCAGGCTGTATATTACCACCATGGTAGGTCCCTGAATTAACGCTTATTTTACTAACGCCTTCAATTTTTTTGCCGGTTTTGCTGAGGGATTTTGGATAAACTGACATGAATGCCCTAAGCTCTTCAGCTGTTGTATTATGATGGCCGACCTCACCAATTTCAGCTCCTAGTGAAATTGTAATATCCTTCGGTTCATGGGAGCGAATATAGGCCGTAAATAATGCCGTTAGCTCGGCATTGAGCCTTTGTTGATCTTCAACAGTAGATAGAGACAAATCGACTACGGTTGATGCATCGATATCAATGTTGAAAAAATCAGCATCAATCTGTTTTTTCATCATTTCCTTGAGGCGATTTATCTCTTTCTCAGGGTTTTCATGATATGATTTAGCATTAATCTGATCATGATCAGCCTGCATGAATATTGGGCCCTTGTATCCTTCACGCAACGCTGCCGCAAGTGCGGCAGCAGTATATTCAACAGGAGGCTGATCTGCGAATATGGTCTCGCTAATAGACTGTTCAAAGATGAACATATTCGCATTTAATTGCTTAGCAGCACGAAAAACAGAGCGAATGGTATTATAGGACCACCCACGAAGATTCATAGCAGGAACTGTTTTATTGCCCCATTTACCTTCAGCGCAAGCCATATAAAGGCCTTGGATTGATGCTGGAACAATACCTGCAGCAAGCGCTGACTCGCGAATAGCCCATATTGCTATTGCCCGCGCATTCTTTTCGCCAAGAGCGGCTGTACAGGCCCAACGATCAATCATTTCATCTGATGGCCGTTTTGCATTGGTAGGTGTTATAATATTATCAGTGATCAAACCAATCAATGTGAGGTCGTTGATCATATCGACAGCAGACGTACAGTTCATTTTAATTCTCCAAATTAGATCTGTATCCTTGATTACGTACTTACATCTGTCAATGCTATTAAATAAAGGGGCTGTCCCAGATAACTCTGAAAAGGGGTTATTATGGGTGCTATGCGCAAGAGCCGTCTGAGCGTTTATAAACAAGACCGATTGATTGAACATTTTGTTGCGGGCACGACCGCGCGAACTGCTGCGAGTTTGTGTGGAGTTAATCGTAAGACAGCTGCCTTCTTTTTTCATCGGTTGCGTGAGGTTATTGCCTTCGAGCTTGAGCAAGAAGGCTTGGCAATGTTTGCGGGTGAGATCGAAGT
>Ga0209189_1001879_pt1 | contig 15254 bp, 13 predicted proteins | sample C_130820_EF_Meta_FD_187308 | JGI IMG/M metagenome (GOLD analysis project Ga0209189, IMG submission 187308) | Freshwater microbial communities from Lake Croche, Canada to study carbon cycling - C_130820_EF_MetaG (SPAdes) (version 3) | ecosystem: Environmental > Aquatic > Freshwater > Lake... | reverse complement strand
CATTGAGGCCCAATTGGTAGCCGTGGCGCAGTACAAAAAATTGGCGAATGAACGCGCCCGCGGCCATCATGGCTATCAGTACCAGCCAGTTATGCGGATGGTTGTAGGTAAAACTGTAGTGCGTGCTGAGCATGGCAAACAGCACCGGCAAAGTGAAATAAGTGTTGTGCACGCTGCGCTGCTTGCCGCGTTGGCCGTGTATCGGGTCCACCGGCTCGCCTGCACGAATACTTTCGATGACGGTTCGCTGACCGGGGATGATCCAGAAAAACACATTGGCGCTCATGCTCGTGGCCAGCATCGCGCCCAGCAGCAAAAAGGCTGCGCGCCCCGCAAACCAGTGGCAGGCCAGCCAGGCCGCCCCGCAAATCAGCAGGGCCACTAAGGCGCCCACGATGCGGTCGCCGCCGGGGCGCTGACCCCATAGGCGACAAATCGCGTCATAGGCCAACCAAAACACCACCAAAAACCCCAGCGCCGCGCCCACGGCAGCGGCAGGCGACCAATCCATGCGCGAGGTATCTACCAAGTAGTTACTGGCGTTCCATAGGTAGGAAATCGTAAATAGCGCAAAACCGGTCAGCCAGGTGCTGTAGCTCTCCCAGTAAAACCAGTGCAAATGCTGGGGTAGCTCAGGCGGGCGTACCGCAAACTTCACCGGGTGGTAAAAACCACCGCCGTGTACTGCCCACAGTTCGCCGCTGACGCCTTGGCGTTTCAGGTCTTCATCCTCGGGGGGCTTCAGGTTGCTGTCCAGAAAAACAAAATAAAAAGAGGCGCCTATCCAGGCCACCGCAGTCACCACATGCGCCCAACGCAGCAGCAAATTGGCCCATTCGAGCAGATAAGTTTCCATGGCGTCGTACGGTGGTGGTGGGGTGGGAAATTGTAGGCAGCGCGACTGCGTGCTTATGGCCTAGGCCAGTCGGCTAGGGCCATGAGTTGCGCCGCTACCGAGACCGCAATCACCTCGGGCCGCTTGTCGCGCAGGCCGGGCAGGCCGATGGGGCTGGTGATATGCGCAAGCTCTTGCGCGGTGAACCCGCGCGCTTCTAGGCGCTGGCGGAAGGTGGCCCATTTGGTTTTGCTGCCGATGAGGCCGATAAAGGGCAGGTCGGCATGCGCGCGCTGGCGCAGCAGACAGGCCGCCACGATGTCGAGGTCTTCGGCATGGCTAAAGCTCATGATCAGCACGCGCGCACCGGGCACCAGCGTGGCCACTGCGTCTTGCACGGGCTGCGAGTGTTCGCAGTGCACATTGGCGGCGACTTGGTCGGGAAACGGCGCATCGCGGCTGTCGATCCAGTGCACATCCAGCGGCAAATTTGCAAACACCTGCACCAGTGCATGGCCCACATGGCCACCGCCGAACAGGGCGACCGGCTGGTGTCCAGCTTGCAGCGCTTGGCGCAAGCGGCCCAGGTCGTTCGAGCTTACCGGCTCAAAGCCCAGGCGCACATGTCCGCCGCAACATTGGCCTAGGCTGGGGCCCAAGGCATAACTCTGCGAGCGTGCCGCACCGGGGTCTGCGAGCAGAGTCTGGGCATGGGCAATGGCGTCTTGCTCGAGTCGACCGCCGCCTATGGTTCCTACAGTACCATCGGCAAAAACCGCCATCCAGGCGTCGGCATCCCTTGGCACTGAGCCGCGGGTTTCCAGCACCCGGATCCAAACCGCGGGTGACAGGGCCAGGTGGTCCAAGAAACGGGTGATCAGGCTTTGCATACACACCTAGAGCGCGCCACCTTGCGTACCCCAATGAGACAGCGACAGAAAGGATAGGCATGCAGCCCTTGGATTTTCCGTGGCAAGAGCGCGCGGGCGTTAACTGGCAAAGGCTTTGTCTGGGCCCCATGGTGTGCCTGCTCGTATGGCTGGCCGGCTGCGCTGCACCACCTAAGCCGGTCCCGCCGGTAGTCCCCGCGCCAGTCCATCTGCCGCCCCCGGTCCCCGAGCCCGTAGCCCCGCCCGCGCCGCCCATCACCGTAGCCCCGGAGCCGCCGGCGGCCGAGGCCCCGCCTGCGAAGGTCTCCCTCGCGCTCAACCCCCGCGATTACCGCAAAGACGCAGCTGCGCATCTGTACCAAAAATTCGCGGACCGTATTTATGCCGGCAAGATGCCGCCGCTCTTGCAGGCCGTTGGTGTGATGGAGCTCGATATTGGACGACGGGGTGAGGTGCTGGCGCTGCGCTGGACGCGCGCACCCTACCAGGTGCCGCAGGTGATGGCTGAAATTGAAGGCATGGTGCGTGCAGCCGCACCGTTCCCGGCGCCGGTGCGCATGGGCAAGCTCAGCTATACCGAGGTTTGGTTGTGGCACAAGAGCGGACGCTTTCAATTGGACAGCCTAACCGAGGGGCAGAAATAGGCCTGCGGCGCTGCAGCGGCAAGCATTTAAGAGCCCCGGTAAGTGGAATAACTCCAGGGGCTGACCAACAGCGGCACATGGTAATGGGCGCTTGCATCGGCGATACCAAAGTCGATGCCCACCTGGTCTAAAAACGCAGGCTCGGGCAAGTCCACGCCGCGCAAGCGGAAGTAATCGGCCACCCCAAACTCCAGTCGGTAGCAACCGGCCTGCAGCGCTGCCTGCTCGTACAGCAAACCCGTTGGGTTTCGCCCATCGCTATTGAGTACCAGTTCCTTGACGAGTGTGCGATGGATGCCCTGCACGCTGTACAAGCGCACGTGCATACCGGATGCCGGTGTGCCGTGCATAGTGTCCAAAACGTGGGTACTCAGGCCCATAATCGATTCCTTCTAAATATGTCGAAAGTGTAATCAATGCTTTGCGCGCTCTGCACACTGGCGGGCGCCCCCGCTTTGCCGCTACCATCGGATCTATGCGCCATTACGACACGACGGCCCCCTATCCCCGCGATCTCGTGGGCTATGGCGCTAAGCCGCCACACCCGCAGTGGCCTGGCAATGCGCGGGTGGCAGTGCAGTTTGTCCTCAATTACGAAGAAGGGGGTGAAAACAGTGTGCTGCATGGTGATGCCGGCTCCGAGCAATTTTTATCCGAAATGTTTAACCCCGCCGCCTTCCCGGATCGCCATATCAGTATGGAAGGTATTTACGAATACGGCTCGCGCGCAGGCGTATGGCGCATCCTGCGCGAATTCGAAAAACGCCAGCTGCCGCTGACTGTTTTCGGCGTATCCACCGCGCTACAAAAGCACCCCGAGTTGTGCGCTGCGTTTCAAGAGTTGGGCCACGACATTGCTTGCCATGGCCTCAAATGGATTCACTACCAAAACATCGACGAAGCCACCGAGCGCGCCCACATGCGCGAGGCCATGGACATACTGCGTGACTTGTGTGGTGAGCGCCCGCTGGGCTGGTATACGGGGCGCGACAGCCCGCGTACCCGCCGCCTGGTAGCCGATTACGGCGGCTTTGCCTACGACAGCGACTACTACGGCGACGACCTGCCGTTTTGGATGCAGGTGCAAAAAACCGATGGCACCGTGGTGCCGCAGCTGATCGTGCCCTACACCTTAGATTGCAATGACATGCGTTTTGCGCTGCCCCAAGGCTATTCGCACGCCGACCCGTTCTTTCAGTACATGAAAGACAGCTTTGATGCACTGTATGCCGAAGGCGACCCAGAGGGCGACAACGCGCCCAAGATGATGAGCATAGGTATGCACTGCCGCTTGCTCGGAAGGCCAGGCCGCATTAGCGCCTTACAGCGCTTTTTAGACCATGTGCAAAGCCACGAGCAGGTTTGGGTTTGCCGCCGCTTGGATTTGGCACAGCACTGGAATACCGTGCATCCCTTTAGCGAAGCAGCATGACCCTGGACGAGCTCAATCGCGCGCCTTTGGCGCAGGCGCAGGCCATGCTGGCCGGTCTGTATGAGCACTCTGACTGGATTGCAGAGAAAGCCTTGGCCGAGCGGCCCTTCAAGTCACTCGCGCAGTTGCAGTACGCCATGTGCCGAGTGCTTGATGCAGCCGGACGCGAGGCGCAACTGGCTTTGCTGCGTGCGCATCCTGAGTTGGCGGGCAAGGGTTTGGTTCTATCCAGTCTGACGACCGCGTCGCAACACGAGCAGAAAAAAGCCGGGCTGACCGATTGCACGCCTGAGGAACTGGCTGCCATTCAGCGGTTCAATACCGACTACCGCGCCAAATTTGACTGGCCCTTTATCGTGGCGGTACGCGGCCCGCGCGGCACGGGCCTTTCCAAAGCGCAAATCATGGCCACCATGGCGCGTCGATTGCAAGGCCACCCGGACTTTGAATTGCAAGAATGTTTACGCAACATCCACCGCATCGTCGAAATACGCCTGGCCGATAAATTTGGCGTGCAGCCCGAGGCGGGCAACCAGGTTTGGGATTGGCAGGAAGACCTGGCGCGCCACAGCGACCCCGGCTTTGCCGAGCGCGGCGAACTGACGGTGACTTACCTGACTAAGGCCCACCAGGCCTGCGCGCAGGATATCCTGCAGCGCATGCGTACTTGCGGTATGGACGAAGTACACATCGACGCGGTGGGCAATGTGGTGGGCCGCTACCACGGCGCGCAGCCCGGGGCGCGCATCTTGATGACCGGCAGCCATTACGACACGGTGCGCAATGGCGGTAAATACGACGGGCGCCTGGGTATCTTTGTGCCGCTGGCCTGTGTGCAGGCCTTACACCGCGCTGGGCGGCGACTGCCGTTTGGTATCGAAGTAGTGGCTTTTGCCGAAGAGGAAGGGCAGCGTTTCAAGGCCACGTTTTTAGCGGCCTCGGCGCTAACGGGCGGCTTTGACAATGCGTGGCTGGACCAGCGCGATGCCGATGGCATCAGCATGCGCAGCGCCATGCAGCAAGCCGGACTGGACCCCACGCAGATTGCATCCATCCGGCGCAATCCGCAGCACTACCTGGGTTTTGTGGAAGTGCATATCGAGCAAGGGCCGGTGCTCAATGAACTGAATATTCCCTTGGGCGTGGTGACCTCGATCAACGCCAGTGTGCGCTTTACCGGTAGCGTGACAGGTACTGCCAGCCACGCCGGCACGACGCCGATGAACCGTCGGCGCGATGCGGCTTTGGCTGTCGCCGAATTGGCCTTGTTCATGGAGCAGCGCGCTGCGCGCGACGGCGATTCGGTGGCCACCATCGGCCAGCTCCAGGTGCCGGCTGGGTCGGTCAATGTCGTGCCAGGCCGCTGCGATTTTTCACTGGATATGCGCGCGCCGTCTGATGCGCAGCGCGACGCCTTGTGCGCGGATGTATTGGCCCAACTAAGGTCTATAAGCGCCCGCCGGGGGCTGGCTTTCACTTTGAACGAGAGCATGCGCGCCAGCGCCGCGCCCAGCAATGCAGCCTTACAGGCGCGTTGGGAAACTGCAGTGGCTAAGCTGGGCTTGCCGGTGTACCGTATGCCAAGCGGCGCAGGGCATGACGCCATGAAAATGCACGGCATCTTGCCCCAGGCCATGCTATTTGTGCGGGGGGAAAACAGCGGCATTAGCCATAACCCGCTCGAATCGAGCACCAGCCACGACATGCAACTGGCAATAGATGCCTTTGACCATTTGCTTCAGGAACTGGCAGCGCCCACATCCTGAGCGCCTTTGCGCAGCTTTTTTTCTTATCTTTTAATTGCATTCCCATGAATCCATCCTTATACGCCCAGCTTGACGCATGGGTGAACCAGCATTTCGACGAAGAAGTTCAATTTTTGCAGGCGCTGGTGCGCGTTCCCACCGACACGCCTCCAGGCAACAATGCGCCGCATGCCGAGCGCACCGCCGAACTGCTGCATGCCATGGGGATGGAAGCAGAAAAATACCCCGTGTCGCCGGAAATGGTGCACGCAGCGGGCTTGCAAAGCGTCACTAATTTGCTGGTGCGTCGCCGCTTCGGGCCGGGACGCACGGTGCTGCTCAATGCCCATGGCGACGTGGTGCCCCCCGGCGAAGGCTGGACGCATGACCCCTATGGCGCCGAGATCGTCGATGGCAAGCTCTATGGCCGCGCCGCAGCCGTCAGCAAATGCGACTTTGCTACCTACACCTTCGCCTTGCGTGCGCTCGAAGCGGTCGCCAAGCCGACGCAGGGCAGCGTGGAATTATTGTTTACCTATGACGAAGAATTCGGTGGCGAACTCGGGCCCGCTTTGCTGCTCAACAATGGCACTATCAAGCCTGATTTGATGGTGGCCGCAGGTTTCAGTTACCAGGTGATTACCGCGCACAACGGGTGCTTGCAATTAGAAGTGACGGTGCACGGCAAGATGGCGCATGCGGCCATTCCAGACAGCGGCGTCGATGCGCTGCAAGCGGCAGTCCAGTTGCTCAATGCTTTGTTTGCGCAAAACGCCATTCTGAAAAACGTCCGTTCGGACGTAGTCGGCATTACGCATCCCTATTTGAATATCGGCATGATCGAAGGCGGCACCAATACCAATGTAGTGCCGGGCCGCGTCATTTTTAAACTGGATCGGCGCATGATCCCCGAAGAAGACCCAGCGCAGGTGGAAGCAGACTTGCGCACGTTGATAGCGCAAACGGCGGCGCTGTGTCCGGGTATCAGCGTGGACGTGAAACGCATATTGCTGGCCCGCGCCATGCGTCCGCTGCCAGGCAATGTAGCGCTGGTGCAGGCTTTGCAAAGCCATGCGCAAGCTGTATTTGGCGTGACCGTGCCCGCTTTGGGCACGCCGCTGTACACCGATGTGCGCTTGTTCTGCGAAGCGGGTATACCCGGCGTCATTTATGGCGCAGGGCCGCGCACCGTGCTGGAATCCAATGCTAAGCGCGCTGACGAACACATCGTGCTCGAAGACTTGCGCCGCGCAACGCAGGTGATGGCGCGCACTTTGGCGCAACTGATGTTGAGCTGAACCCCGTGGCGCAATATCGCGCCGCTGCATAGCCGTTGGTCTCATTGAGGCTGACCATATGTCGCCTTGGCAAGCACTTTTTTGTCAAAAAAGCTGCATCTGCCGTCGCAATTTTCTCAAATTCGTTAAATCGAATTGAATTTTGCGAATATCATAGTTAATGTTTGCGCTTAAGCAATGCAGGCCGTTGTCATTGCAACCCCATTTTCCAAACTAGGTAACGCGTATGGACACACCGACGGAACAAAATCCGCCAATTCCCAAAATGAAATTCACGCCGGGCGACTATATGTTTCTGGGCTTTATGGTGTTTGTTTTGATCGCCGTGGTCTGGGTCGGAATTGTGGCGCACGAGGAGGCTGCAAAAACGGAACAGTCCAAGCGCAATGGCGAAGTGTTGGTGGCGTGGCTGACAGAGGCGGGAACTAAACGCTTTGAGCCTGATTTCGTGCATGGGCCCTGCGCTGGTGGTCTAAAACCACCTGAACATGCACAACCGGTAACGATTGCCTTGGCGCCTGAGGCAGCGTCTTCCATCCAGGTGACCCCACTGCCACAAGCTGCAAGCGGTCCCAGCAGTCCAGAGCCCGACAAGGCAAACCTATCGGAAAGTGTCGATTCGAGTGAGTCAAACGCCAAGGCGAAAGAAGAAGCCAAAGGGCCCAACACCTGGGGCGGCTGTATTGAGCACATTTTTGCGCTTAAAGAATTTAAAGAATTCTTGAATCCATTTTTCGGCGAGCCACCGAAATTTGTTGCTGCCTGCGTCCCGACCGATGCGAGTTTGACCGGTGCTTTGGTAATTGAAAAAATGGTTGCGACTGCGCCTGGCTCCTCGGTTCCCTATATCGCATCCCAGCTGGTTGATGCTGACACGATCGAAGCGAAATTACAGCTGCGCATATCGATATGCGATAAGGGTTCCTACGCGATCAAGATCGCTGAATTTGAATTCTGAGGTTGAACATGAGCGATACCAAGCAATACATCTCCCTGAAGGACATCAACGTCAAGCATATTCTTGGCGAAGAGGACCAGGCCGCCGACATTTCAAGTGATTTGCCATTTCGCAAATGGCTGCACTCCTGGTTATTGAATCCGGAAATACCGGGTAACTACCAGGCTACGGTGGATAGCACTATCGGCTTTCTTATCGTTACCAATTTGTTCGTCATGCTGTTTGAGCATGTGCCGCAGATTTATGACCCCTATAAGCACTGGTTCCATTTCTTCGATGTGTTTTCGGTTGCCATCTTTACTGTGGAATATTTTTTGCGGTTTTACTTAGCGCCAGAGGATGACGAGTTTGCCAAGAAAACCTATCCCCGTCTTGCCTATATCTTTAGTCCATTTGCAGTAATTGACTTCTTGGCGGTGGCGCCGTTTTATTTGCAGGCGTTTATCCCTGTTGATTTGCGTGTGCTGCGGTTTTTGCGCTTGCTGCGTATGCTCAAGCTGTTCCGGATTGTTATACCCGCCTACCATGAGTTTTTAGAGCTCAACGCGGGGCGCAGCTTCCGTCAACGTATCCATGCGTTGATTTTTGATAGTCCTTTTGGCGGCAAGTTGAAGGATATTTACGACGGTTTTATTGGAGTGTGTGTGCTGGTATCGGTGTTTGCAGTGGTTATGGAGTCAGTGCAAACGGTGGCTTACCTTCTAAATATTGAATTTGTGATTTTGGATGCCGTTGTAGTCGGCATTTTCACGATTGAGTACTGTATGCGCATGTATTCCTGCGTGGAAGAGCCCGGATTCAAGGCAGCCATCACAGGGCGCTTGAAGCAGGCCAAAGGCGTCTCCACGATGATCGATTTTTTGGCCATCCTTCCATTCTTCTTAGAAGCATTTTTGCATCACCTCTTGGACTTGCGGTTTTTGCGCGTGTTCCGCTTATCGCGTTTGCTCAAACTTACCCGTGGCAACGATGCGACGCAAATTTTGGTCACAGTGCTCAAACGCGAGTGGCCCGTCATCAGTGCGTCGGCCTTCATCATGGTGCTGCTGGTGGTGCTTACCGCCTCGCTGGGGTATTTGTTTGAGCACGACGCCCAGCCGGATAAATTTGACAACATTCCAACCGCTATTTACTGGGCGGTGATTACTTTGGCCTCGGTCGGTTACGGCGATATTTCCCCGGTCACTATGCCCGGGCGTGCTATGACCGTAGTGCTGGCATTCATTGGTATTGGCATTTTTGCCATCCCCGCGGCTTTGCTCTCATCGGCATTTAGCGATGAATTGGTGAAAGAGCGGGAGGTTCTCAAGGCCGAGCTCTATGAAATGATGAAGGACGGTCATATTGACCAAAACGAAATTGAAAAGATTCGCGACGAAGCCAGGCGCTTGCACTTGTCCGAAGAAGAGGTCAATGCCCTCATTACACAGATACACCAGGCCCTTGAACGAGAAGCTAAATTCGCCCACTTGCCAATCAATCAAATTGCGGCCAAACCAGACTTTGCTTTGGAGCACTACAAGGCGATGTTGGGTGATATTCGGCAGCTGGGTTTGCTGGTCGATTTGACCGAGTTTGAACGCTTAGCGGTTGCCAAAGGTCGGCTGTCTGCCGATGAATTGGCGCTGTGGCGTCACATTCAAAACCGCGACTAACAGCCATTTCAGTGCGATCCGGGCCGAGGCCTCGCTCTGCGAGGCGGACTCGGTCCGTTAATTCACTTTCATTTGTAAACATCAGACTTGAGTTGGGGAAGCAGTGAGAGCGTTTCAAAAGGCATTAATGGAGGTTCTGGAGGGCTCTCCGAACTACAAGGTAAGCAAATACGTGGAGTGGCTGATCACCGTGGTGGTGCTGGTCAATTGCTCGGCGGTGATTCTGGACTCGGTGCCCGAAGTGCACGCGGACTACAAAGACTTCTTCCACGAGCTCGAGTTCTGGAGCGTGACCTTCTTCACCATCGAATACGTGCTGCGCGTCTGGTCACTTGGCGCCAAATTCTCAGGCGGCGAGGGCGGCTCCTGGAAAGGGCGCAGCGAGTACATCTTCAGCCCCTTCGGTTTGGTGGACTTTTTTGCCACCATGCCGCATTACATGCATATGTTTTTCCCGTCGCTGGACTTGCGCATTCTGCGCGTCTTGCGGCTCTTGCGGATTCTCAAGCTGTCCAAGTACAACACCGCTTTGCAAGACTTGTTCCATGCGGTGTACTCGGAGCGACGGGCGTTTGGATCGGCGGCGTTTTTACTGCTGATTGCCACGGTGGTTTCGGCCTCGCTCATGCACTTTGCCGAAGGCCACGAGCAACCCGAGCAGTTTGGATCCATCCCGCACGCGATTTATTGGTCCATCGTGACCATTACCTCGGGCTATGGCAACGTCGATCCGGTGACCAAGGCGGGAGAGGTTATTGCTCTATTGACCGGCTTTTTGGGCGTGTGTATGGCGGCCATCATGACCGGTATCGTCGCCTCTGCCTTCTCAAATCAAATCTCACGCAAAAAAGCGGCCTACCAGAGCCAGCTGCGGTTGGTGCTCGCCGATGGCATGGTTACCGATGCCGAACGCGAATCCCTCAAAGCGCTCCAAGTGAAATACCGCCTGTCCGATGCGCAGGTACAGGTATTTATCGATGAAGCCCAAGGCAAGAAGAAATAATGCATATCGATAACCCCATCGAAGGGCTGACGGGTATACGCCGCGTCAAGCGCCGCATATTCGAAATTTTGGATGGCGCGGTGGTGGATGACGCGAACCGGGCTTGCGAAATCTTTATCGCCACCTTGGTGGTAGCCAATGTGCTATCCATTATTCTGGAGTCGGTGCACGACATACACGAGGCCTACCACGAGTACTTTTACGTCTTTGACGTGTTCAGCGTGATTGTGTTTTCTATCGAGTATGTGCTGCGCGTCTGGTCATATGGCGAGAAGTACCCGAAGGCCGAAGGCAGCGCCTGGCGCGGTCGCAAAGACTATATGTTCAGCGCGTTTGGCATCGTTGACTTCGCAAGCACCGTGCCCTTCTATCTGCAACTGATATTCCCGGGTGCTGATTTGCGCGTACTGCGTATGTTCCGCTTGCTGCGGATCTTCAAGCTCTCGCGCTACAACAGCGCGATGGACGATATGTTTGCAGCCATCAAGGCGGAGAAAGACTCTTTTTCTTCAGCCATGTTTTTACTGCTGATCAGTTGCCTGCTTTTTTCTTCGCTGATTTACATCATCGAAGGCCATGACCAGCCCGACGTATTCCCGTCCATTCCGGCGGCCATGCACTGGTTTATATTGACCATCATCTCCGGGTGGGGTAATGTGGACCCGGTCACCTTCTTAGGCGTGGTACTGGTGGTGGTGACGCAAATTTTGGCGATTGCGCTGGCCGCCATCCTGACCGGTGTGGTCGCCACCGCTTATACCGCGCAGGTGCAGCGGCGTGAATCTGAGTACGAGCTGCAAGTGCGCGAAGTGCTAGCCGACGGTGTGGTCACCGAAGAAGAACAAATCCAGCTCAAGCAAATGCAAGCCAAGTTTGGCATGACGGACGAGCAGGTTGAAGCCATTGCCGAACAAGTACGGCACGAAAAAGCGGAAAGCACGGTCAAGCTCTAAGCTGTGGAAGGTTCATAAAAAAGCCCATGGCAATCGCGCATGGGCTTTTTTGTTGGCAGCAAACGGCGCCGCTAATCTGAGCGATTTGGACTGTTTAATCCATCGCCTTAGCTTGAAGCGCACCCACAATGCCGCCTACCAGTGGCCAGACCAGCATCAGCATGGCCAGGCCAAAGATGCCGCCGACCAAGCCGTTGGACCAAAAGATAGACAAGCTGCCTTGCGACATGAGCATAGACTGACGGAAACTGGCTTCGGCCATATCGCCTAGCACCAGCGCCAAGACCATGGGCGCCATCGGGTACTTGAGTTTTTTGAATAAATAGCCCACCACGCCAAAGACCATCATCATCACCACATCGAACATGGCACTGTGCACGGTATAGGCCCCGATAGCGCAGATCACCACGATTACCGGCGCGATCACCGAGAAGGGAATGCGCAAAAACGCAGCCCAATAGGGCACGGTGGTCAGCACTACCAACAGGCCGACGATATTGCCCAGGTACATAGACGCAATCAAGCCCCAGACAAAGTCTTTGTGCTCGACAAATAGCATGGGCCCTGGTTGCAGACCCCAGATCATCAGGCCACCCAATAGCACCGCTGCCGTAGGTGAGCCGGGAATCCCCAGGGTCAGCATAGGCAGCAGCGCGGACGTGCCCGCAGCATGCGCCGCAGTTTCAGGTGCCAGTACGCCTTCAATCTGACCTTTGCCGAAAGATTCTGGGTCCTTGGACATACGTTGTGCAATGCCATAGCTCATAAACGAAGCGGGTGTGGCGCCGCCGGGGGTGATGCCCATCCAGCAACCGATGGCAGTGGAGCGCAAAAAGGTAAGCCAATACTGCGGCAAGGTCTTCCAGGTCTCCCACACCACCTTGGGGTTGAGCTTGGCGGACTTGCCCTTGAAGGCCAGGCCCTCTTCCATGGTCAGCAAAATCTCGCCGATACCAAACAAGCCGATCACCGCGATCAAAAAGTCAAAGCCCTTGAGCAGCACCGGAAAGCCATAGGTCATGCGCAATTGCCCGGTTACGGTGTCCATACCCACCGCAGCCAGCGCAAAGCCCAGCATCATGGAGACGATCACTTTGGCCGGCGGTTCTTTGCTCATGCCCACAAAGCTGCAAAACGTGAGCAATTGCACCGCAAAATATTCGGCTGGTCCGAAATTGAGCGCGAACTTGGCCAGCACTGGCGCCAAAAAGGTAATCAGCGCTACCGCAAAAAATGCGCCGATAAAGGACGAGGTAAATGCTGCCGTCAGTGCTTGCGCCGCCTTGCCTTGCTGGGCCATGGGATAGCCGTCAAAGGTGGTTGCGACCGACCAGGGTTCCCCTGGGATGTTGAACAAAATCGAGGTGATCGCTCCGCCAAATAATGCGCCCCAGTAAATACAGGAGAGCATGATGATGGCCGAGGTCGGGTTCATCGAGAAGGTCAGCGGTAGCAAGATGGCAATGCCATTGGCTCCGCCGAGCCCGGGCAGCACCCCGATCAGCACCCCCAAGGTAATACCGATCAGCATATAGGCAATATTGGGCAGCGTCAGCGCCACCGCAAAGCCATTGAAAAGGTTGTTAATTTCGTCCATTAGAACCCCAGCAGATTTTCAATTGGGCCCTTGGGGAGCGGCACCAGAAACCATTTTTCGAACACCAAAAAAAACACCAAGGGCACGCCGACGGACACGCCCACACTGGAGGGCCAGGCAAACTTGCCATGGTGGCGCATGAAGTAGCCGATCAAAATGGCAGACGGGAGGTAAATACCCAAAAACACCATAGCGACCACATAAATCACCATGGGCACCAGCATCTGAAACACTGGTACCAACTCCTCACGTGTGGCAAATACCGCTTGCGACTTGCCCCATTTCAACAGCGTGCTTAGCACCACTGTCGCACTGGATGCCAGCAATATCAGGCCGATATAAAACGGGAAGTAACCCGCTTGCGGACCCTCGTCGCCCCAGCCAATACCGACCCGCATGCTGTCGGTAATGACCAGACCGGCCAAGCCCATGATGATTAGGCCGACCACCAGTTCCGGGCCGCGCGTCAGCGTAGAGCCGGCGCTGCCTTCGTCGTGCTCAGGGGAATCCTGTGGAGTTGTCATTTTCTTATCCGTTGAAGTAGACCTTAGTTCGCCAGGAAACCGGCTTCGCGCATCAGCTCGCGGTGCTGTTGCTCAGCTTTGCCTAGCCATTCAAAATAGTCTTTTCCGGTCAACGCGGTTTGCTTGAACGCACCTTCTTCCATAAACGCTTTCCACTCGGGCAGGGCGCTGACTTTTTTGAACAAGTCCAGGTAAAACTTCACCTGATCATCCGATACGCCCGGTGGCATAAAGATGCCGCGCAACATCAGGTACTCCACCGGCAAACCAGCCGAGGCGCAAGTGGGAATATCGTTCCAGGACTGGGTAGCGGTGAGCTTGGTTTTATAGGGTAGTTTTTCTTTATCAAATACGCACAAGGGACGCAGCGCGCCTGAGCGCCAGTGGGTTTCGGCCTCGATAGGGTTGTTCACCGTGGAGTCGATATGCTTCCCTACCAATTGCACAGCCACATCGCCGCCGCCTTTAAGGGGGATATAAATCATTTTTTTGCCCGTGGATTTTTCCATCAGCACGGTAATGATCTGGTCTTCCTGCTTGGAACCCGTGCCACCCATTTTGAAACTCTTGTCCGGCTGGGCTTTGACCGCAGCCATGTAGTCGGCAGCTGTTTTGTAAGGTGTGTCCGAATGCACCCACAAAATGAACTGGTCCAGCGCGAGCATCTGTACCGGCGTCATATCACGCCAGTTAAAGGGTACCCCCGTTGCCAGTGGCGTCGTAAATAAATTGGACAGGGTGATGATGATTTTGTGCGCATTGCCTTTGTCACCCTTCACATCTAAAAATCCCTCAGCGCCTGCGCCGCCGGACTTATTGACCACGATGATGGGCTGCGGGCTGAGCTTGTTTTTAGCCACCACACCTTGCAGAAAGCGCGCCATTTGGTCGGCACCGCCACCCGTGCCGGCGGGCACCACAAACTCGATCGGTTTGGTCGGTTCCCAGGCTTGGGCCGGAGCCAAAAAGCTGGCCAAGGCCAGTACCACTGCGCTTTGCGTTGCGCTAATTAGGGTCTTCAGTTTCATAGTGTCTCCTCGTGTATTCAAAAAAACATTCTCGCGGTCCGAGCACATGCGTACCCGCACGCGCATGGACAAAGAATCGTCAGCCCAGACGGGCTCCAGCCACCAAACCTTGGGCACGCGCATACTCGCCTGCACCCATTTTTTTACCATCCTCGGCGCGTAATTTCAGCACCTCAATCTGCCCGCTCTGCGTGCTGACAAATATCGACCCCTCAGTAACCAAGGTAATTTCACCGGGTTTACCCTTGCTGTCGCCATAGCGCCCGATGCGGTGCTTGTGGCAGTCAAAGATAAAGACTTTCTTACCGTCGGCCAGCGTCCAGGCGCCGGGTGCCGGGTTGCAGGCGCGGATGAGGTCATAGACCCCATCGATATGGTTGTGCCAATGGATCTGCGACTCGGCGGCTAAAAACCAGCCTTCGTAGCTCGCTTGCGATTCATCCTGCGCATGTTCCTGGTGTGTACCGGCTACCACCGCGTCCGCCGCTTCCAACAGCGCGCTCACGCCCAGTGGGAACAACTTGTTGAAATACAACTCGCCCAAAGTCTCGTCCGCGCCGATCTCACAGCGTTTTTGCAAAATCACCAAGCCTTCGTCTAGGCCATCGCTGGGCCTGAAGATGGTGAGGCCGGTTTCTTTTTCGCCGCGCGACATGGCCCAGTTGATGGCCGAGGGCCCGCGGTACTTGGGC
>Ga0209189_1001875_pt1 | contig 15275 bp, 6 predicted proteins | sample C_130820_EF_Meta_FD_187308 | JGI IMG/M metagenome (GOLD analysis project Ga0209189, IMG submission 187308) | Freshwater microbial communities from Lake Croche, Canada to study carbon cycling - C_130820_EF_MetaG (SPAdes) (version 3) | ecosystem: Environmental > Aquatic > Freshwater > Lake | place... | reverse complement strand
GAGACCTCGCGGGTCATGGTCTCGGGCACGCAGCGGGTCACCGTGTACTCCCGAGTCTTCGACTCGGTGCGGTACTTGGTGACGTTGACCGAGCGGCTCTTCTGCTCGGGCACCATCTTCGTGACCGTGTAGCTGCGAGTCCGCTCCTCCGGCACCTGGGTGGTGACGGTGTAGGTGCGGGTCTTCTCCTCCGGACGATACTTCGTGACGCTGACCGAACGGCTGCGCGTCTCCGGGACCTGGGTCGTCACGGTGTAGGACCGGGTCCGCTCCTCGGAGCGGTACTTGGTCACGTCAACCATGCGGGTCTGGGTCTCGGGAACACACTTGGTGACCGTGTAGGACCGGGTCCGCTCCTCGGGACGGTACTTGGTGACGCTGACCGAGCGGGTCTTCGTCTCCGGCACCATCTTCGTCACGGTGTAGGACCGGGTCCGCTCCTCGGAGCGGTACTTGGTCACGTTGACCGAACGGGACTTGGTCTCGGGCACCATCTTGGTGACCGTGTACGACCGGGTCCGCTCCTCCGAACGGTAGTTCGTCACCGAGTAGGTGCGAGTCCGCTCTTCGCTGCGGGTCCGGGTCACGTTCACCATGCGGCTCCGCTGCTCCTGACGGCACTTCTGCACCGTGTAGGAGTAGGGGACCTCCTCGGTCGTGCACTGGTAGGTCGTGGTGGGCACTTCCTTCGTCTCGCACGTCGGAACCCAGACACGCTTGCAGCACATCTTCGGCGGGCACTCGCAGCCGTTGGCATCAACGCCGCCGCCGACCTGAACCTGCTGCGTCTCCCAGTTGCCACCGCGGACCTGCACCGTGCGAGAGCCCTGCACCGCAACGCGCTTCTGCACGGTGCGGGAGCCGGTCATCTCCTCGGAGTAGGGCACGTTCACCGTGTAGGTCTGCTCGACCTGCTCGGTGTAGGGGACCGAAACCGTGTAGGTCGAAACCTTCTCCTCGGTGTAGGGAACCTGGACGGTGTACGTGGAGGTCTTCTCCTCCGACACCGGCACCATCACCGTGTAGGACTGCTCGACCGACTCGGTGTAGGGGACCTGGACGGTGTAGGTGGAGGTCTTCTCCTCCGACACCGGCACGTTCACCGTGTAGGTCTGCTCGACCTGCTCGGTGTAGGGCACCTGGACCGTGTAGGTGGAGGTCTTCTCCTCCGACACGTTCCGCATCACCGTGTAGTTCTGAGCGACCTGCTCGGTGTAGGGAACCTGGACCGTGTAGGTGGAGGTCTTCTCCTCGGTCTTCGGCACCATCACCGTGTAGGACTGCTCAACCTGCTCGGTGTAGGGAACCTGGACCGTGTAGGTGGAGGTCTTCTCCTCGGTCTTCGGCACCATCACCGTGTAGGTGGAGGTCTTCTCCTCCGACACCGGCACGTTCACCGTGTAGGTCTGCTCGACCGTCTCGGTGTACGGAACCTGGACGGTGTACTCGGCCGTCTTGGTCTCCGTCACGTTCTTGTTGACCGTGTAGGTCTCGGTCTTGGAACGAGTCTCGGGAACCTGCACGGTGACCGTGCGGGTCCGCTCCTCGGTCCGCGGAACGCGCTTGTTGACCGTGTAGGTCCGCTCGCGCGTCTCGGTGGTGTACTCGGTCGACGTGACCGTCTTCATCTCGGTCACGTACTGACGCTGATACACCGTCTTGGTGCCGCCGCAGCTGCCACAGCCAGCCGACGAAACGACGCCGCTCTCAACACTGGCAACCGCGCCGCCGCAGCCGCCACCTTCACAACCGCCACCACAGCTGCCGCAGTCGGCCGCGAACGTGCTCGTGCACATCGCGACGACGGCGAACGCCGGGAGGAGGCAACACAGAACTTTGCGAATCACGCAAACCTCCAAAAGGAAAACAGGGGAGAAACCAGGTAACTCGAACAGGCTATTTTCGAACGCGCCCGGGTTCCGGTCGGTCGAAGAGACCCATCTCTTGCGACGACCGAAACGCTCGGCCGCCTGATAAGGTGGATAGATTACGTTGACTTGAACGGGTTTCAAGTGTCGCGTTCGGGGGTTTTTTCGATTTCCCCGCGGGGTTCGTGCCGGCCCCCCCCGGATGCGGCCGGTCACCGCGTCATTCCCGCCGGCAGGAGCTGACGTGCCCCGCTCCCCCCTCTCCCCGACGCTCCGGCCGGCTGACGCTCCCGCGATGCCTTTTTCGGCTGGAAAAAAGGGTTTTTTCTGGGGGACACGGCCCGGCTTCATCGGCTCGGCCGCGGCCCCCCGGCTGCGCCGCGCGGGTGTCCGGTCGGCGGCGGGAGGCATGTGGTCGCCCCCCGGTCCCGGTGCGGTCGGGCCCCGACCCGAACGCGAAAACGGGTCGTCACCAGCGCTTGGACCGGTCCGCCCCTCCCTGGTTTCCGGGAAATCGCCCGGTTTTCGCCGCGTCTCAGGGACGCGGAGCGGTGCCCAGGGCCCGCTCGACCGCCGGCCGCAGGATCGCCGCCCGCCGCGCGTTGCCGAGGTCGCTCGGGTGGAGCAGGTCGTCGAGCAGGCATTCCCACGCGGGCTTCCCCTGCGGATCGAGGAACGCCGCCGACACGTCGACGTAGGAGAGGCCCGAGCCTTCGCCCTGCGCCGCGATGAAGCGGCGCACGAGCTCGTTGGCGGCCTGCTGCTTGTCCCACTGCTCCCAACGCTTGATCGACGGCGCGATCGCCTGATAGACGATCCGCGCGCCCGGCGCGCGGACCCGCAGCACGTCGACGAGCTTCACGAAGGCCTCGTGCACCTGCGCGGGCGTGGCGCCGGCGGCGATGTCGTTGCCCCCCGCCGACACGACCACCACGGCCGGCTTCGCGCCGTCGACGAGCCGCGGCGCGAGCGTGACGAGCTCCGCGAGCTGCGCGCCCCCCACGCCGCGATTGAGCGGGTTCATGCCGGCGAAGTCGTCCGCCATCGTGTTCCACATGCGGATGTTGGAGGAGCCGATGAAGAGCACGCCCCCCGGCGCCGGCGGACGCTGCCGCGCGGCCTGCTCGATCGCCACCACCTCCTGCTCCCAGCGGTCGGGATTCGGCGCCGTGCCGGCGGCCGGCGGCGGCCGCTTCGCGAGCGGCCGGGCGAAGACGCGCTTCCAGTCCGACTTCATCCGCACGACGTTCCAGCCGTAGCGGTCGGCGGCCTCGAGGGAATCACGTGTGGGCTCCTCGTAGGCCATCTCGCGGTCGGCGTCGTCGTGCAGCACGAGCAGCTGCAGCGAAGGGCGGTCGCCCGACTGCGACCAGCGCAGCATCTCGATGTCGCCGGTCGTGCCGACGTTGCCCGCGGCGAAGATCGGCCGCCGGCCGATGTGCTCGCCGATGCTGACGGGCTTGCGCTCCTCGTCGTTGAGCACCTGCAGGTGGGGCGTGACGACGAGCGCGAGCCGGCGATTGGCGTTCCCCGCGGCCGCGCCGCCCGCGGGCCCGTCGCCGAGCTCGCGCAGCTCCGTCGCCGCCCGCGAGGCGATCACGCGCTCGGGGCCGAGGCCATACCACGCCTCCGCCGCGGGCCGCATGAAATGCACGCCGCTGCCGGAGCAGATCCAGATCGAGAAGTCGTGGCTGCGCAGCAGCGCCATCACCTCCTTCATCGGCTCGTAGGTGACCTCGCCGTAGGGCACGTCGAAGACCGGATGACGGGCCTCGGCGATGAAGCGACGGGTCTCCTGCTCGAGCCGGTCCTCGGGCACGCCCGAGAGCGTGGTGAACGTGAGGTCGAGGAAATACCGCTTGCCGAGCCTGCGCACGGAGTCGATGTCGCCCTTGACGAGTGACGCGAACGGCTCCTCGTGGGCGAGGTCGGGCTGCCGCGTGACCAAGTCGCGGACGCGGTCGATGAGGAACATGCCGTGGACGACGGGCTTCTCGCAGATGAGCGTGCCGTCGTGGTCGAACACGGCCACCCGCTCCGCCACCGGCACGAACGTCGCCGCGCCGGGCGTGGTCACGCGCTTCACGAAGTCGAGGATCGCCCGCTTCGTCGGACCGTCGTTCCAGCTCGGCAAGGCGTCGGTCGGCGTTGGCGACGTTTCCGCGCGGACCGCGATCTCGCCGGCCGCAGTGGCTGGTGCGGTGGCTGGCGCAGTGGCTGGTGCGGCCGCGGCATCCGCCGTCTGCGGCGGCGCGGCACGTGGCATCGGCGACAGTCCGAACCACAGCGCGAGCGCCGTCAGGCCGACGAGCGCGACGGCGGCGCCGCTGAAGCCCGAGCCAGCGGGCTTTGCGTCGCGGGCGTCGTCGTGGCCGTGGTGCTGGCCGTGGCCGTGGTCATGGCGCGACGGCCCCGCCCCGCTGCGGGCCGCCCGGTGCGGGCCGCCCGGTCCATGCTGATCCTGCGGGCCGAGGGAGTGCGACGACATCCGGATCCTCCGTCCTTGCCTTGTCTGAAGGGCGTTGCCTCGAGCGGCGCGAGCGCCGCGAGCGGCTCGTGCGGCGCGAGCGGCTCGAGCGGCTCGAGCGGCTCGTGCGGCGCGAGCGGCTCGAGCGGCTCGTGCTGCCGCCTCGCCCCGGGGTCGCCGCCCGCGCGGCCGCCCGTGGGGAGCGCAGGCATCATCCTCGGCTGTGGGCCGACACGCCGCAAGAAGCGTGCGGATGGCATGGCAACGGCCACCAATGCGGGCCGCGCCGAGCCGCCGCCGCGAGCCCGGCCGGCGTCGGACCGCTGCCGGGCGGTTTCACAACGCCGGGGCCGGGGGGTATCCTGTCGCTCCTCTTCACCGGCCGCCTTCCCGACACGAAGGTCGGGCCGCCATCCACTCGTCTCGTCCTCTTTGCAGGAGTCTCGTCGATGCGCACCGAGCCCCGTCTTCCCGTGGCCCGCGCCGCGGTTCGCCTTCTCGCCGTCCTGCCGCTGGCCTGTGTCGCGATCGCGTTCGCGGCCCGCCCCGCCCTGGCCGACGTGTCGCTCAACAACATGTTCGGCGACCACATGGTGCTGCAGCAGGGGATCAAGAACAAGGTCTGGGGCAAGGCCGAGGCGGGCGAGATGGTGACCGTCACGCTCGGCGCCCAGACGAAGACGGCCACGGCCGGTGCCGACGGCGCCTGGCACGTGTTCCTCGACCCCGTGCAGGAATACGGCGGCCCGCACACGCTCACCGTGAAGGGGAAGAACACGCTCACGTTCAATGACGTGCTCATCGGCGAGGTGTGGGTGTGCGCCGGCCAGTCGAACATGCAGTGGAGCGTCAATCAGTCGAACGACGCCGATCTCGAGCGGGCCGCGGCGAAGTTCCCCAACATCCGCCTGATCTCGGTGCCCCAGGTGGGCACGCAGGATCCGCAGTGGAACTTCAACGGCAAGTGGGCCGTCTGCACGCCCGACTCGGTGGGCGGCTTCTCCGCCGTCGGCTACCTCTTCGGGCGGCAGCTGCACGAGACCCTCGGCGTGCCCGTGGGGCTGATCAACAACGCCTGGGGCGGCAGCGCGGCGGAGGCCTGGGTGCGGCGCGACAAGCTCGCGGCCAACGAAAAGCTCAAGCCGCTGCACGAGCGCTGGGTGAAGACGGAGGAGGCCTTCCCGGCCGCCAAGGCGGAGTACGAGAAGAAGATGCAGGAGTGGAAGCTCGTCGCCGAGATGGCGAAGGCGGAGAACAAGCCGGCCCCGCAGCAGCCGGGCAACCCCGAAGGACAGATGAAGGGCAACTCCCGCCCCGGCAACATCCACTCGGGCGTGCTCACGCCGTCGATCGGCTACGGGCTGCGCGGCGCGATCTGGTATCAGGGCGAGTCGAACGCCAGCCGCGCGTATCAGTATCGCGAGCTCTTCCCGTTCATGATCAAGACGTGGCGCGAGGAGTGGGGCGTCGGCGACTTCCCCTTCTACTGGGTGCAGCTGGCCGACTTCAAGGCGGAGAAGGCGGAGCCCGGCGACAGCGACTGGGCCGAGCTGCGCGAGGCGCAGACGATGACGATGAAGGCCCTGCCCGCGACCGGCGAGGCGGTGATCATCGACATCGGCGAGGGCAAGGACATCCACCCGAAGAACAAGCAGGACGTCGCCAAGCGGCTGGCCCGCTGGGCGCTCGCCGAAACCTACAAGGTGGCCGGCATCACCGCCCGCAGCCCGCTCTACAAGGGCATGGAGAAGCAGGGCTCGAAGATCGTGCTCGCCTTCGACCACGTCGCCGGCGGGGCGGGCGGCTGGCGGCCCTTCGACGTCGCGGAGCCCCGCGGCTTCACGATCGCCGGGGCCGACAAGAAGTTCGTGCCCGCCAAGGCCACGATCCTGCCGGACGGCCGGATCGAGGTCTCGAGCGAGGCGGTGGCCGATCCCGTGGCCGTGCGGTACGCCTGGGCCGATAACCCGGTGTGCAACATGTATTCGTCGGCGGGCCTGCCGCTCACGCCGTTCCGCACGGACGACTTTCCGGGCGTGACGGCCGTGGCGTTCTGACGCGCGCGGCCCCGGGGCCGGGGCCGCGACGACACGCCCGGCCGCGTTTGCTACACTGCCCCGCGGTCGGGCGGCCGGGGATGGTCCGCCCTCAGGCATCACACGCTCATGGAGGACACCGTGATGACGCGCCGCTGCGCACCGTCGTCGGCCATTTCCCGCGCCCTCGCGATCCTGTCACCGGCGGTCGTGGCCGTGACACTCGGCGGCTGCTCGTCGGGCCGCGTCGAGACGGGGCTCTCCACCACGGCGGACCGCCCCCTGGCGGCGGCGCCGGCCCGCACCACCGGCTCCTCCCGTCCGATCCCCGAGGTCATCGCCCGCGCCAAGCCCTTCCGCATGCCCGCGGCCGGCGCGGCGACGCGGCGCGGGACGCCGCCGCAGGCGTCGGCGGCCGCCGGCGGCGGGATCGTGCGCACCACCGCGATCACCGCGGCCCGCGATGCCACACCCCGCGATGCCACGGCTGCGCCGCGCCGGACTCCGGCCGCCCTGGGCCATGACGTGGGCACGGCGCCGCGCGGCATCACCGCGGGCGCGGCGGCCGCCGCGCCGGGGGCGGTGCAGCCCGGCCTGCTCGACCGCGCCTGCGGAGCCGACGAGGAGGGCATCCGCGAGACGATGCGCAGCTACCTGCAGGCCTTCAATCGCCACGATTCCGCGGCGCTCGCCGCCCACTGGAGCGCCGCCGGCGAAAACGTCGACCTCGATTCGGGCGAGAAGACCAGCGGCCGCGAGGCGGTGCGCGACGTGTTCGCCGCGCTCTTCGAGGAGGACGCCGGCGCCTCGATCGACATCGAGCTGACGTCGATCCGGCCGCTCGGCGGCGACGTGGCCGTCGTCGACGGCGTGTCGCGGATCTCGTTCACCGACGCGCCCGCGTCGGCGAGCCGGTTCGCCGCGGTGATGGTCCGCCGGGACGGCGGCTGGGTGATCGACACGGTCCGCGAGTCGGCGGTGGCCGGCGCGCCCGCGGCGGCCGCCCGTCCGCTCGACGAACTGGCGTGGCTGGTGGGGCAGTGGGAGGACGCCGGCGAGGGCGTCACCGCGAGCACGCAATGCTTCTGGTCGGCGAACCGGGCGTTTCTCATCCGCAGCCACGTCGTCTCGGCCGACGCGGTGCAGGAGCAGCGGCCGCTGCCCGGCGACGGTCGCATCCCCGGGCTCCTGCCGGCGACCCCGCCGGGCCGGCGCGAGATCACCGAGATCGTCGGCTGGGATCCCGACCGCGGGCGGATCCGTTCCTGGTATTTCACCTCGGCGGGTCGCTTCGCCGAGGGCTCGTGGTCGCGGGAAGGCGACACGTGGACCGTGCGGCTCGAGGGGCCGGCCGGCGGCGACGCGGACGACGCCACCTGCACGCTCACCCGCATGGGCGACGACGAACTCTCCCTGCGGTGCGGCAGCCCGGCGGTGGCCGACTTCCTCCCCCCCGCGTGCGACTTCCTCCGCACGGCCCGCTCAGCCGCCCCGTGAGCCGGCGTCGTTGGCCGGCGCAGGCATGGATGCCGGAGCGCAGACAACGTCGAGTGAGCAGAGGTCTGGAAGACCGGAGCAAACGTCCGGCGAGCGGGGCGACGGGCGGCCCCGGGCGTCAGCGTGACCGGATCGACCCGTGACGCAAACCCGCGACGGCGAATCACCCCTTCCTCGATGGCCGTGGAAAAAGTCCTCCGGAACTTTTTCCACGGCATGAAAACCTCCGGTTTTCACGGGAGCTGCGCTCCCGCGATCGCATCGTTGCGATCGAGCAGGCTGTGGATCGACAGCCTGCTACCGCTTCCGGAACACCTTCGGGGCGGCCGGCGGCGTGGTGGCGACCTGCCGCTTGATGAAGAACACCTGCGGGTCGTCGACCACCCACGGCGTGCTCCAGGTCTTGCCGTCGTCCTTCGTGCAGACGTTGTAGAAGAACGTCTTCAGCCACTCGGTGCGGTAGCCGTAGGGAAACTGCGACGTGATGTGGTCGTCCATCGTCAGGTCGTCCACGCCCGGGCTGGCGAAGTAGTGCACCATGCCGTCCGGCGAGAAGGACAGGCCCAGCGTCCACCAGCCGTCGACGTCGATCTGCGGGCCGCGGATCTCGCCGCCGTTGCGGCCGCCGCGGATGCGGAGGTAGGCGGAGTCGGCCGTCTTCTTCTTGGGGTTCGCCGGCTCGAAGCAGATGAACATGCCCGGCCAGTACTCCTCGAGGCCGAACTTCCCCCGGTCGGGATGGTCCTCGCCGGTGATGATCGCGTGGGTGTAGCAGCCGGCACGGAAGCCGAAGGTGGGACCGTTGCGCTTCTCCCACTGCGCGAACGGGGGCACGTAGACCCGCGTCACCACGCTCGGGCTGTCTCCCACGGGGATGCCGCGGCCGGTCACCTTCTGCATGTTGTAGATCAGGTCGTCCTGCTGCATCTGGTAGGTGGTGCGGCCGGGGATGCCGGCGTTGAGCGTGGCGATGAGCATGCCGTGGGTGCTGCCCTCGAGGCCGGGCGCCGGCAGCGCGATCCGCTTGACGACGTCGGGCGTGCCGCGCTTGGGGCCCTCGAACCAGCGGCTGTTGACGCTGCGGCCCATCGGACCGCGCACCCGCTTGTCTTGCTCCTCGGAGCTCTTGGGGTGGTTGTAGTTCCACTTCCAGTTCTCGTCCTCGAAGTCGTCGCCGACGCCCTTGACGAGCGTGCCGGAGCCGGGCACGAGCACGGGCTTCTTCGGCGGCGCCTGCGGCTTCGCGGCCGTCGGCGCCGCGGCGGGGGCCGGTGCCTGGGCCGCGGTCTGCGGAGCGGCGTCGGCCGCGGGCTCCGGGGCCGGAGCGGTGGGAACGGTGCTGTCCGCGGTCTCCTCGGCCGATTCCTCGGCGGGCGCGGGCACGGACTCGGCATCGACGTCGCCGTCGACGTCGCCGTCGCCGCCGCCGTCGGCCGCGGCCGTGGCATCGAGCATCGGCTCCGCGGAATCGTCGTCTGCCGTCGTGGTGTCGTCGGCGGCCGCATCGGCGAGGGCGTCGTCGGTCGTGGCGGCCGGCGGAGCGTCGTCGGTCGCGGCGGTGTCGTCCAACGCCAGCGGCTCTTCCGCTCCCGTCGCGGCGGCCGGGGCCTCGGCGACGTCGGCCTCGGTCACCGGGGGCAGCGGGGCGTCGGCCGGCTCCTCGTCGGGCGAGTCGTCCTCGGCGAGGCTGGAATCGGTCTCCGCGGGCGGCTCCGGTGCGACGGCGTCGGACGGCTCCGCAGCCCGGGCGCCGACCTGGCCCGTCGACACCGTGACCAGGCAGACGAGGAGGCCCGCCAACGGCAGGCGAATGTGGACGAGCATGGTTTTTCCCCGGGCGAAAGCGACGAACGACGAACCCTGTGACGGTCGTATCGACCGTTCCGACGGAGACGGGCGAGCATCGCCGGATCGGACGGCGTCAACGCGGATGCCTTTCCTTGGCGACGCCGTCTGCCGGGCCGGGGCCGCCTGCCACGCCTGCCCGGCTTTCCCATTTCCGCGCGGGTGTTGCCGCCGCGAAAAGGTCGTCTGGCATGAACGTCGCGGATTCGTCACATACCCTCCGCGTGCCTCGTTTCCAGACGTCCTCATCAGCAACAACCATGAACGTCTCACGGCCCTCACCTGTCGTTTCTCCGCGTTCGCCGATCGCGCCGGCGCTGGCGGTGTGCATCTCGCTGTGCCTCGTGCCGTCGGTCGCGATCTGCGGCGACGCCGCCGATCAGGCCGGCGACGCGCCGCCGACGCCGCCGCGGCGGTCCCACATCCAGCCCGTCGGCGAGGTGGCCGTCGCGGCCCGCAACGCCGACACGCTGGGGCTGCGGCTCGCCCGCGCCTCCGAGGTGCTGCGGCAGCAGCTCGCGCTCGCCCGCGGCGCCGGACTCGTGGTGGAGGAAGTGGTCGCCGGTTCGCCCGCCGAACAGGCGGGCTTCCGTCAGCACGACGTGCTCGTGCTCCTCGACGATCAGATGCTCCTCCTGCCCGAGCAGCTCGCGGCGCTCCTCGAGGCCACGGGTTCCGACGGCGCCGCCGAATGCACGCTCTTGCGCGGGGGCGCGAAGGTGAAGATCGCCCTCGGCCAGCGCGAGCCGGGCAGGGAGCCGACGCTCGCGAAGGGGCCGAGCCCGATCGCCAAGCCTTCCTTGCCGACGCCCACGCCGACGCCCGCCGAGCGGCCCGTACCGTCCGCCGTGCGCACGGCCGCCAAGCCCTCGGCCGGCACGGGGCTGCGTCCCGCGGCCTCCGCCCTGGCGATCGTCCAGCCCCGGGAGCAGTCCCAGGCCGCATCGACCGGCACGCCCCCGCGGGCGACGACGTCGCCCCTGCGGTCGGGCCCGTCTGCGGCGTCACCGTCGGCGTCACCGATCCGCGGTCAGGGCGACGAGACGCTGCTGCGGCAGGATCCCGACTACCAGATCAAGCTGTCGCGCGGCGAACAGACGCGGCTGGTGGTCATCGACGCGCGGGGCCGCATCCTCTTCAACGACCAGATCGACACGCCGGAGAACCGCGGCAGTGTGCCCGCGGCCGTGCGTCAGCGGGTGGAGGAGATGGAGCGGGCGCTCGAGTCGAAGGCGTCGGCGCCGGCATTCGAGGTCGGCCGTCTCGACGCGGCGCCGGTCGAGGTGCGCTAGCAGGCTGTGGATAAACAGCCTGCTGGATCGCAGGGATGCGATCCCGGACGCGTAGCGTCCGTGAAAACCGGAGGTTTTCAGTCGTGGAAAAACGTCCGGAGGACTTTTTCCACGGCCAGCTAGCAGGCTGTGGCCCCACGTCCGGACGACTTGCTCCACGGGCGCGTCCGTTGGTGACGCCCGGGGCTGTCCGTCGCCCCGCTCGCCGGACGTTCGCTGCGGCCTGTGTTGCTTGATTCCAGGCCCGAGGGGCCTGGAATGTCGCTCCCGCGAATCGAAATGAATTCGATTCGCTCCGCTGGGCCTCCGCTCACTCGAAGCCGGCTGCGCTCCGGCTCCTGCCTGCGCTTGCCGCCTACGCCGTCTCACGGGGCGACGGGCAGCCCCTCACGCCGCGTGGTTGCGGATGGGTTGCGCACGGGACTTTCGCAGGTTTCAGGTGACGCCCGGGGCCGCGATCAGCCACGGGACGCGGTTGCGCTCACCAGCTGCTCTCGGCCGTGTGGCTCGACCAGCCCGATCCGGCGGATCGCGACACAGATGATCCGCCCGAGGCGCCGCCCGACATGCCGCCCGACGGCCCGTGCATCGTGCGCCACGGATCGGGCCCGCTGAACGTGCCGCCGGGCAGCTGGATCACCCAGGGGCCGAAGCCGCGCGACATCCGCGAGAAGGAATCCTCGAGCTGCCGCTGCTGCACCTGCGCCATCCGGCGCCGCCGGCGCCGCTCCCCCTCCGCCGTCGCCGCCGCATATGCCTCCTTCGCCAGCCGGGCCGCCTCGCCCGACGCCTTGAGCGAGTCTTCGTAACGCTGGCGGGTGAGCTGCGACTTGGCCGTTTCCAAGAGCGCGACGGACGGCTGCACGTCGGCCGACACGCCCTCCGAATACCAGGCCGCCACGCGGCGGACGAGGTCGTCGGTCTCCTGGAGATCCTCGAAGGCCTGCCGCGCGAGCCGCTCGTCCTCCCGCGCCAGTTCCTCGCCGCGGGCCGCCGCGGTGTCGGCGGCCTCGAGCACCTGCCCCACCTGCCGCAGATCGGGACGCTCGATGCGGAAGCCCCGTTCGGCCGCCTCGACGAGACGGCCCGCCTCGCGGGCGCGCTCGTTGGCGCGGACGCGGTCGGTGTGCTGCCGCTCGAGCATGGTCGCCAGCTGGCCGACCCGCTGGCTGACCGCGTCGTGTCGCTTGGGGAGACTGGCCCGCAGGCCGTCGAGCTCGGCGCGACGGTCATGGATCGCGGCGAAGAGTCCCTCGACCCAGTCCTCCTGCCGCACCGTCTCCTCGAGGAGCGCCACGGCGCGGAAGTAGTGCTGGCGGGAATGGTCGGCGGCCGCCCGCGCCTCGGCGAGGAGCGTGCGCGCCCGCGCGATGCCGTCGTCGGCCCGCGCGACGTTGTCGACGATGTCGGACCAGGAGCTGTCGGCGTACATGCCGGCGATCTGCTCGACCGCCCGCACCGCCTGGCCGCGGCGCGATTCGAGCGCCTCGAGCCGCGCCGCGCAGGCCGGCAGCAGGTCGTCGATCTTCGCCTTCGCGGCGACGATGTTCTCGAGCAGCGTCGCCGCGTCGGCGTTGGCCTTGTCGGCCCGCTCCACGTGCGTCTGCGCGGCGGCCGTCTCGCCGGCGTCGAGCAGCTGCGCCGCCAGCACCGCCTCGGCGCGGCCGGAGGCGAGGTGCTCGTCGGGGTTCGCGCCCGGCTCCGTGAGCAGCCAGCCTTCGGCCCGTTTGGCCTGCACCTGCTTCGCGATCTCCCCGGTCCGCTCCCCGGCCTTGGCGCGGTGATCGTCGACCGCCTCGAGCGCCTCGATCCGCTCGTCGAGCCGCGCGAGCGCCGTCGCGTGCTCCTCGAGCCGGCCCCGGGCCGCGACCGGATCGCTCTCGACGTCGTGCCGGGCCAGCTCCAGCCCGCGCGACACGTCGGCCAAGGGACCCTGGAACGCCGCGGCCGACCGGCCCCGCTCCGTCAGCCGCGCGAGCCGTCCGGTGGCGGCCCCCACGGCGTCGCCGAGGCCGGTCGCCGCCTCCCGCGCCTTTTCGTGGGCCTGCTCGAGCGCGTCCAGCGGCGCACTGCACTCGCCGTTCACGTCCGCCAGCGGCGGCCGTGCCTCGGCCGAGTCCAACAGCGCGATCGCCTCGTCGGCGGCCGACGTGCCCAGGAACGACTCCTTGGCGATCTTCGCCTCGGCCCGCTCCCACACGTCCATCAGCCCCAGCCAGCGCTCGCGGTAGCGCCGCAGCGCCCCCTGCACGTTGTCGTAGGCCGATCGCGTCATGCCCTGCATCGGCGTCTTGAAGTCGGGGTCGCTGTGGGGCAGCATCCGGTGCCGTTCCTGCTGCGCGTCGAGCAGGTCGGAGAGGGCCACCACCTCCCCCTTGAACGCCGCGAGCTTCCGCTTGGCCTCGGCGAGCCGCCGCGCGTGCCGGGCCCGTACGAGGAGGAAGGTCGTCAGGAGTCCGAGGCTGGTCAGCGCCGCGACCGCCATCGGCACCGTCCGCGTGCGGAACTTCTCGCGGGCCGCGGCGCGCAGCTTCTTCTGCTCCTCGCGGTTCTTCACCCAGAGCTCGGTCGCGGTGACGAGCCCGGCGAGACCCTCGTCGTATTTTCCATCGACCGCGCGGGGCACGAACGACCGGTCGATGAGCTCCTCCTTGATCGTGCCGGGGTCGAGGCCGAGCGATTCCTCGAGCCCCACCGGAACCTTCATCACGATCTGCCTGTCCTGGACGTCGAGCACCACCATCACGTCGCGCGAGGGATCGAAGCCGCCGTCCTTGCCGCGGCCGAGCTGACGCCACCGCTCGATCAGCTGCTCGAGCAGCCGCCGCGCGGCGCCGTTGCCCCCCTTGGCGTCGCCCACCACCACCACGCGATACTCGCGGCCGCTCTCCGCCTTCGCCTTCTCGATCGCCGCGAGCAGTTCCGGAAACGATCCGTCGAAGCCCTGGACGATCACGCGCTCGGCGGCGGGATCGGCCATGGCGGCGTCGGCCGCCGCGGGCACATCCTGCGCGGCGGCGGTCGCAGCCAGCAATGCGATCGCCGGCGCGACCCACGCCAGCGAGATCCTCCGCAGGCCCGCGGGGGGAACGGCGCCGCGGACGGTGGCCCGCCGGAGCCGTGGGCCGCGCCGGAGGGATGTTTGCGAACGAAGTGTGGCGGCCAGCACGATGGGGCTCCTGCGGGGCGATCGAGCGCACGGTCGACGCGCACCGGCGTGCGCTCAAGCGCGGATTTTATGCCCTGCCGGCCCGTGGCTCAATGAATCAGCGGCGATCCGCGGGTGCCGCGGATCCGTGCCGCGTGCGCGGCGGCTCGCGCGAGAACGCAGGCGGCGCGACCGGCTGAGCCGCTGCCGGCCACGAAGAGGCCATGGCGGCTCGCGGGGCGGCCCGCACGGTCAGTGGCTGAAGCATCAGCGGCCGAAGCATCAGCGGCCGAAGAAGTCGTCCGGTCCGCCGCCGGGTGTGCGGGGAATCAGCGGCCGCGTGGTCGGCGGCCGCGTGACCGCGGCAGGCGGCGTCTGGCGTGGGGGCTGCATGGCGCCCGACCGCAGCCCGGCCGCGGTTCCCGGCGCTGAGCCCTGCGGCGGCAGCGGACGTGAGCCGCCGACAAGCGGAGCGGGGCCTGTAGGCGGAGCGCGGCCGTTCAGCGGAGCGCGGCCGGTCGACTGACCGGCGGCCGCGTTGGTGCCCGGTCCGGCCGCCTGTCCCGGCGCGCCGCCGACCGCAGTCCCGGCAGGACGTCCCCGCACCTGCGGCAGGCCGCCCGGCAGCCTCCCGGCGTTGAGGTCGGCTCCGGCGCCCGACCCGCCATAGCCCGGTCGCGTCGGCGCCGCGCCCCCGCGCGAACCGCCCGAGATCACGCCCGGGCCGGACGGCGACGGGCGCTCCGGTGCCGCGGATGCGGCCGGGGGCCGCAGCTGACCACGGAGTTGTTCCGCAGTTCCTCCTGGTCCTCCCGGCGAAGGTGGCCCCGATCCTCGTGCGGGGCCGGTCACAGGGCCGGTACCGGGGCCGCGGCCCGCGGCGCCCGGGAGCGTGGGCACGAGATCCCGTGGACGCACCGAGGGCACGAGCGATTCGGTCTGCGGGGCGCGGGTGCCGGGCAGTGCCGGCCGGTCGCTCGACCGCGGCCGATTCATCGACTCGTCGTCATCGTCGGTCTTGGACCGCGACGTGCGCCCGGGGCGTTCGCCGTTGCCGGGAACGAGAATCAGGTCGTCATCCTCGCCGCGGCCGCCTTCCGGCTGCACCGACCTTCCGGTGAG
>Ga0209189_1001874_pt1 | contig 15275 bp, 10 predicted proteins | sample C_130820_EF_Meta_FD_187308 | JGI IMG/M metagenome (GOLD analysis project Ga0209189, IMG submission 187308) | Freshwater microbial communities from Lake Croche, Canada to study carbon cycling - C_130820_EF_MetaG (SPAdes) (version 3) | ecosystem: Environmental > Aquatic > Freshwater > Lake... | reverse complement strand
TCCATCACCTCACGGTCGAGGACTTGAAGAAAGTGATCGACATCGAGCTGGCGAAGGTTCGCGAACGGCTCGGCGAACGAGGCCTCAAGCTCGAGCTCACCGACGAGGCGAAGAAGTTCCTCATCAAGAAGGGCTCCGACACCGACTTCGGCGCCCGTCCGCTGCGCCGGGCGCTCGAGAACTTCATCGAGGACCCGGTCTCGGAGGAGCTGCTCAAGGGCGAGTTCCAGGGCAAGGACCTGATCCAGGTCGACTGTGTGGAGGTCGCCGGGAAGAAGCAGCTGGTCTTCAAGGGGATCGCCACCGCCGAGCCCGTGGCGGCCGCCGAGCCCGCCGGCGGGCCGACGGAGTCCTGAGCGGCCGCCGCCGCCGAGCATGGCCCGTCCCGTGAAAACCGTGGCGCTGGTGGATTGGCACTGGGCTGGCCATCACCAGACCTACTTCAAGTACTACGCCAGCGTGCTGGCGGAGAGCGGCGTCCGCGTGGTGCCGTTCATCCCCGCGCCGGAGGATGCCGCGGCCCTGCTGGCCACCACGCCGGCCGCCGCGTCGCCGGAGGTGATGCGCCGCATCGAGCCGGCCGAGGTCGCCCACGGGGGGGCGCACCTGCCGGTGCGTCCGCGCGGGCTCCAGCGGTTCCTCAAGCAGGCCAGCGGCTTCCGCCGGCTCGCCCGATCGCTGCGGGCGTGGGAAACCAGGCAGCGCACGGCGATCGACATGGTGTTTTTCGACACGATGTACGACCACGATTTCGCGAACGCCTCCGCGGTGTCGTCGCTGTTCGGCTGGGACTGGGCGGGGCTCTATCTGCATGCCCGTTGCATCCACACTCCCGGTGCCGCGATGCCGGACGGCGGCCGCGTTCCGAACGGACGGGCGATGTTCCGCGGCCGGCGGATGCGGGGCCTCTGCGTGCTCGACGAGGGCGTCATGCCGCAGCTCGAGGAGATCGTCGGGCAGCGCCGGCTCGTGCGTTTCCCCGACATCACCGACGCCACCACGCCGGCGCCGGACGACCGCGACGCGGGGCTCGCCCGCAAGCTCGAGGGCTACGCCCGCGGCCGGCCGATCGTCGCGCTCGTGGGGCACCTGCACCGGTCGAAGGGTCTCGAGGCCTTCACGAAGGCCGCCCAGGATCCCCGCCTGCGGGAGTGCTGCTTCTTCCTCGGCGGCGAGGCGAATCTCGCCGGGCTCACGGCCGACGCGCGGCGGGAGGTGGCGAAGGCGTGGGAGGCCGCCCCCAACATCCACGCCCACCTGCAGCGGCTCGACGAGGCCTCCCTCAACGCGGTCATCCAGGCCTCGACCGTGCTCTGCGCCGCGTACGTCGACTTCCCCCACAGCAGCAACATCCTCACGAAAGCCGCCGTCTTCCGCAAGCCGATCATCGTCAGCGAGGGGCACCTGATGGGCCGGCAGGTCGGCCGTTACGCCCTGGGGCTCACGGTGCCGCAGAACGACGTCGACGGCCTGGTGCGGGCGATCCAGCGGCTGTCGAGCGGCCGCTGGCCGGACGAGCTGCCGCCCGCCCGCTGGAGCGACTACGCCGCCCTCCACTCCTACGAGCGGCTGGGCGAGGCCTTCGCCGAACTGCTGGCATGAGCCCGCTCCGCACGCGGAGCGCAGCCGTGCCGATTGACACCTGACCGACGAGAGCGGCAAATACGGCGCCCGGGGCGTCCGCCGCCGGAACGGTCGGGATCCGCAGGAAACCTTTCGGCATGGCCACGCGCACGCTTCTGGTCACTGGCTCCTCGGGACTCATCGGCTCCGAGGTGTGCGTCCACTTCGCCCAGATGGGGTGGGCGATCCACGGAGTGGACAACAACCAGCGGGCGGTGTTCTTCGGGGCCGCGGGCGACACCCGGTGGAACCAGAGGCGGCTGCAGGAGTCGCTGCGGTCGTTCGAGCACCATGAGGCGGACATCCGGGACCGCGAGCGGGTGCTGGCGCTCGTCGCGGCGGTGAAGCCCGACGCGATCGTCCACACGGCCGCGCAGCCGAGCCACGACCGGGCCGCGGCGATCCCCTTCGACGACTTCGACACCAACGCGGTCGGCACGCTCAACCTCCTCGAGGCCGCGCGTCGCGCCTGCCCGGCCGCGCCGTTCGTGCACATGTCGACGAACAAGGTGTACGGCGACCGGCCGAACACGATCCGGCTCAAGGAAACCGACACCCGCTGGGACTACGACGACCCCGCCTTCGCCGCCGGCATCCCGGAATCGTTCAGCATCGACCAGTCGAAGCATTCCCTGTTCGGAGCCTCGAAGGTCGCCGCCGACGTGATGGTGCAGGAGTACGGCCGGTACTTCGGCATGCCCACGTGCTGCCTGCGGGGCGGGTGCCTCACCGGTCCCAATCATGCGGGCGTGGAGCTGCACGGCTTCCTCAGTTTTCTGGTGAAGTGCAACCTGGAGGGGCGGGAGTACCGCGTGTTCGGCTACAAGGGCAAGCAGGTCCGCGACAACATCCATTCCCTCGACGTGGCCCGGTTCATCCACGCGTTCATCGAGAGCCCACGGGTCGGCGAGCCCTACAACATCGGAGGCGGCAAGGCGAACAGCTGCTCGATCCTCGAGGCCTTCGCCCTCGTCGAGCGGTTCAGCGGCCGGCCGATGATCTCGACCTACACCGACGAGAACCGGATCGGCGACCACATCTGCTACTACAGCGACCTCGCGAAGATGCGGGCCCACTATCCGGCGTGGGACATCACCGTGTCGCTCGAGGAGACGATCCGCCAGATCGTCGCAGCCCAGCGGCAGCGTCACCCGGCCTGACGGGCGGCTCCACGCTTCGCGGCACGCCCCAGACACGGGCCGTCCGGCCTTGCCCCGCCCCCCCGGCCCCCCGGGTCGCACCGAGCCCGATCATTCGGCACGACCGGCTCAAGTTGCCCGACCCGCAACGCCGAAGGAACCCGTAGGCCCGGCCGCGCTTCTGCGGTCGGCCGGCCCGCGCTGGAACTCCCCATGGCCGACCCGTCCCCCACGCCCGCCCCCCGCACCGACGCCGTCACCGGCTGGTTCGCCCACCAGGTGGCCAACGTCGGCGAGTTCGCCATGGGCCGCGTGCTGGCCATCGGTGACGTTTCACTCTTCGCCCTGCGCACGCTCGCGTGGACCTTCTCCCGCTGGCAGCGGCGCGACGTGCTGATGCCGAGCCTCTACCAGATCGGCGTCATGTCGCTGCCGGTGGTGGCGCTCACCGGCCTGTTCATCGGCATGGTGCTGGCGGTGCAGAGCTACGCCCAGTTCAAGGCGATCGGCCTCCAGACCCGGCTCGGCTCGGTGATCAACCTCTCGCTCGTGCGCGAACTGGGACCGGTACTCGCGGCGACGATGCTCGCCGGACGCGTCGGCAGTTCGATGGCGGCGGAGCTCGGCACCATGCGGGTGACCGAGCAGATCGACGCGCTGGAATGCATGGGCGCCAATCCGATCTACCACCTCGTGGTGCCGCGGTTCCTCGCCTGCCTGGTGCTGATTCCGGCCCTGACCATCATGGCCGACTTCATGGGGGTGCTCGGCGGCTACCTCTATTCGCACCTGCTCCTGGGGATCGACTACCACCACTACTGGGAAAACTCCCGGGAGTACGTCGATGCCTTCGACTTCCTCATGGGCATCTTCAAGAGCCTGTTCTTCGGGGCCGCGATCGCGCTGGTGAGCTGCCATCACGGCTTCCACTGCGGGCACGGCGCCGAGGGCGTGGGCCGCGCCGCGACGAACGCGTTCGTCCACTCGTTCGTGCTCATCCTGCTGCTCGACCTGTTCCTGGGCATCTGGCTCAACAACGTCCACGACTTCTTCCGCCCCGAAGGCCCGCGCCGGCTGCTCTGACCCGAGGACACCCGCGCCATGCCCGCCACCGCCCCCCGGCCGAAGAAGCCCGTCGACCCCGCCACGCCCCCCCTGCTGCAGGTGGACAACCTCTCCGTCCAGTTCGGGCGGCAGCAGGTGCTGCGAAACATCTCGCTCGACCTCCCCCCGGGCCAGACGCTCGCCGTGCTCGGCGAGAGCGGCTGCGGCAAGACGGTGCTCCTCAAGACGATGATCGGCCTGGTGCGACCGACGCGGGGCGAGGTGCGGTTCGAGGGCAAAGCGCTCTCGGGCCTGCGCGACCGCGACCTCGCCCATCTCCGCACCCGCTACGGCTTCGTCTTCCAGGGGGCGGCGCTCTTCGACAGCCTCTCGATCGCCGACAACATCGCCTTCCCGCTCCGCGAACACACGCGGCTGAAGCCCGCCGAGACGGACGAGATCGTGGGCAGCCTCATCGACGAGGTGGGACTGCCGCGGACGGTGCTCGTGAAGAAGCCGGTGGAGATCTCGGGGGGCATGCGGAAGCGGGCCGGGGTGGCCCGCGCCCTCGCGCTCGACCCGGTGCTCGTGCTCTACGATGAGCCCACGACGGGCCTCGACCCGATCATGAGCGACATCATCAACCGCCTCATGGTGAAGGTCGGCCGGCGCGAGGGCGTGACGAGCGTCGTGGTGACCCACGACATGAACACGGCCCGCACGGTGGCCGATCGGATCATCATGCTCTATCCCCTCTTCCGCCTCGGCGCCGACGAGCCGCAGATCGTGTTCACCGGCACGCCGGAGGAGCTCGACCGCTGCCGCGATCCCCGCGTGCGGCAGTTCGTCGAGGGCCGGGCCGACGACAGGCTGGCGGAAATGCACGAAGAGCAGGCCCTGGAGGAGCGTCCGTGAACGACCGCGTCATGCAGTTCCGTGTCGGCGTGATGGTGCTGGCGACGGCCATCATCGCCGGCATCCTGATCGTGCTCTTCGGCGACCTGCCCTCGCTCGTGCAGGCCACCTACCCGTTGAAGATGCGGTTCTCCGACGCCCGCGGCGTCGCGGGAGGCACGCCCGTGCGCAAGAACGGCATCCTCGTCGGCCGCGTCTCGGCGGTGGTGCTCGACGAGCTCGGGGGCGTGAGCGTGACGGCCGACATCGACTCCTACGTGCCCGTCTACAGGGACGAGCAACCGCGGATCTCGAGCACCATCCTCGGCGACACCGAGATCCAGCTCGTGCCCGGGCACATCGTGCCGCCACGGCAGCGGGTGGAGAAGAACGAGGTGCTCACCGGTGCCGTGTCGCGGGATCCGCTCGAGATCTTCACGACGCTCGAGCCCAAGGTCGGCTCCGCCCTCGAATCGTTGGCGCAGGCGAGCGAATCCGTGCAGAAGCTCTCGGCCAACATCGACCGCATGTTCAGCGGCAACGACGACCGGTTCGAGAAGATGATGCGCAAGACCGAAGCGGCGCTCGACGCCTTCAGCCTCGCGATGAAGAACATCGACGACGTGATCGGCGACACCAGCACCCGCGAGGACATCAAGGACACGCTCGCCGCGCTGCCGGAGGTGGTCGCCGAACTCCGCAAGACGGTGCAGGGCGTCGGCACCACGGTGGACGCCGCCGACCGCAACCTGCGGAATCTCGAGGGCCTCACCCGGCCGCTCGGCGAGCGGGGAGGCGCGATGGTGGCCCAGATCGACCGCACGATCGGCCGCCTCGACGAGACCCTGCAGCAGGCCGCGCTCTTCACCCGCGCGCTCAACCAGTCGGAGGGCACCCTCGGCAAGCTCGTCAAGGACCCGAAGGTCTACGAGGATCTCGCGCAGGCCGCCGCGACGGTGAACAAGCTCACGCGGGAGCTGCGGCCGATCGTGGACGACGTGCGGGTGTTCACCGACAAGATCGCCCGCCATCCGGAGCAGCTCGGCGTGCGGGGCGCGATGGACCGCCGGCCGGGGCTCAAGTGAGACGGGCCGGCGCGGACCACCCCGCGCCCGCCTCACCTGCCGCCGACGACGAACGGCCGGTCCTGCCGGCCCCGCGTCACCGGCCGCATCACGCCCCCACCGGCACGGTCACCTCGGTCTCGAGCACCCGCAGATACTCGGCGATGTACTCCCCGTAGCGGGCCTTCACGTCGGCCGGCAGATGCCGGAATCCCGGCACCCGGCCCCGGCACTTCGCCGCGCCGCAGAGGCACGGCGCCGCCACGTTCTCCACCTCATACTCGAACGTCGCGTAGTCGAAGGTGATCTCCTCGCCGGCCGCGATCGGCCGCAGCGCACGCACCTCGATCTCCCGCGCCGCCGGCTTCACCAGCACGCCGCAGCTCGGCTCGCAGGAGTGATTGACGAGCACCGTCACGCCGTCGGGCAGGACGTGCGTGTCGACGTCGACCTGCATCGTGTGCCGTGACCGCTTGGGCACCTGCAGCCCCCAGGTCTTGAGCACCGTCTCGCCGACGGCGATGTCCCGCACGGCGAACACCGACCGGCCATGCCGGCCGTCACGGACCTCGACCGGCTCGCCCGGGGCGGGCACACGGTCGGCGAGGTCGTGGGCCACCATGCCGGCCACCTGTTCATACTGCAGCTCCCGCACGCGGGTGCCGTACCGCTCGGCCAGCCACGGCATCGTCTGCTCGATCGTGTCGGGCTGGAGCAGGACCAGGTCGCCGGGCCGGGTGGCGTCGAGCACGCGGGCGGCGGCCTCGCACCAGTTGCCGCCGAACTCGATCACCGTGGGCCGGTCGGCACGCTGCGCCTCCTGGATGCCGCGCGAGATCAAGGCCGTGATCTCCCCGGGCTGGCGGCCGCGGATGTAGGCGTCTTCATAAATCACCACCCGGTCGAAGGTCGCCGCGAGCAGGTTGCCCTGCCGGATGAGATCCTCGTCGCGCCGGTCGCCGGCGGCCGAGTAGACGGCCGTGCGCCGCGAATGGGGCAGCGCGGCCACCGTCTCGCAGATCCGCTCGAGCGACGGCACGTTGTGGCCGTAGTCCACCACGACGGCCGCGCCCTCGAGATCGAGCAGGTTGAACCGGCCCGGCGAGCCGGCGGTGCCCGCGGAGAAGCTCTCGAGGCCGAGCCGGACGAGCTCGAGCGGCACGCCGAGCCGCCAGGCGGCGGCCGCGGCCGCGAGGACGTTTTCCACCTGGAATCCCACGAGCCCGCGATGCACCAGAGGCACGCGGTCGAGGCTGGCCAGCCGCGTCTCCCGCGGACCGTCGCAGAGCACGATCCAGCCGTCACGCACGGTGGCGGCCAGCCCGCCCGCCGCGAGGTGCTCGACGAGCACGGGCGTGGACGGGTCGCGGGCGAAGTAGACCAACTGACCGTCGCACCACTTCTTCATGTCGACCACCAGCGGGTCGGCCGCGTTGAGCACGGCGGCGCCCGTCTTCCGCACCGCGGCGACGACCGCCCCCTTCACCCAGGCCAGCCGCTCCGGCGTGTCGATCTCGCCCAGGCCGAGGTGATCGCCCGAGGCGATGTTGGTCACCACGCCCACGTCGCACCAGTCGAAGCCGCAGCCCTCGCGGAGGATGCCGCCCCGCGCCGTCTCGAGCACGGCCGTCGTCACCGACGGGTTGGCCAGCACGCGGCGGGCGCTCGCCGGGCCGCTGCAATCGCCGGCGTCGATCTGCCGGCCGCCCACCCAGACTCCCTCCGTGCAGGAGGTGCCGACGGTGGCGCCGCCGGCCGCGGCGATGTGCGAGATCAGCCGCACGACCGTGGTCTTGCCGTTGGTGCCCGTGACCGCGGCCACCGGGATCCGCCCGTCGTCGCCCGGCGCGAAGAGCGTGTCGACGATCGCCGCGCCCACGTTCCGCGGCGTGCCCACCGTGGGCTCGAGGTGCATCCGCAGCCCGGGGCCGGCGTTGACCTCGATCACCACGCCGCGCTGCGACTCGAGCGACCGGGTGATGTCGGCGGTGACGATGTCGATGCCCGCCACGTCGAGCCCCACGATCCGCGCGGCCTCGACGGCCCGTGCCGCCACCTCGGGGTGCACGACGTCGGTGACGTCCTCCGCGGTGCCGCCCGTGCTGAGATTGGCGTTTTGCCGCAGGAGCACCGTGCGGCCCGCGACCGGCACGCTCTCGGCGTCGAGCCCCTGCTCCGCCAGCACCGCCAGCGCCACGTCGTCGATCCGCACCGGGCTGAGCGCTCCGGCGTGGTCGCTGCACCGCCGCGGATCCTCGTTGACCCGGTCGACGAGCTGGCGGATCGTCGCCGTGCCGTCGCCGACGACCGTGGGCGGATGCCGCCGCGACGCCGCGACGACCCTGCCCCCCACCACGAGCACGCGGTAGTCACCGCCGGTGACGAACCGCTCGACCATCACGGTCGACTCCTCCTCACGGGCCACGTGCCAGGCCCGCTCGACCTCCTCGCGGGTCGACAGGTCGACGGACACGCCGCGGCCCTGGTTGCCATACCGCGGCTTCACCACCACCGGCGCGCCGATCTCCTCGGCGGCCGCCCAGGCGTCGGCGGCGTCGCTCACCGGCCGCCCCTCGGGCACGGGGATGCCCGCCTCGGCGAGCAGCGTGCGGGTGAGCTCCTTGTCCTGCGCGATCGACTCGGCGACGGCCCCGGTCTGGTCGGTCTCGGCGGCGATGATCCGCCGCTGCTTCGCCCCCTGCCCCAGCCGCACGAGCGAGCCGGAGTTGAGCCGCCGCGAAGGGATGCCCCGGGCCGCGGCCGCCTCGACGATCGACCGCGTGCTCGGGCCCAGCTGCACGTCGAGCAGCAGGTCGCGCAGCCGCTTGAGCTCCGCCTCCATGTCCCAGGGCGTGCCGTCGATCGCCGCCTTCAGCAGCCGATGCGCCGTGTGCACGCACTCGACGCCGAACTTCTCCTCCTTGTACTCGATCACCACGCGGTACACGCCGCGGGCTGTCATCTCGCGGGCGCGGCCGTATCCGACCGGCGTGCCGCAGAGGGCCTGCAGCTCGAGCGTGACGTGCTCGAGCACGTGGCCCATCCAGGTGCCCGTGCGCAGCCGCTGGAAGAAGCCGCCGCGCTCACCGATCGAGCAGCGATGCTCGATCATCGACGGCAGCCAGGCCATCAGCCGCTCGTTGAAGCCGGGCAGCGTGTTGGAGGGAAAGTCCTCGAGACGCCCCAGGTCGACGATGACCTCGAGGACGGGGAAATAAGCCCACTGGTTCGGGCCGCGAAGAACCTTGAGCGACGTGATCTCCATGGAAGGATGGCATGCTCTCTAGCCCGAGCGCAGACGCGTGCGCGGGCCGGGGGGTGTGCGCCTCTTCCGGCCACCGGACGTTCCGGATGGCGCAGGGGGACAAAGGCGGCACGGGTCGAGAAGGAGCCGCACGGGCGCGTCGCCCGGGCAGTCCGACTGCAGGTGTGCGGAATGCCGCGCACGTCGGGGGGTGCCCCGAATCAAGGCGGCCGGCAATCCGGTGCCGCGGGAGAAACGCCTCTGCCCTGAAATCCCTCGCGGGATGAGGTCGAGGGCGGGCTGGAGGACAACGAGAGGGAAGGTTTCCCGATCGACAACCGACAGGCCGAAGTGGCCATGGATTGGCTGATGTCCCAAACCGCGGGGTCGGATGCCACCGCCGCACGCCACACGGACGCGCGTTCGCTTGCGGTTCCCGTTCCTCGCGGCACCTTGAATCCGACCGGCATGCCGACCGCTGTCACGGCGATCGGCAGCCCGGCGGTTGGAAACGGACGGTCTGTTTCGCCCGGAGATTGCCGTTTCCACCCACCGATCCGACCAGTGTACGCATTCGCGACACCAGTGCGAATCTTTTTCCAAAAAGACTGCAGAGAAGCACGTCACGTGCCGAATCGCGGAAAAACCCGCGTCACCGGCCCTCGAGCGAGCAATCGTGCGAGTGCGGCCGGAGTGCTGTCGCGGGCCTCGGAAATCGTGCATGGAAGAACTGACAACCCGACGTGCAAAACGGCGCGTCGAAGACTGGCAGGCGGGTAGTTTTTGCAGAGGTGTCGGCGGGGCGGACGGCCCGGAAGCCGAATCCGTCGGCATCCGGTGACCGGGAAAAACTCCCGGCAATTCGGCGATTCTAATGGAACGCGAACCTGGCAATCCAGGAATATTCGGCAGGCGGCGCAAGATTCTGTTGGTCTGTGTTTTGAGGCCTTTTCACCCCGTTTGGCCGTCACCCCCGTCGGCGTGACGCCTGCCGGCGGCCCCCGCACGCCGGTCGGGTGCGCCTGCTGGTGAAAGCCGTTTTCTACGGTACAACCCGGTGGTGCCGGCCGGCCCTCCGGCCGGCGTCACGAGCGTCGCCAGTTCCGCCCCGTCCGCCCACCCCGCATGCCGCCGTCCGTTTCCCCGCCGCCCCCCGACGGACGCGTTCCCGACGGCGTGCCTCCGTCCGCGACGGGGACGGCCGCGCCGCCGGCGGACGGCTTCGACCTCGAGCCTGGCGAGAGCGTGGTGGCATCGTGCCGCTTCGATCTCGACGCCGACCTCCGATTCGCCGACGGCAGGATCCTGCTCACCGACCGGCGCGTGCTGGCCGACGCCCCCGCCTCCGCCGACGGCGGAACGGCGGACCGGCGCGGCGGCTGGTGCTGGCAGCTCGATCCGACGACGAGCATCGACGTGCACCTGCGGTCGGCCGTGGGCCGCATCGACCTCTCCCAGCAGGGCCGCGTCGTGGCCCGCTGGCTCTTCACGCCGGCCCGGGCCAAGGCGGTGCTCGCGCTCGAGGACGTGTTCGACGCGCGGCGACACGGGCTGGCCGCGCCGGCCGCCGAGGCCGACCAGCCGGCCGAGGCGGCGCCGGCCCACCCGCTGCCCGCGGGCAAGGCGCTCGACGACGACGAGCCGATGCCGGCCGGCGGCATGGCCGCGACCTGGCGGTCGCTGGCGCGGGTGCTCTCGTTCGCCCGTCCCCACGCGGGCATGGCCGTCGTCGGCGTGTTCCTCACGCTGGCCAGCACGATCGCCGCGCTCGTGCCCCCCTACCTGACGATGCCCCTCGTCGACGACGTGCTCGTGCCCCGGCAGGCGGGAAAGCCCGTGCCGTTCGCGCTGGTCTGGTGGTATCTCGGCGGCCTCGCCGTCGCGGCGGTCGCCGCCTGGCTCCTGTCCTGGTGCCGCTCGTGGACGCTGGCCTGGGTGAGCGAGCGGATCGCCGCCGACCTGCGCGTGCAGACCTACGCCCACATGCAGACGCTCTCGCTCGACTTCTTCTCCAGCCGGCGGACCGGCGACCTGATGTCACGGGTGGGCGACGACACCGAGCGGATCAACATGTTCCTCTCGGTCAACCTCATCGAGTTCTCCGCGAACGTGATGCTCGTGCTGCTCACGGCGGTGGTGCTCGTGTGGATCAACCCCTGGCTGGCGCTCGTGACGCTGGCGCCCTTCCCGCTGGTGGTGTGGCTCGTCTACGCCGTGCGGTTCCGGCTGCGGCGGGGCTTCTCCCGCGCGAGCGTCGCCTGGGCCGACATGACGAGCGTGCTGGCAGACACCATCCCCGGCATCCGCGTGGTGAAGGCCTTCGCGCAGGAGTCGCGCGAGGTGGACCGCTTCCTCGCGGCCAACGACCGGGTGCTCGAGGCCAACGACCGCGTGAACGTCGTCTGGGCGTTCTTCGGCCCGCTGGTGAGCCTGTTCAGCGAGCTCGGCCTGCTCGTCGTCTGGGCGGCGGGCGCGAGCATGGTCTTCACCGGCTCGGTGACCGTCGGCATGCTGACGGCATTCCTCACCTACATCGCCCGCTTCTACGGCCGCATCGAGTCGATGATCCACATGGTGCCCGCCACGCAGCGGGCGGCGACGAGCGCCCAGCGCATCTTCGACATCCTCGACTGCAAGCCCTCGGTGGCGGAGTCGCCGCGGGCGATCGACCCGGCGCGGGTGCGGGGCCGGATCGAGATCGCGGGCGTGCATTTCCGCTACGGTTCGCGGGAGATCCTCCACGGCATCGACCTGACCATCGAGCCCGGCGAGATGATCGGCCTCGTCGGCACGAGCGGCTCGGGCAAATCGACGCTGGCGAACCTCGTCTGCCGGTTCTACGACCCCTCGAGCGGCAGCATCCGCGTCGACGGCCACGACCTCCGTGACCTGTCGATCACCGGCTACCGCCGCAACCTCGGCTGCGTGCTCCAGGAGCCCTTCCTCTTCTTCGGCACGATCGCCGACAACGTGGCCTACGGCGCCCCGCAGGCGGCCGGCGACGACGCCGACCTGCGTCGCCGCATCGTGGAGGCGGCGCGGGCCGCGGGCGCGCACGAGTTCATCCTCGCCCAGCCGCTGGCCTACGACTCCCGGGTGGGCGAGCGGGGAGGCGGACTCTCCGGCGGCGAGCGGCAGCGGCTCTCGATCGCCCGCGCGCTGCTCGTCGACCCCCGCATCCTGATCCTCGACGAGGCGACGTCGGCCGTCGACGCCGAGACGGAGGCGGTCATCCAGGCGGCCATCGACCGGCTGGTGGCCGGCCGCACCACGATCGCCATCGCCCACCGGCTCTCCACGCTGCGGCGGGCCAACCGGCTCGTCGTGCTCGACCACGGCCGGATCGTCGAGATCGGCACGCACGACGCCCTGCTCGCCGCCGACGGCGCCTACGCCCGTCTTTACAACGCGCAGCAGAAGGCCGCCGAGGCGGCCGCCGCCGGCGCCGGCTGACGCGCGACCTTCCCCAACCGACCGCGAGCACGCCGCCATGCCATCCCCCACCACGGATCCCTCCGCCGATCGCCCCGCGGGCGATGCCGGCGCACCGTCGTGCCCGCCCCGGGGCTGGCGGCTGGAGCGGGCCACGATCGGCCGCCTCGACTTCATCGATGCCGGCGGGACGCGGCACCTCGACGTGGACGTGGTCCGCGCCTTCCCGGTGTCGGCGGCCACGGGGCCGGTGTCGATCGTCTCCCGCGACGGCGACGAACTGGCGTGGATCGACGCGTTGGTCGACCTCGACGACGAGATGCGCGGGCTGCTCGAGCGGGAACTCTCCCAGCGCGAGTTCCTCCCGGTGATCCAGCGGATCGAGGCGGTGTCGGACGGGGAGCCGACGGAGTGGAGCGTGGTCACCGACCGCGGCCCCCGCCGGTTCACCGTGACCCACGTCGACGACATCGCCCATGCGGCCGACGGCAGCGCCTTCATCACCGATTCGGTCGGCGTCCGCTACCGGATCGCGAACGTGGCCCGGCTCGACGCCCGGAGCCGCCGGCTGCTCGACCGGATGGATTGACGCGCGGCGAGGATCCGCGCCGGGACGGCCGCGCGACCGCGGTGCCTCCCCTCTCCCCCATCCTGCGCCGTCGCGGCGCCGTCGCCGCGGGCCGTTTGCCACGGCCCGTAAGATGGATCGATTGCAGGGGTCGTGGCGAATGAGACCCGCTTTTTCCGGCCAAAAACCGGAATTTTTTCTCAACAAACCGCTTGAAGCCCGCGTACGACGGATTAGTCTCGAAGCATCTTTTTCGAGGAGAGGATTCCATGAGTCTCTTCATCAGCCGTTGGTGTCGCTCGACGACGTTTCGCGGCGCGGCCGCGGCCGCCTGCTCCGCCCTGCTCGTGCCGCAGGCGCCGCTCGCCCCGCGGATCGCGCGGGCGCAGTGCTGCGGCGGCGCGGCGTCGGCCCCCGCTCCGGTGGCGACGCAGACCTACCGGCTCGACTTCCAGACCGTCTACGACGAGCAGCAGATGACGGCCTACCGCGTCAGCTACGAGACGGTCTACGACACGCAGAATTACACCGTGCAGCGGCCCGTCTGGGAAACGCAGACCCGCGAGCGCCGCTACACGGTGCAGCGACCGGTCTGGGAGACGCAGACCCGCGAGGAGCGGTACACGGTGATGAAGCCGGTGTACGAGACGCAGATCGTCGACCGCAGCTACGACGTCGCCCGCGACATCGTCGAGACGGCGTCCCGCGAGGAGCGGTTCACCGTCATGAAGCCGGTCTACGAGACCGCCATGCAGCAGCAGGTGAGCGTGGTCCGCAGGCCCGTCTACGAGACGAGCGAGCGGGAGGAGGCCTACACGGTCGCCGAACCGGTCACGCAGATGCGCACGACGTATTCCGTCGGCACGCAGGCCGTCGACACGGTGCAGCCGGTCGTCACGCCGGGGGCGACGGGACTGGCATGGCAGCCCGACGCCTGGGCCGTGCATCCCGTCACGGGCCAGCTCTACTATCAGCGCGGCGGCTACGCCTGGATGCAGAGCCCCGCCACCGTCGCCCACCAGGTCAACCGCGTCTACCAGCCCACCTACACGCCGGTGCAGGTGCCGGAGACGACGATGGTGAACCGGGTCGTCACCCGCAAGGTGCCCGTGCAGACCGTCCGCTACATCGACGAGCAGGTCGTGCAGCAGGTGCCGGTGCAGACGATGCGGATGGTGGCCGAGGAGCAGGTGCGGCAGGTGCCGGTGCAGACCGTCCGCAAGGTCGTGGAACGGGTCGACAACAAGGTGCCGGTACAGACGGTGCGGATGGTGCCCGAAGAGCAGGTCCGCCAGGTGCCCGTGCAGGTCTGCCGGATGGTCGCCGAGGAGCGGGTGGAGCCGGTGAGCGTGCAGGTGATGAAGTACGTCACCGAGCAGCGGACCGCCCAGGTGCCGCGGGTGGTGGAGAAGAAGGTGCCCTACACCTACACGGTGCGGTCGCCCCGCACGGTCGTGATGCGGGTGCCGCTCGACCCGTGCGGCAATCCGCTGCCGGCGGCGACGTCGATGCCGGCGGCGGCGATCCAGCCGACGACGGCGATCGCGCCCTCCGCCAGCGCGCGGCCGGCCGCGAGTCCCGCCGCGACCGCGGCGCCGTCGCTCGCCCCGGCCCCCGCGACGAGCCCGACCAAGACGTTCAGCGACCGCCCCGCCGACGCCGCGCCGCAGGCCGCCGAAGGCTGGACCTCGTCGAACCTCGACCACAAGACGGTGGCCCCCACGACGCCGGCGCAGCCCGGCGGCGCGGTGTCGCCGCAGGGCGTGACCTCGCCGCAGGGTGTGCAGCGGGTCGAGAAGCCTGCCGAGAACGGCACCACCGGCCTGAAGTCGATCGAAACGATCCCGACGCCGACCGCGGCGGCGGCGGTGCCGACTCCCGGCCCGGCGGTGCCCGCCCCGGCGGCCACAGCCCCGGCGATCGCCACTCCGGCGGTGATCGAGCAGCCGGCGATCCGGTTGCCGGCGGTGCCGTCGCCGGCGCCTGCCGGCCAGACGCCGACGATCGCCCCGCTGGGTCCTTCGGTGGAGCCCGCGCCGCCGGCGGGTGCTTCGCGTGACGTTCCGGCTGCCGAGACCGCCGGTCGGCTGATGCGGATCGTGCCGCAGGCCAGCGGCCACTCGACGTGAGCGCCGTCGCCGGTCACTGAAAAAGCGCCCGCGACTTTTTCAGCGTTGCAACAAAGTCGAGGGTGTGCCCGGGAATCGCGACGGCAAACGTTTGCTGCCGCCGTTTCCCGGCACCCGTTTCCCGGCACCCGTTTCCCG
>Ga0209189_1001873_pt1 | contig 15276 bp, 26 predicted proteins | sample C_130820_EF_Meta_FD_187308 | JGI IMG/M metagenome (GOLD analysis project Ga0209189, IMG submission 187308) | Freshwater microbial communities from Lake Croche, Canada to study carbon cycling - C_130820_EF_MetaG (SPAdes) (version 3) | ecosystem: Environmental > Aquatic > Freshwater > Lake... | reverse complement strand
ACAGTTAACGGGACACGATAACTTCTTTCACGCAGGCAAGGCGTGTGGGGTGGACTTTGTGATGAATCCTGACCTAGTAAGAACGCCTCAGTACGCAGCTATGACCGCAGGGTGGTATTGGGCTACCCACAACTGCAATGCTTTGGCAGAAGTCCAAGATTGGATTGGGTTAACGAAAAAAATCAATGGCGGGATTATCGGTTTAGAAGACCGCGTAAAGCACACCAATGAGGCTTTGGCGGTCTTTTAATCCTCTGCACTCATCCAAAGAACTGCGACTAGGATGCCAACACCGATAAACGCGCCAACAAGTAGCACAACAATAATGGTAAGAATACTACTAAGCATCTCGACTCCTTATATCGTAAAACCAATCATCTGAGGCAACCCACTTGCGTGACCCGTCCACCGAGTAGGTTTGGGTAGCAACATTGAAATCTGGGGTTAGTGTTCCTGACACTAGACTTTGGTCGTACCAGATGCACCGATTGTTGGGTTGGCAAGCAAACTGTCCGTTGTCGAGTTTAATGAAATTAAAGGATTTGTGTTCCTCTGCGGTCTCAGAAAAACCCGTATCAATATCGGTCTGGTCAGCACAAAAGTCCACAGTAAACATATAAGTCCCAAAGTGCCATTGGCGGTCTTTTCCAAAAACCTTAACACTTAGATTCCTAAGTAAGACCTTTTCAATGATGGTAAACCGATACCCTAGACAATCCCACAACTGGAGAGCGTCAATAGGTAAATCGCCACCATCTTTCCAACAGTAGGCATGGATAGGCAGCTTGTCGTACAAAGCCCCATATCTAGGTAAGAGAGACTCAATCCTAAACACTTGCCCTCTAATGGCTTTGAGAGACACCCATATACAGGGTTCTAACTCTCCATGACCTTTGTGTTGGTCATACAGGAATTCTTTGCGTATAAAGCATTTTAAAGGCGGCAGAGAGCCTACTAGATAACTCATGTGTTCTTTTGCTTTAGTCTGGTTTCTATGGTCTCAATCAAAGCTGCCAAGGGCATTGGGTGATGCAAGAACTTTCTTTGTTCCTCATTTGTCAGCCCCACCCAAGGCTTTTTGTAGTCTTGAATATCGTCATCTTCAGCAGCATTGCTTCTAATCTCACGCAAGATTCGTTCAAACTCTTCATCTTCTGGGGTCATTTTTGCCTCGTAAAAAGATCAAGTGCCACTTTTCTCCAAAGGTTTTTAGCCTCTCGGTGTTGGGCGCACATGGGACAGTTTTGAATGGTTTGTAAGATTTCTTGTTTAACAATAAAGTTTCTTACATCTTCTCTAAGCTGCTGATGCTCGGGTAAATCAAAGATTTCTTTGGCAATGCTCATGCTTGTCCCCTTGCTCTGATTGCGGTGGCATAGTCATTTCCGATTGCTTGCATTTCTTCAGCCCGACCATAGTCCTCACACACCTTTGCACACGCCTCACGCTCTTTCTCTGCAATCATCTTTGCAAATCGTACAAGTCCATCTTGATTAAAAGTTAACCCATTGATGGTGTTTTCTATTGCCATTTCAATAATTTCATCTTCTGGTGTCACAGCAATTCCCTCTGAATTGGGGTTATCTTCCACTCGCGTTCAAGTCGGTTAGATTTTGACTTAACCACATTCCCCGTCAAGCAGATTTCTCCCTCTTTCTCCAACTCATGCAACCGCCTAGCGACTTGGTTTGCATCTAGACCAGTATGGTGAGCAATACCATCTTTGCCCAAACTCCCGTGGTCTTTGAGGCATTGGATGATCTTGGTGGCGTGGGCTTTAGCGAGGTCTTTGGCAGACCCCGCAGCCACCCAACTTGTCATTGGGTCGCTATTTCTTACTCTTGGGTGATCAAAAGTCGATAGTGTCATCGAAGTCTGCCTTTGGCTTTGGTGCGTTCATATATGCCCAACCAGACCACCCACCCTCAACAATGGGCATACAGTCAAACTTAAGCATTGGGCCGTTCTTGGTCTCAATTACCGAGCCTATGCGTTGATAGCGGTTTTTCTCTTGTCCGTCTTTATTGGTGTATTTGCCAGTAATGACAGAAATTTCGTATTGGGTTTTAGACATTTTTTACTTTCAGATTAGTTAACTTTGCTACTTTAATTTCCAATTCCTCAAGGAAACTGATTATCTCTTCTTCTAACATTGCCACATAAGTTTGATTAAATTCCACCCTTTTGACAAACAATTGAAGGTCTTGTGGTAAACGAGGGTCAAACGACACAAACTCACACCATTGCCTTTCACAGCAAGCCATTTGCCATTGCATTTGAGTGATGTATTTGCCTGGCACAGTTTGGGTCAACAGCGTGTCAATATGGGTGGCGGTGTTGGGGCATTTAATCTCCAACATTCCAAACAGCCCCACCAACCCGTCAGGAGACGCACCAGAGTCCCTAATGCGTGGGTGAGGTACAAACCCCACTTCCTCAACCATTACATCCGCATGAGCCTCAAAAGCCGATCTAGCCAAAGGCTCGGTCTCAGTTCCCCAAGTCATAGCTGCATTGGTAAACGATTCACCTTGTTGACCAGTAAGGCGTTCACAGATCAATTGCGCCATGTAGTTATCTCGGCTTGCGGAATAGCCTGATTTTGTCTTGGCGATTACATCTGCCACCCGACTAGCGGTTACTTTGCCCAGACGGGCTGTGAACCAGGCATCCGAGCGTTGTTCTATTTGTTCAGTCATTTGAGTTTCCTTTTCATCAAGTCTTTTGCACCAGTAACAGCCTCAAGCCATTCCTTGTCCGTACCCGCAGACTTATAAGCCTCTTTAAAGCGCGTCTGGAGTTCCTCTAGCGTGGTGGACTCGCTAATAGAGGTGATGTGGTCTTGCATCTGGTTGTGGTTAGCCTTGGTTTCCTTTGGCTTAGTAGCTGCGTTGCCATCATCATCCTCGGGGGCTTGCCCTGTGGCTGCCATGAGTGAGGCTCTGCGGATGTAAGTCAAGCACGACATAAACCCTTGGGGGTCGTGTTTAGGTGAGGGAAAGAACAGTTTTCCGCAATCAAGCCGTTCACCTGATTCATGTAGGAAACTGGTTTCACAGATAACCCCGTCTGGGTGCTCTGTGGTTGTTTGAAATAGGAATATCCCATTGTCGTTTAAAGCCCCTATAACGCTGTCCACGCAAGATGCTAGGTCAACATACTTGGAACGGAAATGAGGGTTTGTAGCGTTCTTTAGGGCGGGTGCAAAGGCTTTCTGTGCCTTAACCAAAGCAGTAGCAATATTTTTCATGTTAATTTCCTGTGATAAGTAGGGCAAAGATAAAACCAGAGACAAAGCCAGACAACCAAAAGATCGTCTGATCTACCAAGGTAGGTTTGTCGGATGTAAACGGGCCTTGGATGGCGTGTTGGATGTATTTAGAGTGTTTCATAGTGTTTGCTTTCATAACGGGCAAGTGCATAGTCGAGTTTGTCATTGTCAATTTGCTCTTGGATGGCTTTGGCGTAACCGCGTTCTAAGGATTGGATTACTGTGTCACGCAGTAAGTCGGTGATAAGTGCGTCACCGATATAGACAAACCAAAGATTAGTTGTGTTTGGTTCAAAGTAGCATTCGAGGTCAACGCCTTGCGCGTCTGGGTGTTCGCACACCATGCAATCAAATTCGCTGTGTTCTGCTTTCATGCTGATTCCTAGCGAGTTATATACAACAAGCTGCCGTTTGCAATCGCTTGGTCACGGGCGGGATAATTAAACATTTGGACAACATAATTGTCTTCATCACGCACAACCATGTAGTTGCGGTATTGCATTTCAGTAATGCTTTTTTGTTGTAGGCGTTCTGCCTCTTTTATGGCTTGGTTAACCAAGTACCAACTGTTCGTAATGTTCATACTATCTCCAAAAGACCCTATGCGATGTGCTGTGGGCATGGCATAACTATAAGCCAACTTAACTGTTATTTTCTAGGGATAAACCCTAATACGGAATAAGTTTACTTATGTAAAATATCGGGGATGACAAAAGAACATCTTATCCGTCTGGCAGGCTCACAGCGTGATCTTGCCGACATTCTTGGTATCAGCCAAGCTGCGGTTTCGCAATGGAAGACTGTTCCCAAGGCAAGGATGTGGCAGTTGTTGGTTCTTAAACCTGAGTGGTTTAAGTAGCCTATAATAATTTGAAACACGGCTAGATGCGAAGTCATGAGCGTATCGAAAAGCGAGCCTTCCCGCCTGCCGAGGTTTCTCTTGTTAGTGAAGGACAGACAGAAGGAAAAGATATGCCTACTCGGTATTTAAAGCCTGGTGTTCGTGACAGCGAGGCTATTGACAATTTATCCCCCCAAGCAGAAAACATTTTTTATCGACTACTGGTGACAGTTGATGATTTTGGTCGTTTTGACGCTAGACCAGCCATGATCAAGGCTCAATGCTTTCCAATAAAAGAAAGCGTTTCCATAAACAAATGCAAAGAACTACTTGAGGAATTGAGTAGGGCTAACCTTATTTTGCTTTATGAGGCCGAAGGCAAGCCATATTTACAAATGTGCAAATGGGACAACATTCCCCGAGCAAAGGAAAGCAAATATCCTGCACATGAAGGCACTTGCATACAGTTGTATACAGATGTACCTTTAACCGAAACAGAAACAGAAACTAAAACAAAGACTAAAACAGAAACAACGCCAGAAGGCGTATCACAAGAAGTTTGGGAATCTTTTGTTAAACAAAGGAAAACCAAGAAAGCCCAAGTAACCGCCTTGGTAATCAAGGGAATACAGAAAGAGGCAGATAAGGCAGGCTGGACTCTTGAGATGGCTTTAAACGAGGTTGTAGTGCGTAATTGGCAGTCTTTTAAAGCCGATTGGGTCAAGGACAAAGTTTCTAATGCTGAACGCTTGTCAAACTCAATGTCAGTCTTGACTAACGGATTAACTACGCCTAAAAAACAATTTTGGCAAACTGAGGAGGTGAAAAATGAACGACTTCTGTGAAAAATCTCAAGGCTTTGATTACATTTTTGGTCGTATGAATGCGATTTATGGCAACGACTTTGCCCGTAAGTGGGATGGAATAGACGCAAATTTGATACGCCAGGAGTGGATTGGAACGCTAGGTTCTTTCCTTACATATCGGCCATCAATGGACTATGCTCTGACGCACATTGACCCTGCCAGACCGCCATCTTCTTTGCAATTTCGCAATATTTGTCAACATGGCCCAACTATTCCACCCAGAGAGCCACTTGTCCTAATTGAGCGAAAAGTCCCAGAATATAGCGACAAAGCCAAACGCGAGGCTTTAGCAAAACTTGCAGAATTAAGAAAACAAATGGTGGCCAACTATGACAAAAAATGAAGCCAACAAGCTGCTTGACCGACTCAGAGAAGGTCACCCCATGCCCGTGGCTCTCACAACTCAAGCCTTATACACGACAGGAGACATTCCTCGACTATCTGGTCAACCACTACGCTTTGATAGCAATGAACAAAGGAACAATCGACCATGCGAGGCACATGACCAAACTGCTGAAATCGGATTTTCCTACTCTGCCTACCTTGATTGTCCAACGATTGAAAGTGCTACATGAGCAAAGACGAATTGATTGAAATGCTAAAAATAGCAAACTGCGACATAAACACCATTATTTTTGCTGTTAACGCTTGGGAGATGGGCGCGGAGTGGCAGAAAGAACAAAACGAACAATCTATCACCATTACCATTGGTAAAATAATACACCGCGAATGACACTAATCGTAACTTTTGAGGTCGAAGGTGACCCCGTACCCAAAAGCAGACCTCGGTTTGCCAGACGGGGAAACTTTGTCCAAACCTACACCGATGCCAAGACAATCGACTACGAAACCCAAGTAGCCATGAAAGCCCGTCAAGCAATAGGCGCATCAGAGCCACTACAAGGGGCTTTAACTGTGTTTTTATACCTCCGCTATACCATCCCCCCATCCTATTCAAAAAAGCGCAAGGAAGCGTGTTTAAGAGGCGTGGAATATCCCAAGAAAATAGATATTGATAATGTTTACAAAAGCATTACAGACGCAATGAACGGGATTGTTTACACGGATGACAGCCAGATTGTAGAAGCGCACATTACCAAGGTCTATGCTGAGACTGCTGGCGCAAACATCATGGTGCAAGAATGCGAATAGTTTGTTGGTTTTCCTGTGGCGCAGCATCTGCGGTGGCTACCAAGTTGGCTATTGCTGAAAATGCAGGCAAATTGCCTTTAATAATTGCTTACACCGAGGTGGCAGAAGAACACCCAGACAACAAGCGATTCCTCAAAGAGTGCGAAAAGTGGTTTGGTCAAGAAATCCAAATACTGCGTAATGAAAAATACGAAGGCAGTATATTTAATGTTTTTATGAAACAAAAGTATATAGTTGGCATTGCTGGCGCACCATGTACCAAGTTTCTTAAAAAAGAAGTCAGACAGAAATTTGAGCAGATTACAGATCGCCAAGTGTTTGGGTATACAGCAGAAGAACAGCACCGATTAGACCGATTTATAGATGCCAACAACGATGTAGACATTTGGACACCTTTGATTGACAAGGGATTGTCCAAAGAAGATTGTCTGGCTATGCTTAAAAACGCCAATATTGAACTGCCCGAAATGTATAAATTGGGTTATCACAACAATAATTGCATTGGGTGTGTTAAGGGGGGGGCGGGGTATTGGAACAAAATAAGAGTAGATTTCCCTGACCATTTTGATCGCATGGCAAAACTAGAGCGTTTGATTGGCGCAAGCATTACCAAATCCAAGGGTGAAAGGGTTTATTTAGATGAACTGCCTAAAAACGCAGGCGATTACCCTCAAGAGCAAAACATTGAGTGTTCTATTTTTTGCCACATGGCTGAACAGGAATACAAGTGAAGATAGAACTAACCAAAGATAACGCCACCGCGCTGATGGCAAGTGTGTGGCCAAAAGTCAAAGAAACCCTAGCATCTGGCAAGCAATTGACCTTGGAGATCAAAAACGCAAGTCGGTCATGCCCACAAAATTCCAAGTATCACGCCATGATTGAGGAAATAGCCCAACAAGCCTCTCACTTGGGCGCAAAGTGGGATGCCGAGGATTGGAAACGAATGCTAGTCTGGCAGTATTGCAAAGACCAAAAACTAAACGAGGGCAAGATTGTGCCAAGCCTAGACGGGACAGGGATTGTGCAGCTCGGTCAGCAAACCCGTAAATTCACCAAAGAGCAAGCCTCAGAATTTGTGGAGTGGTTACACGCATGGGGTGCAGAACATGGGGTGACCTTTGAACAATAAACCTACCCTATCAGAGCGCAAGCATTTAGCCCAGATCAAGGAAATGAACTGTGGGGTCTGTGATGCGAGTGGCCCAAGTGACGCACACCACATCGTCCAACACGAGCAATACCTTTGCATTCCCTTATGTAAAGATTGTCATCAAGGGGCGTTTAACGGAATACACGGACAACAAAGAATATGGAAGGTTTATAAAACAAATGAGATGACAGTATTGAACGAAACGATAAGAACCTTGCTAAAATAAAGAAGAGCAGTTGCCTTTGGGGGGTGCTCTCCCCCACCTTTTTAGGATATATATGGCTTACGAAAACCAAAAAGATGTTGCCGACTTCATAAGCACATTACTCCATTCGGGAACTGTTACCCACTTCATGCACCTCTCAACCGACTCATTTGCCGTACACATGGCATTGGGCGCGTATTACCCCGAGATTATTGAATTAACAGATTCGTTTGCAGAAGCCTACTCAGGGTGCTACGAAAAGATTAAGAACTTCCCAGAGAATTTCCACAACGCTAAAGAGCCTGTGAGATATATGGAAAGCATAAAAGACTATGTGAAGAAAAATCGTCAAGCCATGCCAGACGAGACAGAACTACAAAACATCATTGATGAGATAGCAGGGTTGATTGATTCAACCTTGTATAAACTGACACTCAAATGATTAGAATTTTTGCAGGCTACGACCCTCGGGAGGCTATTGGGTATCATGTTTTTACCCAATCCTTGATCGAGCGCACCTCAGAGGCGGTGGCAATTACGCCCTTTTTTGGCAAGCAAAGAGACGGGTCAAACACATTTATCTACCAAAGATTCCTAGTGCCTTACTTCACAGGATTTAGAGGTAGAGCGATATTTATGGATGCAAGCGATATGCTGATGCTTGCCGACATAGCCGAACTAGACAAGTTATTTGACCCCACCAAGGCGGTACAAGTAGTTAAGCACAATTACTTTACCAAGCACAAAAGGAAATACATCGGCACAGCGATGGAGACCAAGAACGAGAACTATCCGAGAAAGAACTGGTCCAGCCTGATACTGTGGAACTGTGAGCATCCAGATAATAGGGTGTTAGACCCTGACTTTGTTGATGACCACACAGGAAGTGAACTGCATCGGTTTGAGTGGCTAAAAGACGAGCAGATCGGTGAGTTACCAGAAGAGTGGAATGTATTGGTGGGTGAAGACGATCAAGAAGCAAAGATCGCGCATTACACTTTAGGAATACCAGAGTTTGAGCACTACAAGGATTGCGCGTATTCTCAGGAATGGCACAAAACCAAGTCAAGGATGCTTAACGGGCTGATCAACATGAAGGAAAACGCTCATGCCTAGCACTTCTGCCAAACAAAAACGATTTATGCAAGCTGCAGCTCATAACCCTGAGTTCGCCAAGAAAGCCGACATTCCTGTTAAGGTTGCCAAAGAGTTTGTTAAGGCAGACAAAAAAGAAGAAATGGCTAAAGCCTTGGTGAAGCAATATGGCTGATTACAGAGCACTAGCCCAAGCCCTAGACCCGTATGCAATGGATACAGGGGGCATTACGCCTGACACGCTAAAAGCGTTGCAGACAATAAACAAGTCACCCAACCTTTTGGGGATGATTGGTGACATTGGGCGTGGTGGGCTGAGTAATCTGGAATCATTGGTAAGGGGTGGAGTGGCGCAAGTGCCTGGCACAGCAGGGGATTTAGAGACCTTGGGACGCATGGGCATAAACACATCATTTGGCGCAGGCGGTGTGAAAGTAAGTCCCAAAGCAATATTGCCAACTACCACAGACATTTTGGGAATGTTGCCTCAAAGAGTTACACAAGCCCGTCCCGAGACCGAGGGGATGGAACAATTGGGTGGGGCAATGAACCCAAGAGGCCCAATTAACTTAGGCCGCGCTGTAATGCGGTTGCCATCTGATGTTGTTAGGGCTGGCAAAGAGTTCTTAATGGCTAACCAACCATCAAGACTTGATGTTTATCATGGCACACCGCACCAATTCCCACCGACTGAGCGCAACCCATTGGGTGAGTTTGATGCGTCCAAAATTGGCACAGGCGAAGGCGCACAAGCCTATGGACATGGCATTTACACAGGTGGAAATATCAAAACTGGCGAAGAATATGTAAAAACAACCGCCAGAACTGAAATTGTCGATTCATCTGGAAACACTTTATATAAAGAATTGCCAAGAAGAAAAGTAACTGGAGAGTCTAGAGCCGCAGACGCATTAGATTACGCATTTCAAGTTCAAAGTTCAAACCCATACGCATTTGCGGCAAACCAAATAACAAAATTTGGTGAAGGCCCTGATGTGCAAGACGCATTAAAGACATTAGCCCAATGGGAACAAGCAGGCGCAAAAACTAAAACTGGTTCTGGTTATTTATATAAAGCAGATTTGCCAGACGAAAAAATACCCCAAATGCTTGATTGGTATTACCCCGTTCCAGAAGAAATCAGACAAAAAGTTAGTTCTGCTGCATTAGAAAAGTTTGGAAGTGGCTCTACTGGTACAAGTGGGGCGCATTTATATGCTGAACTTACCAAGGAATTTGAACGCTTAGGAAGTGTTAATCCTAAGGTGGACGCATCAGAGTTTTTAAGACAACAAGGTGTGCCAGGCATTAAATACTTAGACAACTTTTCTAGAAGACAACCAGAATGGATAATTGAAAGCCCACAAGGGGGGCAAAACATTTTTAATTCTGAAGCAGGCGCACAAGAGTTTTTGCAAAAAAACCCAGAGGGAAAGATGATTGCACCCAAGCAAACATACAACTATGTAATGTTCCCAGGCGAAGAGAAGAATATTAAAATTCTTGAACGACAAGATCGTTAAAATAACACTAAATACTTATGTCAGAAACTAAAGTAGTTAAAAGTAGGAAGAAAGCAGGAGGGCGCACATCAGGAACGCCCAACAAGACCACACAACAGGCAAGGGAGGCTATTGCTTTGTTTGTTGATGGTAATGCACACAGATTAGCAGAGTGGCTAGACAAGGTTGCAGATGGCATTCCTGACCAAGATATAAAACCCAACCCTGCAAAGGCATTTGAGTTATTCCAAAGCGTAGTGGAATACCATGTGCCTAAACTTGCTAGGACAGAAATAACGGGCGCGGATGAAGGCCCAATCGAAATGGTGGTCAAGTGGGAAGGCGTGAAGTAATCATTCCTTACTCTCCGAGAGAGGCGTTCATGCCCTTTCACCAAAGGACGGAGAGATGGTCATGTCTAGTGGCACACCGAAGGGCGGGTAAGACAGTCGCAGCTATCAACGACCTGATACGCAGAGCATTGACCGAGGGTGGGGTGAGAGCACAGTACGCCTACATAGCCCCATTCAGAAGTCAAGCCAAGTCGGTAGCGTGGGATTACTTAAAGTTCTATGCCCAACCCGTAAGTAAAAGCACCAATGAGAGCGATCTAACAGTCGAACTGGTCAACGGGGCAAAGATCAGACTATTTGGCTCAGACAACGCAGATGCTATGAGGGGCTTAGGATTTAACGGGGTATACCTAGATGAATACGGAGACTTCAAACCTAGCGTGTGGGGTAATGTGATACGCCCAACGCTGAGTGACAGACTTGGGTGGGCTGTGTTTGGCGGTACTCCAAAGGGCAAGAATCAGTTTCACGACATTTACAGGGTTAGCCAGGCTACGCCCGATTGGTTTTTGCTACGCCTACCAGCCACAGTATCAAAGATATTGCCTGCCTCGGAACTGAGGGCTGCCAAAGACCAATTGAGCCAAGACCAGTATGACCAAGAGTATGAGTGCTCGTTTGAGGCAGCTATCCTCGGGGCGTTCTACGGGGTGGAGATGCGCCAACTAGACGCAGATGGCAGAATCCAAGACCTCAAGTTTGACCCAGACGCACCAGTATTCACAGCGTGGGACTTAGGTTATCGAGATGACACAGCGATCTGGTGGTATCAGGTAGTCAGGGGTGAGATTCATGTGATGGACTACTACGCGGTCTCAGGCGCATCCATCGAGGAAATAGCCAATGTTGTGAACAGCAAGGGCTATCGGTACACCAAGCACTACCTACCCCATGACGCTAGAGCCAAGACCCTTGCATCGGGTGGCAAGTCAATCCTTGAGCAACTAGCCAACCATTTAGGTGGCATAAGTAAATTAGCAATAGTGCCAGAAATCGGTGTGCAAGATGGTATTCAAGCGGTTAGAATGATTCTGCCAAGGTGCTACTTTGACCCAATCTGTGAAGAAGGAATTGAAGCATTAAGGCAGTATCAAAGAGAGTATGACGAAGATAAGAAAACATTTCGGCAAACTCCAAGGCACGACTGGACGAGTCACCCAAGTGATGCTTTTAGAATGCTTTCGGTTGCGTATCGTCAGGACAAGTCACAAGAACCCCTCCCCAAAGGGAAGACTTTACAGACGATTACGCTAGACGAATTGTGGGATTTTGAAACTACACATAAAGAGGAACGGATATGAGCCAACCAGTAGCAGAAGTAGGTGGATACAAGAACATCACAGCAACGGGGGCGGTCTCGACAGGGGCTTGTCAACTTATCGGGTTCTATGTGAACAACACAACAATTGGCACTTTGGTCTTGCGTAATGGCGGTGCAAGTGGTGAAGTAATGAGTGGGACAATAACGCCTGCGATTGGCTTTCACCGATTCCCCGCCTATGTAAGCAACAGCCTCTACGCCACTATTGGCGGTAGCGCATTGGATGTGACATTCTTCTACGCGGCTTAATATGTACGAGAACGCCTACGATGATGGGGCTTATGAGGAAGATCAAGGCCCGTTCTGGCACGACCAACTAGACAAAGCCGCCAAGGTCTTTGACAAGTGGGAAAAGCGCGGTAAGAAGGTAGTAAGACGCTACCGAGACGAGCGCGATGCCATTGAGATGCCAAGGATGAAGTTCAACATCCTATGGTCAAACATCTCTGTGCTGTTCCCTGCACTCTACGGACGCATGGCAAAGCCAGAAGTCTCCCGTAGGTTCATGGACTCTGACCCAGTAGGTCGATTAGCCTCCACCATGCTAGAGCGCGTGGTCGAGTACGAAGTAACGCAATTTAACGACTTTGACTCCGCAATGCGTGGGGTGGTGGAAGACCGCCTATTGCCTGGTCGCGGTACAGCGTGGGTACGCTATGAGCCAATCATTGTTGGACAAGAAGCCCCAGAGACCTCAGTTCCTAAGTTGGAACAAGATGAGGGCGCAGAGATCACCAACACAGAGGAAATTGAGCGCGTAGATTCAGCGCACAGCCCTGTGGATTATGTTTATTGGACAGACTTTCTCCATTCACCCGCCCGAACATGGGACGAGGTATGGTGGGTAAGCCGTTGGGTCTACATGACACCCGAAGAGGGCATTGAGCGTTTTGGTGATGTGTTCAAGAATGTCCCATTGCACGACCAGAATGACGATATAGATGCTAAAAACCCAATGACCGCGAAAGCGACCTATGGGAAGAAGGCTAAAGTCGCTGAAATATGGAACAAACGCACTAAAAAGGTCTGTTGGGTTGCCAAGGGATACCCCCAAGCACTAGACGAGCGTGATGACCCTCTCGAATTAGAAGGGTTTTTCCCTTGTCCAAAGCCGTTATTGGCCACAACAACCAACGGGTCGATGATTCCAGTACCAGATTACTGCGAATATGAAGACCAAGCCCAAGAATTAGACAACCTGACACAGCGCATTTATTTGCTTGTGAAGGCTTGCAAGGCGGTCGGTGTGTTTAACGCTGAGTTCAAGGAACTTGGGCGGTTATTCACAGAGGGCGTAGACAACAAACTGTTCCCTGTGACCGCATGGGCAGCCATGAGCGAAAAGGGTGGGCTAAAAGGCGCGATTGATATGCTCGACACGAGCGTCATCATCAAGACCTTACAGCAACTTTATCAATCCCGTGAGGTTGTCAAGCAATCCATCTACGAAATCTGTGGAATATCGGACATTATTCGTGGTGCAAGCAACGCAAACGAAACCCTAGGTGCTCAACAACTTAAAGCCAACTTTGGTAGCCTGAGACTGAGGGCTACTCAGGGCGATGTGGCTAGATTTGCTACTGATTTGTTCCGCATCAAGGCTCAGATTGTCTGTAAGTTCTACCCACCAGAGTTAATTGTTGAGATGTCTGGGGTGATGAACACGCCAGAAGGTCAGAATCCGCAACTGTTGCAAGCTGCGGTGCAGATGCTCTCCAACAGCACGATTCGAGACTTCCACATCCAAGTTGAGGCAGATACCCTAGCCCAGATTGACGAGCAAGCCGACAAACAGAACGCAAATGAGGCAGTCCAAGCGATTGGTCTGTTTTTACGCGATGCTTTGCCAATGGTTCAGCAAGCCCCTGAGATGCTACCAATGGCAAGTGAAATGCTATTGTTCTTGGTACGCAGATACCGCGCTGGTCGAGGTTTGGAGTCAGCGATTGAGCAAGCGATGAAGTCATTACAAGCCAAGGCACAGCAAGCGATAGCCCAACCACCTCAGAATCCTGAGATGATGAAGTTACAGGCTGAACAGCAAGCCGAACAAGGGCGTATGCAAGCCCAAGCGCAGACCGAACAGATGAAGATGCAAGCACAGGCTCAACTTGAACAAGCCAAAGCCCAACTTGATATGCAGATGCAAGAGGCAAAAGCCCAAGCAGATATGCAGTTAGAGCAGATGAAAGAGCAATTTGCCTTACAACTTGCCAACAACGAGTTACAAGTCAAGGCTCGGGAAATGCAAGGCAAAGAGGAATACGAGCGTTGGAAAGCCGAACTGGACGCTGCGACCAAGATCATGGTGGCGAGAATCGGTAGCAACCCTGGCGTTGACTTACCCGTTATTGAGGCAGCTTCCGCACAGATCACCAACGAACTAGGTGGAACGATTATTCAAGCAATGGACAAGATGGCACTCATGCACGACCAAATGGCCAACCTACACGGACAGACCATGCAAAACATTGGCGAGGCGATGCAGAAACTTAACGCGCCTAAGAAGGTTGTGAGGGGTGCTGATGGCTTAGTTATTGGGGTAGAAACAGTATGAGTTTAGTTCTTGCTGATCGGGTCAGGGAGACCACCCAAACAACGGGAACAGGCACGATAACCCTAGATGGCGCGGTACAAGGGTTTCAGTCATTCTCAGTCATTGGCAACAACAACACAACTTATTACACGATCAACCGAGGCTCAGAGTGGGAAGTTGGGATTGGGACTTACTACGGGGGAACGCTATCAAGGGATACAGTTTATGCGTCATCCAATGGTGGGTCTAAGGTCAACTTTAGCGCAGGCTCAAAGGATGTGTTTGTCACATACCCTGCAAGCAAATCGGTCAATGAAGATGCTAATAATCGGGTATTGATTCCTTACACAACTGGCACAACCAATGTTGGCTCTTTGAATGTAGGCAATGCCACAGCACACACAGACTCGGGCGTTATTGCGGGTTTTACTGCTAGTGAGCCGTTATATCTATACACAAGCCTGCAAAACACAAGTTCAGCAAACACCAGTTATGCAAGTTATGCCGTCAATGATGGTGGGCATACCGCTTATGGCGAGTTAGGAATAAATAATTCCAATTACAGTTACTCGGCTGCGGGATACCCCAATAACGGGTTTTCTTTGCCATTGGCAACCTTTGTAGAGTCCTATGGTGGGCCTTTGGTCTTGGGGTCATGGGATAGCCAAAAGATCAGTTTTATTGTGAATGGGGCTGTAAACACCTCAGACGCAATGACAATAGAGACCACAGGCGCGGTAACAATTCCAAGCGTAGCGGTCACAGGTGGCGCAATCAACAACGCAACAATAGGTGCTACAACTGCTTCTACGGGTAAATTCACAACCCTGATAAGCACAGGAACTGCCACTTTAGCCAATGGAAGCACAACTTATGTGCAAGCAATTGGGGATGCAAGTTATCCAGGCGTTTATGCCGCAGGCGGTACTAATACACCTCTTGTTTTACAGCCATTAGGAACTGGTGCGCTACAAGCACAAA
>Ga0209189_1001872_pt1 | contig 15277 bp, 15 predicted proteins | sample C_130820_EF_Meta_FD_187308 | JGI IMG/M metagenome (GOLD analysis project Ga0209189, IMG submission 187308) | Freshwater microbial communities from Lake Croche, Canada to study carbon cycling - C_130820_EF_MetaG (SPAdes) (version 3) | ecosystem: Environmental > Aquatic > Freshwater > Lake... | reverse complement strand
TTTTGTTAGTTTTTTGAATTAGAAGAGAGAAAACCCCTTTTTTGGTTTACTTTTTTGTTAACTTTTTGATTTTGAGCTAAACCTCGCACTTTTTTGCTTCACTTTTTTGTTAACTTTTTGATTTCACTCGATTTTTCAATACTTTTTAAATCAATTTTTTAACAAAAAAGTAAATTAACTTTGAAAATAATATAAAGACATACTATAATATTTTCTATTATGGAAAATTTCTCTCTAACTTGTAATAACAAAAAGGTATGGGCTTTTTATCAAGAACATAAAAATATAGATTTTGAATCAATGAATATTATATTTGTTGACATTATGTTGAACCTATCTCAAGACATGAATTCTTCTCTCAGCAATAATATAGCAGCACAACTTTTAAACAATGTTAAATCTTTACAATCTCAGGTAAATAGCGTATCTGATTCTCTCAATAAACTTCAGGTTGAAACCATTAATACCTTTGGAAATAAATTCAATGAATTCAAAAAAGAATATTTTGAAGATGTTAAAATGATTTTATCGACAAATACTTCTGACAAAATCGCTCCCCTTGTTAAAGAGTACAATTCAATTTTATTGGATAAAATTTTTATCATGGTCAATGATGTTATTCCAAAAAATAATGAAAATTTAAACAAACAAATACAAGAAAATATTAAAATATTACACAATTCAATGAATGAAGATACAAATAAACTGGTGAATTCAACCATCAATAAAAAGTCTCTCGATGAGTTCATTAATATTTTAGATAATAAGATTTCAAACACGATTTCTAATTCTCAACAAATGATCAATACTATTGTTTCATCATCTGAAAAAAGATTAGACACAACAATTAATCAAATGAAAACATCTACCGAAAAACATATATTAGATATTAAAGATATATCGTCTTCGAATCAATCAACTCAAGTAATGTTACAAAATAATGTTGGGGAATTACTAAAAAAAATGGAGGTGTCTTCCTGTAAAGGTAAAATGTCTGAAAATGTTCTATTCAATATATTACAATCCTTGTATTCAACTGCGCAAATTGATATTGTTGGAGACCAAAAAGAAACTGGGGATATTATGCTTACAAGAAAAAATAAACCTACGATCTTGATTGAAAATAAAAATTGGAGTCGAAATGTGATTCAAGATGAAGTTAAAAAGTTTATACGCGATGTTGAAATTCAAGGATGTTGTGGGTTATTTTTATCGCAAAACTATGGAATTGCAAATAAAGAAAACTTTGAAATCAATATAAATGATGGTAATGTTCTATTATATGTCCATGAAGTCAGAAATGACGCAGAAAAAATCAGAATTGCTATTGATATGATTGATAATTTCAAGTACAAATTAGACGAAATTATTATTAATAATGGCAATAGTTATACGATTGACAAGGAAGTCCTTGATGAAATCAATAAGGAATACCAATATTTTGTCTCTCAAAAATTATTACAAATAAAAACAGTGAAAGACTTTGGTCAAAAAATGATTAAACAAATTGAAGAAAATGATTTCCCGTCTTTGGAAAAATTCTTATCTACCAGATATGCTTTTTCTTCAAGTAAATATGTTTGCGAATTCTGTGATTTTGTTGGAAAAAACCAATCTGCCATGTCTGCTCACAAAAGAGGATGTAAATCAAAACTAAATGTTGTTACTATGGATGAGACTCCACCTATTATTGCTCAATCAATAATTGTATCCACTGAAAAAGATTTATCCGCAAAAAAAATAATAAAAAAATGATGATATACTAAAAAATAAAGTTTTATATAAAGATTTATTTTTTACATTATTTGAGACATATTGATATTGGCATTATTGATAATATAAATATTAACTCCCACCCTACATACACCATATAGAAAGAGTTCTTCTTGATGCTTTGGAGTCATATGGTTTTTTAATTCATTCCAACTTGGGCTTATTTCAATATCAGGCGAAAGGAAAAATATATTAGTTATATACGACCTATCCTCTGATTTTATAATGTCATATTTTAAATCATATCTAGATATTTTCAAATCATTTATTATTATATTTGCAAAAGTTAAACTTTCTGGATGTAGAATACTTTTACCTGTATCCAATATATAACTTATATTTTGAATAATATTCATGTATTTTTTCATTACTGATATATTACCATAAGCAGTAATATCTGTTATTGTATTACCTATAAAATCATACCCACTTGGTACATATATTGTATTTTCTTCAATTACATTATTAAAAATTATTTTTTCATAAAAAACAATATCAACCCTAAGACTCATGATAATATCATAGTTTATTTTTGATTGTTCAACATAATTTTCTAATAATGTATAAACCCTTTGTTTATTTATAAAATGACGAACCATATTGTCAACATTTACTTCACTTCTTATTTTTGGATATTTTTCTAAATCATGCCATAGGTAATTTATCTGATCATTAATGTAATAAACTGGATTATATAAATTAATAAAATTATCTAATAAATCTTTACTAGAATTGTCAGATGATAAAAAAAAATCTATTGTATGTTCATTTCCGATATTATTTTTTATGTTATCATAATGTTTTACACATTTATTTAATCTACCATAAATAAGAACTGCTATACGCATTATTATATTATTTAAAAAAGTATTAATATTTTTTATTTAGATATTTATTTAGATATTTATTTAGATATTTAATTTCTAAATATATAATAAATGAATATAGTTCCAACAACAGGTGATATGTATATGTATACTACACACACAGTTATAGAAGATTTTGTTAATTTGAAAGAAAATATTGTTAGTGAAAATGGTCTTTCTAAAAAATATGATTGTTTTCAGTATAATGATCAGGAATATGGGTGGTATCCTACAGATTCAACCGCAGGTGGAAGAAATTACAATCAAGAATTCTCAATAGATAATCAAGAAATTGTAAAAAAACATTTATTACAATCTATGGAAAAAAAAAATAAATTGGTAATTGTTGAAATCGGTGTATGTAGAAATCCTTATGAATTATCATCTACATCTATATTTTTAGATAATAAAAGAGATACTGATATTTATATTGGAATTGATATTAATGATAAATCACACTTGGATAATTTAGAAAAATATATATATACCATTTGTAGTTTATCGGAAAATATTGAATTTGTATTTGAAAAAATAAAAGAAATTGGAATTAATGAAATTGATATTTTAATGATTGACGGATATCACTCAATTAACCAGGTTTATATCGAATGGGAAAACTATACAAAAATATTAGCATCTAATGGAATCGTTATAATCCACGATACTAACGCACATCCAGGACCTTATTTTTTGGTTAAAAGTATAGACACAACTTTATATGATGTATACAAATATTTATCCGATGTAGTTGATTGGGGTATTTCTGTTGCTATTAAAAAATAAAAGTGATATAAAATTGTATAGTTTATCACTTTTATTATATTTTCATTATTTTATTATATGAATTACTCTACGTAACCCCACTTTTGAATTGCTTCCTCGTATTCAACACCATAATTTTGATCAATCGCCTGTTTCATAGCTATGGCGCCTTTCATAGTTCCCCCCGGATGTCCGTGTAGAGAACCACCACAATTTGCCATAAAATCATTACCAAACCTTTTAATAATAGCATTCACTATTCCAGGATGCATTCCACAACTCAAAGCAGGTACTACATTATGTTGATGTAATATATTCAATACTTGTTTGAGATCATTTTCATCATCCTTCATATATCCTCCCCACATTCCAGCATGAATAAAATCAACACCACTTAATCCAGCAAACTGACATATCACTTTCCAATCAATATGATAATCATGATTTACATTTGTCAATATTTTGTCACCGCTTTTTTGAAAATGAATAAAAAATTCTCTTTCAAATGTTTCCGTTAGTTTTCGAATAGATAAATAAGATCCCATTCCACTCCAAAAATTAACATGGACAGCATTTCCACCTAATTCATATACCTTTTTAACACGCTCTAATAAATAGGGCGAATCAGCATTTATACAAACCGCATAAACGACTGGTGATTTACCCTGTTGTTTTCTTTTATTCAAATATTCCATGATTAAAGGAACTCGTTCTTCTATTTTACAAAAAGATGGATTCGATAATATTTCATCTTCTTTTATAAAATTTACACCTCCTTCTACCATTTGTTTAACCATTTCTAACAATACCTCTTTCGTTATACCTGTTTTTGGTTTCACGATTCCTCCTAATAATGGTTTATCAAAGGTATTTGTATACTTTCTTACTCCATCTATACCATGCTTTGGTTTTTTAAAATACTTTGTTTTTATTTCTTCTGGAAATTCTACATTTAATAAATGACACTTTACTATATTATCAATATCCATTTGTCCACCCATCAATTGACACAGTAAATGTGATATACCATCCTCCTCCCAATCAGTATTTATTATTGGAAATGCTATTTTAACTATACCTGATTTTTCCTGGAGATAATTTCTATCGTGCATGACTTTACATGAATATTTTATAAATAATTCATCAGTTTCCCACTCATTTCTAACATTTGGATTTCCAACACTTTGACCTATCGCTAATTCCCATGATGCCTTTTCTAAATTTGTCTTGCTTTCTAAAAAATAAGTCGCAATCACATTTTCTGAAAAATTTACTTTGGTATCAAATATTATTTCCATTATACATTATTTATACGATATAATCTTTAATTTTATTTAAACGAAAATAAAGTATTTAAAAATTAAATATTATTTCATTTATGTCAATTCATACATCAAACCATAAATTAAATATACTTATCCCAATGGCTGGATTAGGTAGTCGATTTACAAATTATGGATTCTCTAATATTAAACCACTCATTAAATTAAATGGAAAAACATTTATCGAATGGTCTATTGATTCGGTTGATTTCAAAAATATAGATACCCAATTTATTTTTGTTATTTTAGAACAACACCGCAATGTATTAGAAAATCATTTAAAAACGATTAAACCAAATTGTATAATTGAAAGTGTTTCTAAATTAACACGTGGCGCAACTGAAACTGCTTTGGCCGCAAGTAAGCATATTGATAATGACACTCCCCTCATTATTACAAATTCAGACCAAATTTTTGAATGGAATAAGGAAAAATATATCGACTATTTAAAAAATACCGGTACAGAGGCAGACGTTATTGTGGTAGATGAAACCACTGATAAATTTAGTTATATACAACTAGATGAAAATAATTATGGACTACGACTTGCTGAAAAAGAAGTCATTTCAAATAACGCATTAGTTGGTATTCATTACTGGAAAAAAGGAAGCTATTTTGTGAATAGTGGAACTGAATTAATAAATCGTAATATTCGAAGTAATAATGAGTATTACATATCAATCACATATAATTTACTCATTGAAAAAAACATGAAAGTCACTTGTTATAAACTTGGTGACCACGAAAAATATTTATCTATCGGAACTCCTGAACAAGTATTTGACTATTTAAACTACAAAGAATTAAATGTCAAGGTATTCAAGTTGGAAAATTTTACAAATGGTTGGTTTATTGGTGATTTTGATCCATCTTTATTAAAAAATACAGGTGTTGAACTAGCGGTTATGAATAAAAAAAAAGGACGTGGAATAAATGATTTTCATTATCATGAGCATTGTACAGAAATAAATGTATTAATAAAGGGAAAAATGTTAATAAATAACATAATTATAAATGAAAATGAAATTTTTGTTTTCGATCCCAGTGTTCCATCTGTATATGAATACTTGGAAGATTGTACATTTGTTGTTTTTAAAAATAAACCATCCAACAATGATAAAATTATTATGTAAAAATAATAAAATAACTATATATTTCATTATTATAAAAATGAAATATATTGCTCACCGGGGAAATTTAAATGGACCAAATATTGAAAATGAAAATAAACCGGAATATTTATTAGAAGCGATAAATAACGGTTACTATGTCGAAACTGATTTATGGGTAATCAATGATAAACTATTTTTAGGTCACGATGATCCTCAATATGAAATCAATATTCATTTTTTATTACAAATCAAAGACTGCCTTTTTTGTCATTGTAAAAATATTCCAGCATTACATTTTATTATTCATAACTATCCAGAAATAGAATGTTTTTATCACGATAAAGATGAATGTGTATTAACATCCAAAAATCATATATGGAATTTTCCCGGATCTGAATTAACACCTACATCTATATGCGTAATGCCGGAAAGAGTGAATCAAGAAATATTGACATATTGTTACGGGGTTTGTAGCGATTATGTAGAACAAATAAAAAATAAATTTTTATAATTATTAAATTTACATGTAATATATGTCTTTTGTATATCTTTTGGTATCCAGCGATAATTCCACCTATGTAGGCGCCACGGTGGACCTTGACCGCCGATTAAGGCAACATAATAAGGAAATCAAAGGCGGGGCTCACGCTACGGGTGCCAAAGTGGGTAAAGGTGAGATCTGGGAACGCGCATGTCATGTCGCTGGATTCCCTGATTGGCAAGCAGCACTACAATTTGAATGGAGATGGAAACAATTAAGTCGAAAATTACCAGCATCCATGTTCCCTCTTGAGAGAAGAATGAAAGCACTCAAGCAACTTCTCGCTTTAGAGCGACCCACCTCAAAAGCCACACCCTATTCTGAATGGGGTTCTCTCCCTCAAGTCAATTTAGAAACTCCCGATGCTGAATTATATTACAATAAATGTGATAAAATATAAATTATATCATTCTTTTTATCCATTTTTACTTTTAGAAAAAAGGGTCAATGAGAGAAATGGCTAGCAGCAAATAATTATTTTATTTTTGTATATATTTTTGTTTATATTTTGTATATTTTTGTATATAAATGTCCCAAGAATTTGATATTGGTGACTGGGTATACATCGATAAAGAAAAACAAAAATATGGACAAATTATTGACGAAGATGATGAATTATATAAAATCAAAGCAACACAATGTGTAAAAATTGATGAAAACACTTGTAAATTAGAAACATTTCACCCAAATTACAATACAAAATGGATTGAAAAAACAGAATTGTCTCACATGGTTATCCGTAAAGTGAAATCAAATGATCTCGCAAAAAAAACAAAAGGGAGGATTGTTAAACAATCTAGAGGATAAAAAAGATAACTCGTAAATATACAAAATAAAAATATATAAACCCATAGTAATTATATATTTTATCATGGAATTATTTCCTATTGTCAAACCACGTGAAAAAAAAATATTTTTAAAAATATTGGACCGGTGTGACCGTTTAGGAACAAATTTAATCAATTATGTTTCCCAAATTATTCATGCTTATAATAATCATTATTTTATCATTTATGATCCCGAATTGAATTATGCTAACAGTATTTTTGTGAAATCTTTAACTAGTTTTATTGAATTGTATAACCAAACATTACAAGAAAAATACGCAAATATTGAGGAAAGTGAAGAACTTGTTATTTGTAATGATACAGATTTGAATTACACCACTTCTCTCACCGTTAGACATTTAAAAAGTGATCTCATATCATATTTTAAACAATATTTATATAATTACATTCGTCCAGGTCTTGAATCGTACGCACTGGAAAAGAATTATAGCATTCCATTTAATCCCAAAAAAACCATTTTGGTTCATTTACGATTAGAAGATGTCATGACATGGCCTAATTATGATGGCAGAATTTGCTCTGGTCATTATGCCTGGTTGATCAATAATAACGAAAAATGTGAATGGAGTTGTTTTGGATGGAAATACAATCGACAGACACCTCTACCTACACAAACAATTCAATATCAAATTGAGAATGCTTTGTTGAAATATCCTGATTATGAAGTGGTTATTATCACATCGCCCGGTAATTACGGTACCGGTTTTTCTTACCGCTCTATTCGTAGTCATGACGAAAGTCTCGATTTATACTTGCTTTGTAATTCAGAGGTGATTATATTGTCTCGAAGCAACTTTTCTCTCAGCTCCTTATTTTTTGGAATAGCAAAAGAAGTTTATGTTCCCATGTGGGGACATTTGGCATGTATTGGTCCATGTACAAAATTTGACAATTGTAATTTCAACTATTTCTATTAGATGATATTTATTTCTTTCATTATTATATGACAAAAAAAATAATTGGTACAAAAAGAAGAAGGGTTAAGAAACAAACAAGACGAAAATCAAGGAAAGTTAGAAAAAGTATGAAGGGTGGTAGCCGTAGATTCGTACAAAAAATTACTCATTGTATTCCCCAAGATCCAGTGAATTATTCAGATATTCCTATATCTCTGATTGGATATCAAAATAATGATGATGATTGGACGAAATTAGCCGAAAATATATCTTATAATGGACCGATTGAATTTCAATGTGACGGTAAAGATGCTATAATATATGGAATAAATCTTGATATAAATTTTGATAGTGGTACTAAAAAGGGAGAACTTTATGGAAAAATTGGAAATTCCACACCTGTTCGTTTATGGTGGAATGGAAGACAACAAACATATGATCCTCCTTCTTCAACTATACCACCGCCACCAGTTATTGAATCCACACCTGTAACTCCTCCAAGAACAACAAGAGAAAATGGACCTCCTCCACTTAATAGAAGAAATACAAATCAAGGAGTGTATCCACCAGATATCCCTAATGATAATGTAGGTGTAAGTCTTTTTGAAAACGATCTACCATATTATCGTAGTGTTATTGGTTATAATAATTTGCGCAACCCTATTCTCTATCCTATTCCAAAACTTCCTAGAACACAATAAATATTTTATGTTTCATAGTAATCATAAAATATTATACTACATTTTTTTCTTTTTCTTCCGGTGCTTCCTCCTTCTTTTCTTCTAGTGTTTTTTCTACTGTTTTTTCTACAGTTTTTTTTGTATTTATTACTACACAATTTTTACTAGAACATCCTAAAGAAAACCCAGCGAAAAATTCACGAATTCCCTTGAATGATAACGGACAACAAGAGGTACAATCACCAGATCCACAGCATTTTGTGAATTCTTCTTTTTCAACTTTTTCATCTACTAAAGGGACATCTACTGGTTTGTCTTGTTCTTTTAATTCTGGCTTATCCTCCTCCATTTATAATATATATATACAAAAATATTATTTTTCTACTAATATTTCTTTAGCTACAGCACGAATTATTTTATTATAATTCTTTTGTGCTTTTTCTTTATCTGTATCAGACAAACTCTGATCAATTAACTTGGTATACAGCTCACTCTTTTTATTATTCGGATCTTTGTATTCAGGGTTGGCTTTCGCCCAAAGATTCATTTGTTTGATATTCTTGTGCTCAATCGCCTTGATCACTTTTATCATTTGTTGTTTATCATCATCTTTATGCCAAGTATCATTATTTTTAATATGAATCACCTCTCTTTTTAAATCACTACAGTGAATCGGGCGTTTGCTTACTTCTAATGTGTTTAATCCTTTGATTAAAATATTACTAATACCGCCACAATATCCAAGAGGTCCAAAATTTTCGAAATCTGTTAGGGTTAGTATTAGTGATTCCAAAAAATCGCTTAGATTCAGCGCATCTTTACATGTCTCGTTCAAGAACACATTCAAGTTGAACTTGTTATTGTTATTTTGTGTTATATTATTAGTGATGCTCCGGTCTTTACTTATTTCAAGCATTTGTTTATTCTGTTCAATGATGAGTTCCTTGAATTCCTGGTTCTGTTTCAGAAGCTCCAGTATTAAATCACTCGAAAAATCTATATTTCCTGGTACACTTTTTTCAGTTAGATCCGGTTCTTCTATATCCATGGTTATATTTTCTTCTTGATTTTTTGTATCGCACTTCTTTTTATGTCTTGATAATCCAGATTGATATTTATAAAAATTACCGCAGTCACAAATAAATAGGGAGTTTTTTGGCGTTAATTCGTTATCATTTTTTACCATTTTGTTATCATTTTCATTTTTTATGTGTTTTGGTCTTGCTATATGTCTATCCCAATCTATCTTTTTACAGCATTTAAAATCACAAAATTCACAATTATATTCAGGGAGTTTTTTGGAGTTTTTTAGAGTTTTTTTTTTATCCATTTTTTATCATAGTATGATAAAATAAAAACTCCCTAAATCCTTTTGCTTAAAAAATCTATTTTTATGCTCACAAAATTATGCTCTCGCTTGTTTTTCCGGGAAAAATCCATGAGAGCTTTATGCTGTAAAATGGCCTAAAAAACAGTGTTTTTAACATGAATCCCTGGGATTTTCAAAAATGGACATACCAAAAATGTCCATTTTTACTTTTTCCAATTACTTTTGTCTGAAAATTGAATTTTTTAGTAAACAGAATCTTTGATAAATTCTATATTTTTTGAATAAAATCTAATAAAATTAACGAAGAATTGATTCTTTAAGTTGTTTTATTAAATATATTAAACCCTGGAATGGATAATATTTATTCAATATAACTAATATAGAAATAAGTATTTTATTTATATTATTTGTATGAATGAACCAACTGAAAAGGAAATGAGTATTGTATTAAATAATATACATAAAAAGAGTGAACCTCATAATTTCATTGATTACAATAAAACAATATGTGTTAAACCGTGGGGACACGAATTTTTAATATTTCAAAATAAAAATATTGGTATATGGTTTTTAAAATTAAACAAAGGTCATAAAACATCATTACATTGTCATTTCAACAAAGACACCTTTATTATTGTATTGAAAGGATCGGCAAAAATATTATTAATAAACGATAAAGTCATTAATTTGAACAACATGGAAAGTATATTTTTACCTCATTATAAATTTCACGGTATTGGAACTTATTCAGATGAAACATATATCATGGAAATTGAAATCTATAATAAAAGTATTGACTTTACAGATAAAAACGATTTATTACGTATTGATGACCTATATAAAAGAAACAATAACAATTACGAATCATCCGTCACTACTGTAAAGGAAAATTTAGATGAATATGACTATTTTTATTTAGAAAATAATTTCAACCAAATCGTACAAGATGTTGAAATAAAGGTTGTTGAAATAAATTCTCAAAACTCAGATAGTATTGTAAGATCAAACAATTTCACCATTTTATTAAATGGTTGTATTTATCAAAATCTAAAGTATTTGAGAGAAGGATCTATTCTTAACAGCACTGAGCCAATCCATTGTTTAGAGGAAAAAACATTCGTATTAACATTAAATAAATATGATTACCAAGAAAATTCAAAAATTATTTATGACAATGACCAATTACAACTTGTTGTAAATAAATTAAAAAATGATGGTAAAAAAATAATATTATCGTCGGGTTGTTTTGATATTATTCATGTTGGACATATCCATACCTTGATGGAATCAAAAAAATTAGGAGACGTATTAATGATATGCCTAAGTAATGACGAACAAATCAAAAAACTAAAAGGTGATGAAAGACCTATTAATAATTATAAAGATCGAATTGATTTATTTAAAACAATCAAATATGTCGATTATGTCATATTGTATGAAGAAATGAATATACAAACCGAAGAATCTCTTGGAAATATTATGAAAATAGTTGATCCATTTTATTGGGTAAAAGGAACGGATTACACTATACAAAAGATTCTAGAAAAACATCCATATTTAAAAAATATTAAATTAATTGATAATATTGAAAATAAAAGTACCACAAATATAATTAAAAAAGTGAAAAATACAATATAAATATATTGTTATATTTATTGAATAATATGACAATATTCGTTTGTGGATCGTCTGGTATCTTAGGTAGGGAATTATGTAAATTACTAAAAAGCAAAAATATTGAATATACGGGTTCTTATAATTACAACAAGGTTGAAAACGCGATTCATTTGGACTTTTTGAATAGTCAAAAAATAGAAGAAGCATTTATAAATTTAAATGTAACCCTTTGTGTAAATTGTATTGTTGAGAGACAATTGGAAATATGCGAAAACAATTGGAATAATACAAAAAAAGCAAATATTGACATTACAAATCATCTATCAAAAATATGTTCAAAATTAAATATACATTTCATACATATTTCAACTGATTACGTATTTGATGGAATGAATGCCCCTTATTATCCAGATAGTCAGCCAAACCCGTTACAAAATTATGGCATTTCAAAACTGATTTCAGAATACAAGGTAAAATCAAATTCCACCAAATATACAATTATTCGTGTTCCTGTATTGTATACGGATAATATAAATAATTTACAAGACACAGCAGTTACATTAATCGGTAAAAAAATCTTGAATAGAATCGAAACCAGTAAAGAGGACAATTTTTCAGTAAGAAGACCCAATTATATTCCCGATTTTTGTAATTTTATTTACGACATGATAATGAATCCTCAAGTAGGATTATATCATTTTTGTAATCCTCATGAAAAAGTGAGTAAATATCAAGTTTCACAAATTATATCGGAATTTTTGAATAAAAAATTAAATGTTATGAGTATTGACACTGAACCAAATGATGGAGCCGAAAGACCTAAAGATACCTTTTTGAAAGATACAAAATACGATATTTTAGACTATACATTTACTCCTTTAAAACGCGGTTTAGAGAGATGTTTTCAAAAACTATGGCACCCCGTTTTGAATATGAATCACGATTTGAATAGTAAAAATGTATTTTTTATGATTGATTTAGACGGAACACTCATTGATACAGATAAAATACATTATGAATGTTATAGAGATGTCTTAAAACAAGAAATGAATGTAGAATTAACTTATGATGATTATTTTGACATATTGGAAAATCAAGGAATTGATGTTTATTTGGAAAATACATTTGGAACAGATATGAAAGATATAATTAAAACGCACAAAAATGATAAAATTCAAGAAATTGAAACCATTCAATTCATCAATAATGCGGATACTTTTATTGAGTATCTGGATAAATATGATGTAAATCACGTTGTTGTAACAAATACGAGTTTGCGGAACGTAGAACATTTCAAAAAGAAAATACCATTATTGAATAAAATAAAAAATTGGGTTGTTCGAGAGGATTATACGTATTCCAAACCATGTGGTGAATGCTACGAATTGGCAAAACAAAAATATTACAAGGGTGAAGACACAATCATTGGCATTGAAAATACGATGAGCGGTTTTTCTGCTGTAAAAAATGTTACAGATTGTATATATATAGTTACTGATAAACATTTGAAAAATTACGAAATATTGAAATCAAAAGATGTTTACTTAATAAATGATTTTGCTCAACTATTTGAATAAATATTAATATAACAATATAAAAACATTAGTTTATTAATTATTATCATGAAATATCTGATTACGGGTATTACCGGGTTTCTTGGTCCTCATTTGGCAAATAAATTAATTAAAGAAGGTCATGAGGTATATGGCTTAGTGAGAATAAATAATGGAAGAGAAAATGATATTCGTGATATTGTTCCAGACGAGTATTATAATCAAATTATATTTGTATATGGAGATTTGACAGATTTTCGCATGATGGATAAAATATTTGTCGAATATCAGTTTGACGGTGTATTTCATTTGGCTGCACAAACACATCCTCCAACCAGTTTTTTAGACCCGATCAAAACGTGGGAATGGAATGTTATGGGATCAATCAACTTGATCACTACTTTATCAGATAGACAACCAAAATGTAAATTAATATTTTGTTCAACTGTAGAAGTTTACGGAAATGAGGGTATTGATGGAAGAAAAATAAAAGAAGACAATACTTTATTACCAGCAAATCCGTATGGTGCTTCTAAAGCAGCGATTGATTTATATTTACAGGAAAGAATGAAAAATGGACAATTGAACTGTACAATTATTCGTCCTTTTTGTTTTACTGGTCCAAGAAGAGGATCTAAATTTTCGATTTCATCTGACGCGATTCAAATAGCAAGAATGATGTTGGGAAAACAAGAAAAGGTATTAAAAATTGGTAATTTAGATACGATGCGTATAGTGGCGGATGTTCGTGACATTGCAAACGCATTTTATATTGTAATGATGAGCGAAAAATCTACAGGACAAATTTACAATGTATGCTCAGGTGAACCTCAAAAAATGAGATTTTATACAGAAACCTTACTTAAAATAAGTGGACTTGATGATGTAAGACAAGAAATCGAACCTAAATTTTGGAGACCGATCGATATTCAGTATCAAGACGGTGATTCTACCAAGATTCAAACAGAACTTGGGTGGAAACCAGAATATACAATAGAAGAAACCTTGAAAGATTTATTATATTATTGGGTGAATAAAATCAAGTAAAAAATTTGGATCCCAGGTATGATCCAATGAAATAACTGTACACTGCTTTATTTTCATTATTTATAAAACAATGAGAATTACCTAACCATATTGATAGCATTAATAAATAACCCAATTTATTTGAACTGATTGATGACGAAGATACCAAAGGTATATGTAATAAATTATCAATATTTATAGATATATTATTTCCATCTATCATCAATTCATCTACACTACGATTGTCAAATTCATCATAACCCGACAAGGCAAAAATAACTTTTGCGTAATCATATTCAGCTATTCCAAATATTTCGGACTCGCCATAATAGCCTCTTGGATCTATAAAACATAATTGTCCACTCGATTCATTATATAATATATTATTGAATTGACAGTCTCCATGGAGTGGAACAAAAGAATATTCACTTTTATCATTTACAATTTTATATATTTCTTTTTGTATCAAATCAACTAGTTTATGAAAAGGTATTATTTCAATCATATTGACAGTTTTTATATAATCGTATTTTTGTACTAACGATTTTATAACTTTATACCGTTGTAATAGTTTACTATTTATTTCAATATTTAAATGTTTATAATATTCATCTTTCGATACAAATATTTTATTTGAATCGTGTAAATTTTTTAATTTTTTTGTTATTTTAATTATTATTTCATTTTGTTTTTCTTTCTCACTGTTTGTAAATATTTTATACAATGGAATATAATCATATAAATAATCCATAATATATCCATTTTCTAAAAAACAATGTATTTTCGGTACAGGAAAATCAATTGTATGGTTTATTAGAAATTTATAAAACTTTTTTTCATATGTTATTTTTTTCATACCGTAATCATTAAAACAAACCTTTTTTATTGTATTTGTATTTCGATCAATATATATATTATTAAAATTAGAACCGTATCCTACACGTTTTTCTT
>Ga0209189_1001868_pt1 | contig 15288 bp, 18 predicted proteins | sample C_130820_EF_Meta_FD_187308 | JGI IMG/M metagenome (GOLD analysis project Ga0209189, IMG submission 187308) | Freshwater microbial communities from Lake Croche, Canada to study carbon cycling - C_130820_EF_MetaG (SPAdes) (version 3) | ecosystem: Environmental > Aquatic > Freshwater > Lake... | reverse complement strand
AGTCGAGGCCGATAAAAAGGCAGCGGCACAAGCTCTTGCTTTATCTGCTGGAAAATCTAATATGCCCACTGTTGCACAAGGCATTGAGCAGCAAGCCCTTAATTCTGCCCGTGGCGAGATTGCACAGAAACTAGGTCTGGCTGGACTGGCTCAACAGCAAGCTCAACAAGCACCTCAAGGCCCCGCACCACAAATGCCTCCTTCACAGGGTATTGCCGGAGCGCCATCGCCATTGCCTGACTCCTACCAAGAAGGTGGCATCGTTGCGTTTGCTGGCCCTACTGGAAGTCAAGTGCCAACCCCGCCCGTGGAATACGATCCAAACTCGTTTCAAGGTATGGCAATGCAGGCTCAAAAAGATGCGGCTGCCCTCAAGCCAGAAGACGCCTATTCAAAAGGCAAAGAAGAGTACCAAACAGAAATTGGTCAAAACTTAGCCAATGATATTGAAAATCAAAAAGCGCGTGTTGCTGGTATACAAGCTTTGTATGATAGGCAAGTCGCAGAACGACCATCGTCTTTTCTGACTGGTTTACAGCGCATGGGCCGTAACATCCATGGCATAGGTTTAGGCGGAGCGATGGCAGGCGTGTCTGAAAGTATTGATAAAGCTAATGCAGGCTACACCGCACAAGATATTGCCAACCAAGTAACCATAGATGGCTTGAACGCGGCTATGGAGAAGGCTCGTCAATCCAATGACATTAATAGATATGGCGCTGCTAAAACTGCCCGTGACGCTATCCTTGCTCGTCAAGCTGAAGCCAAGAAAGAATTGGGCCCATTGGCAGGTTATGCAATACAAGCAGACACGGCCGCACAGAACCGTGAAGCCGAAGCAAAACGCGCCGCTGCTACAAACGTAACTTCATTGGAAGTTGCTCGCATTCATGCTGCAGCCGCAAACCGTCCGGGAGAAAAAGAACGGATGCTGGCTGAATACGCTAGATTAAAAGCAACAAACCCTGATGCTGCAGATGAGTACATGAAAAACATCAGGTACCTTACGAGCGGGGATAAAGACGTCAATGCACAAGATAAACTTGAATTGCGGCGTAGAGAATTGTTGGCAAAAGACGATATTTACAGAAGTGCAGCTATGTCTTATTTCAGCGAAAAAGACCCTGTCAAGAAACAAAAAGCCAAAGATAAAATGGAGGCAGTCGAGCGTACCTACAGTATGATTGACGACTCTACCTCAAGTACAGGTATCGGCACTCCTCCTCCCGGCGCGGTAAAAAAGATTGGACAATAAATGCCTAAGTACGAAGTCTCCGTTGGGTCATCTAAGTATGAAGTAGATGCCCCCGATGAGAACACGGCTTGGCAGTGGGCTAATTACACCCATGCCCAACCTAAATCTACAGAGCGTTCATTTACTGACGTAGCTAAGGATATTCCTGCGGCCACCATTTCTGGTTTGGGTTCTTTGGCTCAGCTACCCGGTCAGCTATACGGCCTAACCACCGGCGACTTTGATACCGCCGCGCTTCGGGGTGCCACCAATCTGCAGAAATACGGCGAGGAAATGAAGTCCGCTGGCTTAAAAGCTAGGGAAGAGAATCGTCAACAAAAGATTGCCGAAGCCGAAAAAACCGGACAGCTATCTGCATTTGGTACGGCTATAGCGGAAACATTTAAAGACCCAGCCCTTCTAACTTCTTTTGGTTTAGAACAAATCCCACAAATGCTTATTCCTGCAGGCGCTGCTGGCGTTGTAGGTAAGGGTGCGCTTAAAGCTGGCATGGCCGGACTGGCAGAAAAAGGTTTGGCCGGTGCTGCGGCTGAAGAGGCTGGCAAAGAAATTACCAAAGCTGCTATTGAAAAAGGTGCTAGTGCTGCCGTCGGGGCTGGCGCCATACAACAGGGCGCAGACATTGGTGCTGGCGCTTACGAAGACCTATACAAATACCTCAAAGAGAAAAAATACACCGATGAGCAAGCCGCAGCAGAAGCTATCAATAAGGCTAGAGCCGCCGGAGCCGCTGGGGCCGTTATATCTTTACTTGCACAACGGCTGCCGGGTGCTAAGGCTCTTGAACGCGCTCTTGCTGGTGAGCGTACTGGTACTGGTAGAATTCTTGGCGCTGGCATAGGTGCACTAAAAGAAACCCCGGGAGAGATTGTTGAAGAAACCGGCGGTAAGTTTGCTCAGAACCTTGCACAGCGCGCGGTCGATCCTACTCAAAGCCTGACAGAGGGCCTTGGCCAAACGGCTGGTATGGCTGCCATCGGTGGCATTGGAATGGGTGGTATTGGCGGAGCATTGGGTGGAGGTAAACGCGCTCCATCAGAACAAAAGCAGCCTGCCGGAACAGAAACCCCAGCCTCTACACAACCAGTCCAGCCTGCAGGCACTCCTCTTGCCCCTACTCCTGCGGCAAAGACAACGCTTACCCCAGAGGATGCCAAAGCCCTAACCAATTACACCGCTGGCCTGCCCGAAGAGGCTGGTAGCTTCTTTCAGAACCGCGACCGCTCTGGCGTAGGTTCTATTGGTCAAATGCAAAGCATTGCAGCCGACCCAGACTACAGCCGTATCAGTGTGTCCAAAGATTTTGGCACCGGCGCTCCCGTGGTGATCAGCGATACCGCCATCCCCGAGGCGCAAATGGGCCGCATTGATTTAGCCACATTGTCAAACGGCCAGCGCATCCCTGTGCAGTATGCGGTAGTGGGTGCCAATGATGTTCTTCCATCCCATACCGTATCAGGCCAGCCCATCGCGGCATATGGTGATTTATCGGTTCCCGGTATACGAGCAATTGCTGGCAACGGCCGGATCGCAGGCTTGCAGCAGGCTTACAACACAGGTACATCTGAAAACTACCGCTCGGAGCTTGAGGCAGATAACCAGCACGGCATTGACCCAACGGCCATTGCAGGGATTCAAAACCCTGTGTTGGTCCGCATCATGCCCAAGTCGCTGGTAACGTCCAACATTGCCGACCTTTCCAATGTATCTGGCATTGCTGAGCTCCCACCCATCGATGCAGCAAAGAACGACTTGCAGCGTATGCAGGGCAAGTTTGACATTGCAGGATTGACCTTTACCGAAGACGGCCGGCCTACCGACGCTGCGCTGCAACAATTTATCAGTGCTATGCCAGAGGGTGCGCGAAACACCTTGGTCAATCAAAAGACCGGCCAGCCAAACCCAATCGCCGTGCAGCGCTTAATGAACGCCGTCTTCTATCAGGCATACAACAACGACTCGTTGATTGATTTGTACGCTGATACCAACCAGCCCGAAGCCAAGATTTACTTGAACGCTTTGGCGCAGTCGGCCCCCAAGATGGCAGCGCTGGCTAATGCTGGTGAGTACGACATCCGCCCACAGGTCGTGGAGGCTGTGCAGGGTATTGTCAACGCCGTGCGCAGCGGCATCCCAATCAAAGAGCTACCTGCCTACGTAAAGCAGGGCGAGATTGGCCGTAATCCCTACGCCCAGAAGGTCATGGAGATGTTTGCTGAGAGCGGCCGGTCATCCAAACGCATCTCTGAAGGATTGAATAACCTAGCCACTCGCGCTGCAGAGCAAGCCAATGCAGGCGTAGACATGTTTGGCGAGAAGCCCAAGGCATCGCTGGATGACATCTTTGGTGTACTGACACAGCCACTGGAGACTGCGCCAGACCTATTTGAACCTGAAGATAAAACTCCTGACGTTGAAGAGAAAAAAGAAAAGCCAGAAGACAAAAGGTTTGTAATAGATAAGCCTCTTGAACAAATTGCAAAAGAAGTTCAAGGCATGAAGGTGGTAGAACTTTCGCAGTGGGCAGTTGACAACGCCCCCAATAAAGCGGCCAAAGAAATTGCAACCAAAGTTCTTGATCGCATTAAAGAATTTGATAAGTTGAATTTGTATCCAAGGGCTATTCGTGTTTTAAATGATAGCCAATACAACTCTAAAGGTGTAAGAGGAGCTCACGCTTGGGTAGCAAACGCTAAAGGATTTGAACTTCGTTTGCGATTGAATGGCTTGGTAAATGGTAAAGCCCAGAGAAATACAGGGACTCGATACATAACCATATTGCATGAATTAATTCATTCGGCTACATCAATACAAGTTAAGTTTGGTCAAAATAATAAATTAGTAAATGACTTACAGGTTTTATACAAGACGGTTAAGAAGCAAATAGATTCAGACATAAAATCTGGCAAGAAAAATCCTATTTTAGATAGAATTTTAGGCGGCGCTAATACGATTAAAAATTCAGACGAGCTCCTTGCTTGGGGTTTAACTGATGAAGACTTCCAAAATTACCTTTCCACAATTAAGATTGGTAAACGCAACGGCTATAGCAGGCTAGTAGAAATTGTCCGTAATTTATTTGGTATTTCTGCGGATTACGAAAGCGCGTTAGAAGCAGTAATGCGTTCCGGCGAATCTTTGTTAAGCGCCCCTCTTTCAGATATACAAGCTTCAACAAAAGCAGCGGGCTATCCTTTGGTTGGCGCGAAACAAACAGGCACTACCAAACAAGCATTTGAAAGTGAAAACCGTGAGGCCCCAGATACACCATCTTTTAAAAAGTGGTTTGGTGGTAGTAAGGTGGTAGATGAAAAAGGTAGCCCACTAGTTCTTTATCATGGGACAAAAGCAAAATTTACAGCATTTGATCCGTTAAATGGGTTTACTCCGGGCTCTTGGTTCACGGCAGATAAGAATGCTGCCTCTGTATTTGGTGAGCCGATGTCAATGTATTTGAGCATCAAATCACCAGCAAATCTTAATGACTTTGCTGCAGCAAGGAAAGAAGCTGCAAAATCATTTGACCCAGTAGCGCAACGTAAAGAGTTTAATGCAGCGGTTATTGAGATTTTAAAAAATGCGGGATTTGACGGATTACATGATCCTAAATTTAAAGGGGCTGGGGGAGATGGTTCGCAAGTGTGGGCTGCATTTAGTCCAACCCAAGTTAAATCAGCCACCGGCAACAAGGGCGACTATTCTCCCGTTATAAGTTCCGTAAACGAAAGCCGTGAAGCGCCGGACACGCCTGCCTTTAAAAAGTGGTTTGGTGATAGCAAGGTGGTAGATGAAGATGGTAAGCCAATGGTGTTTTACCATGGGTCTAAGAACTTTGAAGGCAATGAATTTAAGCCTACAAAAGGAGCAAATAATAGAGGCAACAATGTTGCTGGGTATTATTTTTCACCATCCCCAAGAGACGCGTCTGATTACGCAATGGATTTTTCTACAAAAGAATATCAAGAAGGATCACAAATTCTTCCTGTTTATTTAAGTATTAAAAATCCATATGAGAGAGGAAAAAGTCGCGTAACCCCTGTAATGGTAAGGCAATATAGAAAAGAACTTATTGACGGCAATCAGCATATGAGCGACGAAAGGGCTATTGAATACGCTCAAAGCAAATTACCCAACTTTATTAAAAATGGATCAATGTCGCCTCAGTATTTAGGAAGCGATAGCAGTAATGCAATGCAGCGTGTTTTAAAGGCTGGCGGATTTGATGGCTACAAGGATGGCAGACATTTGGTTGCCTTTGAATCAACTCAAGTTAAATCTGCTACAGGGAATAAGGGTACATACTCTCCCACCATGAGTTCTGTAAACGAGAACCGTGTAGCGGATGCAGCCAATAAGCTTGTGAACATTGCCCAAGGTGCGATGCAAAAGAACAAGCCATTGGATACCAGCGCTCGTCCAGATATTGATCCTGCGTTTATTGCTGCTTTGAACCCTGTTTTCAAGCCACAAACCCAGACCATTATCAACAAGGTAAACAGCCTGAAGGGTGACTTCTTTAAGCGCTTGGCACAGGGTGTGGCTGACCAGTACCGCGCTATCAAAGATTACTCTGAGGTAGCCTACATGCAGGCTCGTATGTCCAAGAGCGTAGACGGGGCCTTAGAAGGTTTACTGATGAACGGTCACGTCTTTGATGACGGCGGTGCTCTGAACATCAAGAAGGATACCAAAGGATTGCTAGAAGCTATGAAACCGGTTGGGGCAGAGGTGGACTACTACATGATGTGGGTTGCTTTAAACCGTGAGGCAAACCTTCCAATGGAAAAGCGCTCCCCTAACATGGCTGATCTACTGGAGCAGCGCAACCAGCTTTCTCAAGGTACATTGAACGGCAAGCCGCGTATCGAGGTTTACCAGCAAGTACAGCGGGATATGAATGCGCTGAATAAATCCGTGTTGGATATTGCTTTGGCTAAGGGGTTAATAAATTCCTCCAAGAAAGATATTGCGGCATTACAAGCCCGGGATGATTTAGACCCCAAGGAAAAGCAAGAACGCATTGATAAGCTAATTGAAAACCCGGGTGCATACGAGCGGTTTAGCTCCGACATTTGGTATGTGCCGTTTTACAAAGCCATGGAAGACGGTGACATCCAGAGCGCCTCAACCGCTGGCGGATTAACTGGGCAGAAGTTTAGCGCTGAGCTCAAGGGTAGCAACCAAGCCATGGGCGATTTGATGGAAAACACCCTGCTTAATTGGAGCCATATCCTGTCGGCCTCCATGAAAAATCAAGCATCCAATGCAACAGTCGATGCAGCAATGATGCACGGCGCGGTGGTACCTAGCCTAAAAGCTGGCTTTGCTTGGGATGAGAATACTAATCAAGTTATCTCTTCTACCACTGGTAAAGTGATAGGCGACGGCACGTTACGCCCAGAATACACCGAGGCAGGCAAAGGCATGGTCAAGGTCATGCGCGACGGCAAGCCAATGTACTTTGAGGTCTATGACCCAATGCTCTTGGACTCCATTACCTCTATCGGGTATCTGGGTCCCAAGGGCGTGTTCATCGATGTGGCCCGGGACTTTAAAAACTTCTTGCAGTACGGCGTTACATTGTCGCCAGCTTTTAAGGTGCGCAACTTGTTCCGCGATTCGATCTCCGCACTGGCTATCAGCGATCTGAACAGAAACCCGTTTGCCAATGTTATCGAAGGCTGGCTTGCATCTAATAAAAACAATCCTGCCCACATAGCTGCGCTGGCTGGTGGTGGTATTTTTAACTTTGGTACATCCGACGAGGGCAACCAAGCTAAAAATATCCGCCGTCTGATCAAGAATGGTGTAAATCCAGACACCATTTTGGATACGCCAGCCAAGATTAAAGATGGCCTGAAAAAAGCTTTTGACAAGTACGAAGAGTGGGGCAACAAGTCTGAAGCTGCCAACCGTATGGCGCTGTACAACCAGCTTATTGCAGCAGGCAAGAGCCATCTTGAAGCCTCGTTTGCCGCCCGGGACATGCTGGACTTCTCTATGCAGGGTTCTTGGCCAGCGTTCCGTATGGTCACGCAAGTGGTTCCATTTATGAATGCCCGTATCCAAGGCTTGTACAAGCTTGGCCGGGACGGACTTTTACCTACCAGCCGAGTGCTATACAACACGATTACAGGCAAGCCGCTAGACCAAACCGACAAGCAAAAGGCTGCGTCCTTCGGCTACACCTCTTTGGCCGTGGCCATGGCATCGATGGCCCTGTACATGGCGTTCAAAGACGACGACGACTTCCAGCAGCGCGACGAGTGGGATAGAGATAACTTCTGGTGGTTCAAGCTCCCCGGCATGGACTACGCATTCCGCGTACCCAAACCTTTTGAGATCGGTGCACTGGGCACAATTGCAGAGCGTACCTTGGAGCAGATCGTTGATTCCGGCGCAGAGGGTAAGCAGTTTGAGGATAGTCTCAAGCGCATGCTTAGCGATACGTTCTCAATGAACCCTACGCCTCAATTTGTTAAGCCATTGATCGACCTGTACGCGAACAAAGACAGCTTCACCGGCTCACCTATTGAGAGCGCAGGCATGGAGCGCCTATCCAAGCAAGAGCGCATGACAGACACTACCAGCCCATTGGCGCAGGCAGTGGCCTATACAACCCAAGCGCTTGGTGAGAAGGGTGAGCTCTCCCCTGTGCAGGTAGAGTACGCCATTAAGGCTTACTTTGGCTGGCTGGGCGGCACCGTGGCGGAGACTAGCCACTACGCGACCATGCCATTCCGTGAGGGCGCATACCCTGACGCCAAGCTCGTGGACCGGGTTAGCCTTGGTTTTATTAAAGAGCTCCCATCCAATCAATCCAAGTACGTGAATGCGTTCTACGAAAACAACAAGCAAATCAGCCAAGCCTACGCCGATATGCGCCATTTCTCCGAAGCCCATGAGATGGATAAAGTTATTAAAATCATGGAAGAGAAGGGCGATTTGATTGCCTTGCAGAAGATTTATGACCACACGGCCAAGAGCATGGCCAATGTGCGGAAACAAATCAAGGTAGTCATGAACGATACGTCGATGGACGGTGCCGAGAAACGGGAAGAGATTGACCGCTTAAAGGGCATCATCAGCATGTACGCACAGCAAGCCGAAGATGTAAGGAAGTCCCTGAAATAACGCAAGGAACCCAAACTCTTGGGTTGCTTTCTATCTTCAGCCTGTGGTTAACCTGTGGACAACTCGTTGAACGGTAACGTTTAGCGCGTCCAGTTCGTCCATTTTCCGTATGATCCATGCGCGTTTTTGCCCGTGCCAGCCCATCATTGAGCCTTGGTGGCAGTCGTAGCACAGGGCCACCACCGTGTACTGGTAGTGCTGCTTGACATGGTGAGCGGAGCTAGGGCCGGGAGCATCACACACGCTGCACGGCAATTCCTTGACCATGGCAACGTACTCCTTTTCCTTGGCGGTGAGGGTATTGTTCACAGGCGGCTTTTCCGCTCGGCCATCATGGCCTCTGCCATATTAAAAACAATCGCTGCCTTTGATACGCCTTCCGGGACGTCGATAAGCCGGAGCATGGCAAAACCAGCGTACCAATCCAGCATGGTGATCTCCTGAATGGATGGGACCGGCTCCTTTTCGGCCAGCGCAGCCAGCCCCTCTTTACGTTTTGTTGCCATCGTGTACTCCAATCCTTTTTTCAAGCTGCTCAGCAAGCGCATCGGAAATCAATTGGTCGTGAACAGCAATATTATTGGCCCATGAATCGGCTTTGATGATCTTAATGGCATCGCGCAGTCCTTTGGTGTAGCCACTGGAGAATGCATCATTGCCCTCAATGATCATGGTGATAGCATCGCGGACTATGGCCGACGCCTTACGACCTTTAGCTGCCTCTTTAAGCTTGAGGTATACATCCTCTCGCAGGTGTACAGAGTAAGGTACTAAACGTTTTGTTTCCATGCTAAAAATTCCTGTTGTATTGTCATAAAGTAACGCAGCGCGTCACGGTTTTCTTTAAGCTCCGACCTTGAGCTAATCCCAAGCTCAGTGCGCAACCATTCAGTTGCCTCCTCCTCGCTTTCATCAAACGTCTGACCTTTTTCAATCAGGAATTTATGGAACAAAGGATCGCGGCAGAGTATTGCTGCCATGGTCACCGGGTTGTTGGGGTACTCCTGCTCGCGGTTCAAAGGTTTGTTTTCACCATTAAGCCGAACCATCACAACCTGATACCGCGCCCCAACGAAGTCGCGAAGTATCTCTTCGGGGACCTCGTCGGGATGCAGTGACAGCGTCAAGACGTAGCCTGTACGATTCTGGTTCATCGCAATCTTTACGGCTTCAAATTGACTTGTACGCATGATCAGAAAGGCAAGTCTTCGTCTACGATCGGCTCAACAACACGCTCTTTGGCTTGCTGGCGGGGCTCTTCGCTATCACGCCGGCCGCCCTGCAGCGCTACGTCATTGACGCGCACATCCATAGACTTGCGTTGAGCGCCTTCCTTATCGGTCCATTCCCGCTCGGTAATAGTTCCGGATACGGTGACAGCCTGACCCTTAACAAGGTACGGGGCAAGGCTCTCTGCGCGCTTACCGAACAGGCTACAGTTCCACCAAATTGTTTTATCCTTACTCATGGAGTCGGCAATGGAGAAGTTGCAAATAGCGTCGCCGCTGTTTAAGTGCTTCAGGTCGGCTGCACGGCCAAGCTGGCCTGCGATCGTAATAACGTTCATGCTTTGTCCTTAAATTTAGTACGTGCTGATTTGAAGTCGCCCATAAGGCTTTCGTATTGCTCGGCTGCTACAACCTTGAGGTGGTCGTAAATGTTACGGTTAACCTTGAAGATAGACATAACATCGGTTTCGTTCTGTGCCTGCTCCAGCGCTACGCCGGTGGTGGCTAGGACTAAATCGATCCACATCTTTACATCGGCGCCGGGCTTTGTTTCTACCTTGATAAACCATGCGCCGTCGCTAGGTGTGCCATCGCTCTTGCCTTGCATTGCTTCGGGCGCAGCCGCCACCGGACGGGCCGCAGGTTTAGCCTTTGGGGCTGATGCTTCGGAGCCGCTGGTGGCGTCAAGGACATCGTGCTCCACGATCTCCATGGCTGTCATCCACAGGTAGCGGCGCTGGTAGGTTTCCACTGCTCCAAGGTTTTGGATTGGGTGGGTGCCCTTCAGGTTCGCTTCCGCCATGGGGCTGGTGATAACGATACTAGTGTTATCTTCCACGTCCGTAATGGTTAGGGATGCAACCTCGGCCGTATACGAAACTACACCGCACAGGCCGTGCTTATAAAAGATGCTTTGGATTTCCGGCAAGAAGTCGCCAAGCTCGAAATAGGAATAGCCAGCAAACTTATTGAGGCCAGACTTCTTCAGCTTTACGCCCTGCAGATCAATGCGGGACATCATTAATTTTTTATATACAGACATACAAACCTTTAAGCTTTAGCTGGTGGGCGACCACGGCGTTTTGCTGGAGCACGGCCCTTGCGCTTGGCAGGAGTGCCATCCTTTTTAATTCCGTATGGCGCATGGGGAGGATTAGGTTTAACTGCAGCTTGAGGCGTTAAACCTTCCGCAGCTTTATCTTGCTCAATGCTTTCCAATAAATTTTTATCAAGATAGTGAATCAAGCTGTTTACTTTATTGAACGGCAGCGGCAACAAAGCAGTGATGATAATTTCAATTTCGTTGTAAGCGAGGGATACGTTTAAGATTTTCATGATTTACTTTCATCGTGGTTTTTTAAAAAGATACGTAAGATTTCAACAGGAACCGGGTTCCCGGAATCCAAGTAAAGCTGCCTAATTGCTGTAGCAAAAATGTGATCGTTTTCACCTTTGGTTGATGTGTTTTTTGTCAATACTCGGCTTTGTCGCCCAAACGGGATTTTCAAAGTTGTGTATGAAGATAAAGCGTTTGATGTTTTTACAGTAAACCCAAGCGCTCTAGAAGCCTCCTCTGCAATTTCATCTTGAAGCAAGTGTGCATGTTTGTTGTGGTATGCCGCAACCCAACAATTTAACTTGTATACCTGCTCATGGTTAAGACGGTTATTCTTTCCCATCATTTACTCCTTAATAGGTTTGTTTGCTAGATAGTTTTTAAATTGGTCGCAAAACGGCGCTGCCTGACAATAGTTTTGGCACCGCGTCCGCTCACCTTCTCTCACCTCAATAGCGTAGTTCTTTGCATCCTTGATAGACGACAAAGCTTCCTGCGCTTCCTCATCGGTCTTGTGAACCGACTTAGCTCTAACACCGCCAATTTTCTTGACGGCGTATGTAGTTTGCTTTTCCCACATTTCTTCTGCTGTGCATTCAGGCATGTCGTCGCCTGCATGTGTAGCGAAATAAGCGTCGTTGTGCAATGACAAACGGCCCTTGATGTATGCCTCACGTTTCTCTTGTGACCACAGTGGGATATCGACGGTGGCCACAGGGGATGATGGATAGCCTTCGCGGTTCACGTCGCGCGCAGCCCAGTCCCGGACAATGGCAATGATCTGCAACTTCTTTACAGGCGTTTGTTTGACCTTCTCTACGAACCATGCATAGATGTTTAATTGGTTCTCCCAATCGGCCTTAACGTTCATCACAGCCCATGCGCCGGTGACCTTGTAGTCGCTGACAATGATGCCGTCTTCTTCTACTTCTTGCAGGTCGATAGCACCACTGATCTTCCAGCCTTCAAACTCACAGAACAAGCGCTCCTCTACGATGTGGTGATCGTCCTTGCCGTGCTCTAAAATTCCATGCACCGCAGAGCCGAACAAAGACCAAACCATTTCACTGGCGTCCTGCTCGATGTCGTCCCAGTGCTTGGCTTTAAGCTGCACGATGCGTGGGCTATTGATGATCTCTGTGGCAGAGATTTGAGAGTCACCCTTTGTGTACTGCGGCCGCTTGATGACGTTCACAAACGTTTGGGGTAGATTGAATTTATTGGTTAGCTTCATGTTTCATCCTGTCTGATTGTTCCGGTGCCTAATGTAACAGGTAGAATACCACACGTCAACACCTAATTTAAATTATTTTTTGTTCCTGTTACATTACGGGAACCCAAGAGTTTGGGTTGCTTTTAGGAAACCTATGCGAATAGCTGCACGAAAAGACCGCAATCAGGATGAGATAGTGAAGGCTCTACGGGGCGCAGGAGCCTATGTAAAGCCCATCAACCACGAGGGATTGTTTGATCTACTGGTATGGCACAGAGGCGAGACGTTCTTCCTTGAGGTGAAGGATGGAGACAAGCCGCCCAGCGCGCGCAAGCTCACCGAGGCCGAGCAAAAGTTCCACGAAGAATGGCCGGGTGATAACCTCTTTGTGGTTTGTAGTATTGACGAAGCACTTTACGTCGTTGCAAATCAGCAGTAAGATTGCGCTGCACTGTTCATGTGTGCTTTCTCCTTGTTTGTGATTGCGGCTCCTTAACCGGGGCCGCTTTTTTCCCAAGGGCTAAGAAGATTGTGGAATGAGGCGCTTCACTGCGCTGCTGGACAAATTTCAGCCGAGAGTGCATTCCGCAACCTTGTTGGCAAAACCGACACCGTGTCGGTTTTAGTAAAAACGTTTTCACTTAGACGCATGGGTATTGTGGTTCGCCGATAACAGAACCTTCCTTGCAAACGGGAAACATCATGCGTCCAATCTACGAATCAAAGAAAGACCTAGACGGCGAGGTTCAGGTTGCAGAAGTTCTTGGGCAAAAGTGGGGCTGCAAGTTCATCAAGCTTCCAATACGCTACCACCTAGATTTTGTAATTACCAAGGGCGATATGGCCGTGGCTTACGCAGAGTTGAAGGTTCGCAAATATTCCATGCCAGACATTGGCCGCATGGGTGGCTACATGATTAGCCTTGGCAAGTGGGCTGCCGCAAAGCAAATGTCAGAGGCCAGCTTACTGCCGTTTATTTTGGTGGTGAAGGCCAGCGATGGCATCTACCAATACACCACAAAGACATTTGAACATGACGGCGTAATGGTTCGCGGTCGCACAGACAGGAATGATTGGCAAGACGTAGAGCCATGCGTGATGCTGAATGTGGATAGATTCAAAAAAGTCTGTTGATGTGCCTGTCTCTGGTTCAATCCAAGCCAAAAAATATTTTTAGAAAAGATTGCGCAAACAGAAAAACTCGTGTAGAGTTCGTTCTGTTGTAGTCGAACACAACGAAGTAAGCCGTTTACTCATGCATTTTGGCCTTCGGGGATTCTCGGAGGGTTCGACCCGAAGTGCAGTAGTAAACGGCTTTTTTCATTTGCGCGACTATGACCAACCCTTGAGGAAGTCCCGATGGATTCACCAAAGATTTTTTTGCCAATGCTAGGAAGAGAATACGCGGTGACACTATCAGAGCAGAGGGACCTCGCTCGTAGATATGGTGTGACAGAGCAAGCCGTTAGGTCGGAGCTCTTTGTTTTGCAAGCCCATCTGCTAGATGGCACAGAAGAAATTCTGAAAACTGCGAACAAAGTGAAAAAGCTAATTGCCACCCATATCGAAAGCAGTGATGCGATTGGGCGTCAGAGCGCGTTAGCTAATGGGCCAATGTCGGGGCCGCACTCATTTACCGATGCCGCTTTATAGACCCCCGGCGGCGCAGCGTTCCGTAGCGACTGCAGAAAACGAACAGAGCAAACCGACAAAGCGTCTGGCCCACGATACGGGCGTTCGACAATTGAATACGGCGTTAAGCGAGCGGTAGGCAAGTAAGCTGGCCGGAGGAGCCCCAATACCTGAATACAGAGTGCAGGTCGGGAGCCTCGGGGGTCTTCTAAAAGCTGTTATGCTGGCTGGTGTAAGATGACAGGAACTAACTGTTGCATTTTGTAGAAAGTTGGTGTAAAGTGCAATTTCAACAAACGAAAGGAACGACATGGCGACAAGGAAAATGATAGACGTACAGGGCAATGTGCCTGCAGCCGAGGCCGAGGCCATCAGAACAAAGGTGGGCTTAGTGATGGACATGTCCGGTAGAGATGACGACACTAAGCTATCTGTACTTACCTTTGCTTTGGTTTTTACAGCGGTAAATGCTGGGGCTGAGTTTTCCAGCTTGATCAGGACGTTGGCACAGGTATACGAGGAGCAATTTCACTACGAAGGAGACGAGGAATGAGCAAGATAAGAATTCAACTAGTCGAAGACGAAGAAACGCCGTCTACATGGGAATGGATGTGGAGTGGCTTTATGACGTTTGCTAAGTGTGTTGGCATTGTTGTCACCATCTGCTTTGCGATTGGATATTTCAGCAACAGCAAGGCACAGTCTAAGCAGTGCGAACCAACCAAAAAAGTTTTAGCAAGGAGCATATTCAAATGAGCGATAAAGAAATTATTGATTTGGTAACGGAAGCTGGTTTTTCTATTGTTGATGCTGAACGCGACAAAGAATACTTTACAGCTTTTCATAAACTTATATTAAAAATTGAGCATGAGGCAGTGTTGCAAATGCTTGAGGCTTTTTATAACTCTCAAGACCCAAACCCAATGTACCAAGATGGTTACAACCACGCACTTGACCATGTAGAAATTTTTGTAAAACGAAGGAGTATTTTCAAATGAACGACATACCAGCATTCCCTCATACATGGTTTGACCCGCAACTAGGATTAAGCGTTTTTGCAACAGGCATGACCCTGCGTGATTACTTTGCAGCCAAGGCTATGCAAGCGTTAATTGACAACGATGGTTTATTTTCAGAGATACCAACACTGGCTTATGAAATAGCAGACGTAATGATGAAAGTGAGAGAAGCATGAACCAAGAACTAATGGACATGGCTGTAAAAGCAGGTATACAGGAAGGGGAGTTTGAGAGGTACAAAGGGGGAGATGGCAAGCGCAAAGCCTACATGATGCTGCCCGAAGAACTTGAAGCCTTTGCCGCCCTAGTAGCAGCAGCCGAGCGTGAGGCGTGTGCGAAGTTGTGTGATGTATTGGCGGTGCATCCTGAGTACGCATCTGAAGTAACAAAGTTGGCGGCAGCAGCAATCAGAGCAAGAGGAGAAACAGAATGACACACACAGCATTGAAACTTTGGCTTCAGGCGATGAA
>Ga0209189_1001866_pt1 | contig 15291 bp, 8 predicted proteins | sample C_130820_EF_Meta_FD_187308 | JGI IMG/M metagenome (GOLD analysis project Ga0209189, IMG submission 187308) | Freshwater microbial communities from Lake Croche, Canada to study carbon cycling - C_130820_EF_MetaG (SPAdes) (version 3) | ecosystem: Environmental > Aquatic > Freshwater > Lake | place... | reverse complement strand
GAATCGATCCGCGACGGCAATCCGATCGCGAAGCCGCTGAAGGAGTATTGTGTGCCGCCGTTCAACGCGGTGGCGATGCTCTTCTGGGCGATCTTCCTGCCGGGGATCGGGGCGTTGCTCTACATGCAGCGCTACAAGCAGCCGGTGGTGGACGACCTGATGATCAACATGGTGGACGTGGGCGAGGAGTCGGGCGAGCTCGACACGATGCTCTACAAGGTGGCGGACACGTTCGACGAGGAGGTGTCGGTGCTCACGGAGAGCCTGACGAGCCTGATGGAGCCGCTGCTCATCATCTTCCTCGGCGGCGCGGTGGGCTTCATCGTGATCGCCCTCTTCCTGCCGCTGATCAAGCTGATTAATGACCTGTCGTGAATCTCACCCGGGATTGGGACCCATGGACATGCGAAGTGGAAATGCACGGGCCCCGTCCCGGGGCGGGTTCACGCTCGTCGAGTTGCTGGTGGTGATCGCGATCATCGGGATGATCTCGGCGATCGCCGTGCCGACGATCTTCGGCGCGGTGGCGTCGGCTCGGAACGCGAAGACGAAGGCCGAGGTGGACATGCTCCACACGGCCCTCATGAACTACAAGAACGAATACGGCAGCTTCCCGCCGGCCAACATGAACGGCCTGTGGACCGGGTCGGCGGTGAACACGAGCCACGCGGCCTACAAGCACCTCGTCAAGATCTTCCCGCGGCTCAGCGAGAACACGTCGGCCGCGGGCCCCTTCCCGCAGATGGCGACGATGAGCCCCGCCCAGGCGCTCGTTTTCTGGTTGTCTGGCTTTTACCAGAATCCGGAGTACCCGCTCACGAACCAGGGTGCTGCGGGCACCCGGCAGAAGTTCTTCGACTTCGACGAGACCCGGCTCTACGCCGCCTCGCCCTACTACGTCAGCGGCTCTCCCGTGCGACAGACGTTCGCCGCCCGAGGCTCGACCGCCGCGGCGTCGATGTCGGCATTTCCGGTGTATTTCACGGGCCATCCGTCCGCCGGGCTCCCCTACGTCTATTTCGACTCGCGCTGCTACTCCAACGCCCCCAACGACGTGCGCTACCTGGTGACGAACGTCCAGGGGGACAATTCGGAGGCGTATCCCTATTTCAACGCCTTCCCCCCCTCCAATGGCACGTGGGGGCAGCAGCACATGAACGCCGACACGTTCCAGATCATCGCGCCCGGCAAGGACGGCTCCTTCGGAGGGCAGGTGGCGGTGTTTCCGCGGGGCAGCGGGCTGACCTACGAGCTGAACTTCGGCGGCGCGACCTACGTGCCCGCCTACGCCGACGACAAGAACAACGCGCCCTATCACCTCGACAACATCACCAATTTCGCCGATCGCCCGCTCGCCGACGCGATCGAGGCCATCAAGGCCCAGAAGTGACGCTTCCGCCATGATCCGCGCCGCCCTCTTCTCCGTGCGGATCCGGTCAGGGATCGGCGTCTTCGACCGCACGGCAGCCGGCCGCGGCGGCATGACGCTCGTCGAACTGATGGTGACGCTCGTCATCATCTCGATCCTCACGTCGCTCTCGATGGCGGGCCTCGCCGTGGCCCGCAATTCCGCCCGGAAGGCGAAGACGGAATCGACGATCCGCAAGCTGAGCGAGATCATCATTCCCTACTACGAGCAGTACGAGACGCGCCGGCCGGCGATCGACAACGTATTCAACGTCGCCGCCGTGGGTGGACGCCAAGCCCTCGCGGAATTGAAGCAAACCGCGATCCGCCGTCTGATGACCCTCGAGCTTCCCGAGCGGGCGAGCGACTACCGCGATGCATTCACAACCGTGACCGGCACGTTTCGCGGCGTCAAGCTTGCCGTGCCCGTACCGTCCGTAGCCCCCACCGTGACGGGAACGTTGAGCGAGATTCCTCCCGCTGCCCGCCGCTATTACTCGCTGACGAACACTCTCATCACCTCCGGCACGCTGCCGACGAGCAGTGAGCTTTTGCATTTGATCGTCACCCGCGGTCCGGTGGCCGATCCCGACATCACCGCGCACTTCCGCGACGACGAGGTGCGCGACCTCAACGGCAACGGGCTCCCCGAGTTCGTCGACGGCTGGGGCAAGCCGATCGCGTTCCGCCGCTGGCCGGTGGGCTTCGCCTCGCCGATGCAGCCGATCGACGGCACGCTGCGGACGATCGAGCCGCTCGTGTCGGCCAAGGGCCACCGGCTCGTGCCGCTCATTTTTTCCGCGGGCACCGACAACGCGTATGACATCGTGAACGAGCCCACCAGCGCGCCCCTGTCGTACCTCCCGCTCAACTACGACCCGTTCAACGTCAACGTCACCCCGCCGTCGAGCGGCCCGCTCACGGTGGCGCCGCAGTCACCCGCGGTGGCGGGCAGCGTGGTCCTCGTGCCCACGACGCTCTCGTCGGGCAGCGTGACGGGCCCGCTCGTGTTCACGGCCACGCGGCTCGCAGGGGGTGCGACGCCGCCCGGGGGCGCGTTCCAGACCGTCGGCTCGGAGCGCGACACCGGTTCCGCCGACGACGAGGGCGCGCCCAACGGCGTCCTCGAATCGCGCGACAACATCACCAACCACGACATGACCCGGTGACGCCATGAACGCATTCGCCAGATCGCGGCGGGCCGGCTTCACGCTGATGGAGCTTTTGGTGGTGGTGGCGATCCTGAGCCTGCTCTCGGTGATCGTGCTGCCGAACATCTCCGGCAGCGTCAACTCCCGCCGCTACCGCGACGTGGCCCGCAACGTCTCCGCGTTCATCGCCCGCTGCCAGTCGCGGGCGATCGGCGCGCGCGAGCAGAAGGGAGTGATGTTCCAGCCGCTCGCGGCCAACACGGCGGCGTCGATCGACCTCTATTTCGCCGACACGCCCGACGTCTATGCGGGCGAGACGACCGCGTCCGTCGCCACTCTCGGCTCGCTGAGCGGCACGACCGTGCCCATCACGTTCGACGTGGCCACGCAGGATCGGCTCTCCATCCCCAGGTTCACCACCGACGGCGACACGATCCAATTCGGCGGATCAGGCCCGAAGTTCAAGTTCCTCCCGTCGGTCGGCGCCGTCACGATGTGGTACGAGGACAACCAAAACACGCGCAACACCGCCTGGCCCCGCAATCCGCCGAGCGGCTACGGCGGGCTGCCCTTCAAGATCTGGCGGCAGCCCACCCGCGGCACCGGCGGCGCGCTCCAGATCCCCAAGGGGGTCTGCATCGATCTGGCGGCGAGCTGCCTGGGCACCGTGCCGTTCAGCGCCTTCATGACGACGAACACGGCCGACAACACGATCAGCATCATGTTCGACTCGACCGGCAAGCCGAGCGAGATCGTCCACTCGGGCGGCCTGCGCACGAGCGTCAGCGCCCCGATCTTCCTGCTCGTCGGCGAGGCCGACCTTGCCGGCAACGCCTACGACCCCGAGGTGAGCGGCGCCGCGGGCACGCCGCCGACGGATCGGGGGGGCGCCAACTGGCAATACGGCGACTGCGTCTGGCTCTGCATCGACAACAACTCCGGTGTCGTGAAGAGCGGCCCGGTGGCCGGCCGGACGACGTCGCTCCTCGCCTCGCAGCGGTACGTCCGCCTCACGATCGGCTACGGCACCGCGGAGAAATGACCATGCGGCCCGCTCCCCGCCATTCCCGTCGCGGCATCAGCCTCCTCGAGGTGCTGATCTCGATCGGCATCCTCTCGATCGGCCTGTTGGCCACGCTCTCGCTGATCCCCGCGGGGCGCACCTACATGTACAAGGCCGCGGTGGATGACCGGGCCGCCGCCCTCATTCCGGCCGCGTTCGAGACGATCTCCACCCGCGGACTGCTCGGCGTCAACGCCGTGTCGTGGACGATCGTGAGCACGTCGGGCAACGATCCCGAGTATGCCGCCAGCGGCGTGGTGATCCGCGAGCAGGCCGGCTCCGACGTCACGCTCACGCGCTCGGGCACGCTCGACGACTCGAAGTGGACCATCCAGACCACCGACACCGAAACGATCACGGCGTATCACGCCGCCTCGTCACCGACCCCGTTCACGATCAGCGGCACGATCAGCCCGGGCACGCCCCCCGCGACCTATTCGGTGGACGTCAGCGGCAGCCCCTCGATCGGGCCGATCGGGGCCGACACGACCGACGCCACGGGCAAATGGACGGTGTCCATCGATTCATCCCAGCTGCCGCTGCCGGCGCCGAAAATGACGATCACCGGCAGCGGGCCGGGCGTCGGGCAGGTGAATAACACGCCCTACACCGACTACACGTTCACGGCGACATACGTCGACGGGATGAGCGTCAGCCGCTCCGCCAACCCGACGCCGGCGACCTACCGGCAGTATGGCGACCGCCGCGCCGAAGACGTGCGCACGGGCACCGCCACCACGACGTACACCGCCCCCTCCAACGCGGCGACGAGCAACAACGATCCGACGTCGGCCACCGCCATCAGCATGGCGACGCTCGAAAACGCGTCGACCAGCGGGCGAAACGTCGCGGCCCGCTCGGTGACGCGGACGATCAACGGGAGCCTGTGGCGGATGACGCTCGGCACCGTCGCCACCAACTACACACAGAAGGTGAACTTCGCCGACGCGCCCAACGCCGCCGCCCAGCCGCAGACGCCGGCGTGCAGTCAGAAAGACATCGCCGAGACGTTCGGCACGTTCACGAGCGGTTCGACGACGCTCGCCGACGACCAGGATTGGTACAGCCTCGCCGTGCGGGCCGGGGAGATCATCACCGTCACCACGGCCGGATCGACGGGATCGCTGAAGAAGGACGACGAGACCGGCACCTACTTCTTCCCCGTCTACTTCAACACCACGACCCCGTCGCTCGCGACGATGCTGCCGCCGATGGCGGGCCTGTCGGTCGCGGGCTCGAGCTACAGCTACTTCATTCCCACCGACGGCACGATCATCACCCGCGCCGCGCTGCTCGACGGCTTGAACAACACGTTCGCGCAGAACGGCCAGCCGCGGACGCAGCGATCCAACCCGATCTACGCATTCACGATCACCCGTCTCCCGTCGGAAAGGGTGATCGTCGTCGACCCGCTGGCGGCCACACGGCTCGACAAGGCGATCCTCGACACGGGCGGCGGGGCCGGCAACGCCAACATCCTGCGGCGGCAGCGGTTCGCCGACTACTACCAGACCTACACCACCACCGGCGGCACGCAGCAGCGGATCATTCCGCGGCTCAACTGGGCTGCGCTCACGCCGACGACCCTCGACATGGACGCGGCGGTGGCGACGTCCGAGCTGCTCTTCCGCGACACCGACAGCCTGCAGATCGACACGACCGGCGACCCTGACACCGCCCCCGGGCCGCTCTTCGACCTCACCTCGGCGCAGCAGCCCGTCCGCCGGCAGGCCGCCGGGAAGATGTCGTGGCTGATGATGCTGCAGCCCGAGGATCCGGGCCCCGCGGCCGTGAATTGGACCGCGGGAAAGTGGTTCGACGTTTCGGTCGTCGTCTTCGAGGATCGGGCGCTGCCGAGCCTCGCGGGCGCCCCCTACACCGGCGAGTACGCGCAGGCGAGCGTGAGCGGGCAGAATCCGCTCGCGGGCGTCTGGAGCGATCTCGACGGGGCGCTCACCGTGACGATCCCGAACAACACGAACGCCACCGACCTCACTGAAGACGACGAGGTGCGCCGCCTCTTCCGCACGGGCGCCTGGATTCTGCTCGCGCCCAAGTGGATCGACCCGACCGAGTCAGCGCTCGAGAGCAAGCAGCGGCTGGATTGGGTGCGGATCCAGTCGGCGCGGCTGGGCTCCAACGGCGGCGCTCGGACCGTGACATTGCTGCTCGAAACCGAGCCCTCCGACACCACGCTCAACCGCTCGCTGCAGTCGTCCGCGCCGAATTACGACGTGGTCGTCATGGCCTACAGCGGCGTCGTGGCCGTGGTGAACCGTTCGGTGCAACTGGAGTAGCCGCCATGCGATTCACCGAACTTCCGGTTCCCGATCGGGCCGCCGGCTCGGCTGCGGGGCCGGCGCGTCGCCGCGGCGTGCTTCTGCTCGTCGTGCTGAGCATGCTCACGCTCTTCATGCTCCTCGGCGTGACCTACCTCGTGCTCGCCGCCCGCACGCGGGCGACGTCACGGGCGTTCCTCAAGCTCGAGGACGACCTCACCGCCAGCTCGCTCAAGATGAAGCCCCTCATCCGCGAGGCGGCGATGCAGGTGATGCGCGGCACGACGAACAACCGCTCGGCGATCCGCTACCACGACCTGCTGGCCGACAAATACGGCGGCGGCGCGTCCCAGATCGGCTTCCAATCCGCCGCCTTCGTGGCGGGCGGGCAGCTCGTGCGGGTGCGGCTCTCCGCCGCGCTCACCGACAACTTCCTCGCCCCGTACCGCGGCCGCGTGGTCACGATCAGCGGCGGCCTCGACGACCGCAAGCAGACGAGCGTGCGGATCGCCGACGCCGCCAACGTGAACGGCGTCTCCTACATCTGGCTGCCCCGGCCGCCGGGGATGACCGCCGTCCCGAACGCCTCCGGCACGACGCTCTGGATGAACTCGCGCGAATACGACCAGCGCGGGTTCGGCACGGGCAACGTCCCGGGCGTCGGCAAAACCTACCTCAACGACGCCGCGCTGATGCCGAACCGGTCGATGGCCTTTTCGGCGACGTTCGACAGCGCGTCCTACACGAACTCCGCCCTCAGCGCGTCCAACGCCAACGAAGACTACGACGCCGTCGACGAGCAGAACATGGCGCTCGCCTGGCCGGACGGCTCGGTCCAGTCGTTCGTCCGCCCGGAGCTCTTCTCCCTCTGGGTGCGCGACTACGTGCGCCGGCAGCAGGCGATGGGGCTCAGCGACGACGTCGGCAAGACCCAGCCGCAGGTGGAGGAGGTGCTGCGCCAGGCGATCCTCGCCGGCGTCGACAGATATTCGCCCGCCGCGCCGGTCAACGTCGGTCCATTCTCCTCCTTGGGCGGGCTCCGGCAGGCGCAGGTGATCGCGATCCACGCGCTGCGGCGGGCGTCGGTGCGGCCGTTTCCGTTCGACCACTATCAGGACGACGGCCGCACCACCGACTTCGCCGGCCGCTCGCTGGCGACCCTGGGCCAGGGCCTGTCTCCGACGACGGGGGGCGGCGCCCCGCTCGGCGACGTCGACAACGACGGCGACGGCATCAAGGAGAGCGTCTGGCTCGACGTCGGCCAGGGGGTGACGGTGCTCGGCGACGGCAAGGTCGTGAAGCCCCTGTTCGCGATCCATTGCATCGACCTCGGCGGCCGGATCGCCCTCAACGCCGACGGCAGCCCCGTGCACGCGGCCGAGACGAGCATCCTCGGCAGCCCCGCGTTCGCTCCCAGGCGGAAGGAGAACAACGCGGGCGACGTCTCGTTCCAGCCGCCGACGCGGCTCCGCGGAGGCCTCGGCTTCGGGCCGGCCGACGTCCGGCTCGACGCCGTCCTCGACGCCAACACCGAGAATGCGGTGATGTACGGCCTCGCCTCCCCCTCCGCGAAGGAAAACGGCGTCCAGCGCGACACCGGCGCCGTCGTGGGGCGTTACGGCGACACGATCGGCAACTCGGGCGCGCCGGCGTTGCCGGGCGTTCCCGGCGTCAACGACCGCCGGATGGCGTCCGACGCGCTCAACAGCTGGACCGACCGGGGCGTGCCGGTGAGCAGCCGCTGGGCGCCGAAGCAGGGCGTCACCGACGCCAACAACCCCGTCGGCCTGTTCGTCGGCGGCCCGTCCGACATGTGGGGCCGGCTCGCCGTGGGCGTCGACCACCGCGGCCAGCCGTTCTACGCCAACCGCACGTCGTCGTGGGATCTCTTCGAGACCCAGGACAACCCCTACGAGCTCGACCTCTTCCGTAGCCGCCAGAGCCTGCCCTACCTGCAGTCGCAGGCGATCGGCACGACGCTGGCCTACGTGGATCAGCCGTTCACGGCGGCGGAGCTCGAATCGATCCTCCGCCCCTACGACATCGACAACGCGATGGCCCTGCCCCCGCGGCTCCTGTCGATGGCGATGAAGGCGAGCGGCGGCATCGACGCGATCCGGTTCGCCGTCACGGCCGACAACTGGGACAGCCCGGTCGTGCCGGGGATGGCGGACGCAGCCTCCTTCTTGAATGATCTCACGAAACTCGACCCCGATCTCGTGGCCGGCCTGAAGATGGACCTGAACCGGCCGTTCGGCGACGCCTTCGACAACGACGGCGACGGCATCATCGACGAGCCCCGGGAGACGCTCGACGCGGTGGCGGCCAGCAAGTCGCCCGACGCCTTCGGCGGCACATTCACCTCGGCCAGCGGCACGACGTCGACGACCAACTGGCTCCTCACCCGTGGCGATCCCCCCGCGGCCATGCCCGCCCAGCCCGGCCGCGACGACGATCCGCACCTGCGTGCCCGGCAGGTCTTCGCCTACCAGCTCTACAACCTGCTGTCGGCGCTCAAAACGAAGTTTGCGGTGGGCAGTTCGGTGCTGCGGCTCTTCGCCGTGAAAACCGACGTCGACGACAACTCGATGGTTCCGGTGGCCGTGGATCCGGCGCTGAACACCGGCACGAACGGCGATGCCCTCAAGCAGGACGCCGCCAACAACCTCGCCCTCGCCCAGTGGGCCGTGAACGTCGTCGATTTCATGGATCCCGATGCGATCATGACCCCCTTCCGTTACGCGACCGGCACGGGCAACGCGAACGTGGTCTGGGGCTGCGAATACCCCGACCTCATGATCACGGAAACGCTCGCCTTCCACGACCGGCGGACGGCCGACACGAAGGGGGACCCCACGGCCGAGTCCACGGCCGACTACGTCTCGCAGTACACCACCAAATACAACGAGTGGGTCACCAACGGCCGCAGCGGCCCCGGCCCCATCCCCGGCAACCCCGACGGCGGCGTCGACACCGACGACGGCGACTTCGACCAGGTGCGGATCCCCGAGGGGTCACTGTTCCTCGAGTTGCACGGGCTGCGGAACCCCAACAGCCCGAACCTGCCCCGCGAGCTGTACTCCTGGGACGCCGCCTCGAGTTCGTTCTACCTCGACGTCGGCCGGGTGCCAGCGGGGGCCACGAGCATCCACCCGGTGTGGCGGTTCGCGATCACCGACGCCCGTACGAAGAAGCCGCTCAACGACGTCTTCAAGAAGATCGCCGACAACCCCGACACGATGCCGCTCACCACCGGCACGCAGGCCGACAAGCTCGCCGACAAGGTCGACATCGACCGGTATGTCTGGCTTTCCGCCACGGCTCCCTCCGCGAGCGGCACGGGGCCGACGCTCGACAACACCTACTACCGTCGCGATGGCTCTCTCCCCGCGCCCAAGCTCAAGCCCGGCGGCTACCTCGTCGTCGGGCCGCGGCCAACGACGGCGATCGGGAGCATCGACAACGGCTCCGCCGCGGCGGGCCAGAAGTGGGGCGTGCCGTCGCAGCAGCAGATCCACCTCGACGCGTCCGGCTCCCCGGCGGTGGTCGTCTACGACCTCAAGGGCAACCCGAGTCCCGGCATTTCCGCGGGCGACGTGGCCGGATCCAAGTTCGGCAATCCGCTGCCGCCGACGACGCTGCCGGAGACCGCGGCGACATGGGTGGCGATGGAGCCGCCGTCGAGCTGGACGACGTCCACCAACCTCACGATCGGCCTCAACGTGTCGGAGCCGACACGGTCCACCTACTACCAGCAGCCCACGGTCACCAATCCGGCCAACGGCATCAAGGACGCGTACGGACCGCTCGACTACGACGGCCACAGGAACTTTCTCCAGAGCCCGCTCGACGCCTCGGTCGGGCCCCTCAAGAACGAACTGCTCGCAGGGGGCACCTACGCGAACTTCCGTGCCGTGTTCGTGGAGCGGCTCGCCGATCCGACCCGGCCCTACGAGCCCGACCCGACGAGCGTCGACTGGAATCCCTACATCGCGATCGACTTCATGCCGATCGACCTGACCGTGTTCAACGGCGAGTCGACGGCCCTCGATCCGAGCGAGACGCAGGGCCCCGACCGTCTGACGCCGCTCGGCCCGCTGCCGCTGCGCACCGCCAGCAACCCCGGCATCGAGCCCGCCAAGCTGCCGCTGCCGCTCGACACGCAGGACGTGCTCAAGCGCCGCTACACCTACTTCCACTCGCGGCAGCGCGGCTTCGGCGTCGACCTGCCCAACTACGACAACCATCGCACGCTCTTCGGCGCGGGCACCAGCGCGATCCAGCGGAATCCCCACCCCTTCAAGCCCGTCGGCGGGGTCGACGACCTCAAGGACACGCCCCTCATCCGCGACGTCGGCGCAGCCACCGAGCAGCAGCCCGGCGGCCGGCCCACCACCCCCCGGTCCACGGCGGGGCTGTCGGCGAGCGAGAAGGGGTGCTTTCTCCACGAACTCGGCCAGGGCCCCGCGGGCCGGACGACGGCCTCCGACTGGACGAAGGTGCCCTACCACTCGCTCGGCTGGGTCAACTCGTCGTTCGGCCGCCGTCTCGACGCCGGCGAGAACATCGGCGGCGGCAACACGCTGCCCGCGTCCTACGCCGGGGTGCCGGACCGACCGTTCCCCTGGCTCGTCTGGAATGACCGGCCGTTCGCCAACGTCTCCGAGCTGATCTTCGTGCCCATGACGCCGCCGGGCCGGCTGCTTTCCGACTACCGCAACCTCGACTACCCCTCCGGCCAGGATTACTCGGCCGTGCTGTCGGGCACGACCTACAACCCGAACGACATGTACGGCGCCTGCACCCCCGGGGCCCACCTGCTGCCTTTCACCGTCGTCAGCGACGCGGCGGCCACCGGGGCCACCCGCAGCCGCAATGCCGACGTCTTCTGCCGCCTCTTCGATCTGGTGCGGGTGCGGTCGCCGTTCGTGGGCACGGAGACGGTCGTCACGGGCACGGGGAACGATGGCCGCAGCGACCGCCTCGTGCCCCCCTTCAACCGGGCTGCGAACTACCGCGAACCGGGCCGCATCAACGTCAACACGATCCCTCCGGATCCGCCGACCATCCCGACCGCGAACCTCCGCGAGCGGATCTGGAGCGCGATCTGCGCCGACGAGACGAACAACACCACGCCGAACTACCAGAAGCTGATGAACAGCGGCACGTCGCCGCTCAACTTCCAGTCGGGCGACCTCTCCGCCGGCAACGGCCTGCTCACGCGGCCCATCCGCCCCGCTTCGATGGTGGCGGCCGTCACCCTCAAGACCGGGAGCAACGCCCCGTCGAGTCCCGTCTTCGCGCAGTCGCTTCTGACGAACCCGCGGTGCACCGACTCGTCGGCCTGGTTCGTGAACATGCCTTCCGGCGGCTCCGCGCCGGTGCCGGGGATCGGCGACAGGTTCACGGCCCGATCGTTCACCCTCCTGCGGAACGGTCCGCCGGATCCGGTCACTGGCGCGAAGACGTCACTCTTTTCGGCGCCGACCGCCGACGCCTGGGCCAACGACCCCGACCACAACGCCTGGTTCCGCTTCGAGACGCTCGTCCGCGCCCAGACCAACGCCACCGTCCGCAGCGAGGTGTACGCGATCTGGGTGACGATGGGCCTCTTCGAGGTCGTCGCCGACGGCACGCAGGTGTTCGACCCGTCGAACGACCTCGTGCCGCTCTATCCCGACGGCTACCGGCTCGTCCGCGAGTACGGCAGCGACACGGGCGACATCACCCGCCACCGCGCGTTCTACATCTTCGACCGCTCCGTGCCGGTGCAGTATCAGTCCGGCACCGACAACAACGTGCAGGACGCGATCCTCGTCGAACGCTTCATCGAATGAGCCTCGTTCCCCTCCCCGCCGCGTCGATTCCCGCTCCGACCGGGGCCGCGGCGACCCCGCGCGCCGACCGCCGTCGCCGCGGCATGACGCTCGTCGAGATGCTCGTGGCGATGACGCTCACGCTCCTGCTCATGGGGGCGGTGGCCCAGATCTTCGGAATGCTCGGCCAGGGGGTGAACGGCAGCCGCTCCGTCGCCGAACTCAACGACCGGCTGCGTGCCGCGGGCTACCGGTTGCGGCAGGATCTCGCCGGCATCACCGTCAACCCGTCGCCTCCGGTACGCCCCGAGTTGAACAGCGGCTACCTCGAAATCATCGAGGGCCCCGAATCGGACCGCTACACCTACCTCAGCGGCGCCACGTTCGACAAGTCGAACGGCAGCGTCGTGGGGGGCAAGTGGGTGGGCAGCGCGAACCCCTACGCCGCCACGGTCGGCAGCGACGACCGCCTCGTCGGCGACGTCGACGACGTGATCCTCTTCACCACACGATCCTCCGGCGACATGTTTTCCGGCCGCGCCGACACGACGATCGCGAACATCGAAGGGAGCAGCGTGCGGTCGCCGTTCGCGGAGGTGATCTGGTTCTGCCGGCCGACGGCCAACACGTCGGATCCGCGCACCTACACGCTCTATCGTCGCCAGCGGATCGTGACCGCGCAGCCGGGCACGCCCCCGTTCGTCGACACCACGGCCGGCGCGCCGTCGCAGAACACGGTCGGCGGCCCGGCCAACACGCTGCCCTGGACCAACTGGACGGCCCTCTACGCGCTCACCGACGTCTCGATCCGCCGGCAGGGGAGCGTCGTCATGCCCAACTCGCTCGGCGACCTCACGCGGCGTGAAAACCGCTACCTGCACAACGGCGCCTTGCTGGCGGAGTTTCCCCATCCTTTCTACGCCTTCGACCCGAACAATCACACGTTCGACAACAACGCCGCCCGGTTCGGCGAGGACATCATCCTCACCAACGTGCTCGCCTTCGACGTGCGCGTGTGGGATCCGGCGGCGACGATCCAGGCGGTGCCGGCGAACGTGCAAACCGGCAACCTGTCGCAGGCCTCGCGGCTGGCGGTCCAGCCGGGCGACCCCCTCTACGGAGGCCCCGGGGCCATCGCCTGCGGAGCCGGTTGCTATGTCGACCTCGGCTGGGCGGGCACGCCGTCGGCGGTGGCGATCGGCAGCCCGTTCCCCGCGTCCGGCACGCCGTTTCAGGGCAAGGGAATGTTCGTCCGCAACAACAATCCCGCCACGTTCAGCTATCCCACCTACGACACGTGGTCCACCTCCTACGAGAGCAACGGGCTCGACGACGACGGCGACGGCGTCGTCGACAACGGCACCAACGGCCTCGACGACAACGGCAACAACGTCATCGACGAGCCGGAGGAGCGGGAGACGTCGGCCCCGTATCCGGTCGCCCTCCAGGGCCTCCAGATCCGGCTGCGGGTCTACGAGCCGTCCAGCCGCCAGGTCCGCCAGATCACGATTCTGCAAAGCTTCTGACAGCCGCAGACAGCCGGCGGCGAGTGTCGGCCCGACTGTCGGCCCGACGCCGGGCCGAACCGGCCGAGGGCCCCGCCCGACTGTGGACATTCCCGGTATTTCCTGCGACAATAAGAGTGTCAGGGGTGGTGTCGGGAGCCGTTTCTCGCGATGGGTCCCGGCGCCAGACGTGCCCGACAGGCCATCCCGCGGCGGCCCCGTCCGCAATCGCTCCTCTCCGGCTCACGTTCCCCACGCACCGTCCACCGTTCCACCAGCCCCGGCACCCTCGTCCCGGGCATCAGGAGCCCACCATGCCCACGTCCCTGCGAGCCACCTCCCTCCGTCGCGGCTTCACGCTCGTGGAGCTGCTCGTCGTGATCGCCATCATCAGCACGCTGATGGGCCTGCTGCTGCCCGCCGTGCAGAGCGCCCGCGAGGCCGGCCGCCGCAACACCTGCATGAACAACCTCAAGCAGCTCGGGATGGCCGTGACGCAGTACGACGGCTCCAAGGGCAACATCCCCGGATGGCGCAACGCCCATCCCAATTCCGCCGTCTCCTCCTCGGTGTCGGCCACGTCGGGCAGCAACGCCAACGGCGCGGTCTCCTGGCCCGTGCTCCTGCTGCCCAACATCGAACGCCGCGACGTCTACACCGTCTGGGAATCGGCCAACTTCGGGCCCATCAGCGTCGATCCGCCGGCCATCGCCATCTTCAAGTGCCCGACGTCGCCGGCAGACGACGACGCGAAGCCCACGATCGCCTACTCGGGCAACATGGGCGTGGGCGTCTGGAACCGCTCCCAGTCGAAGTTCGACAGCGTGATGATGGACACGCTCGGCGTCGTGGGCAACGCCACCGCCACGCTCAACTACGCACCATCCCGGCAGAATCTCGACGTGATCAGCTCCGGTGACGGCACCACCATGACCGCCCTCTTCGCCGAGAAGGACAGCTCGGCCTATTCCCCGCAGGCCTACTACGACACCGCCCCGCAGCCCGCCACCGTGGCCTACTCGTTCGCGCCGGTGGGCTACACGCGGCAGGGGCAGGGCCCGGTGATCGCCTTCGGCATCCCGCAGGATCCGGCCAGCGCGACCGCGACGCCGGCCACCGGCACGATGATCAACAGCACGAATCTCGCGAACGACGGCGTCTACGGCCGGCCGTCGTCGAACCACCCCGGCGGCGTGCTGATGGCGTTCTGCGACGGCCACACCACCTTCATCCGGGATTCGATCGACGCCACGACGTATTGCCATCTGCTCACGCCCAACACGGTCGGAGCCCGGACCGGCGGCGCGACCAACAGCGCCATGGGAGGAAGTCCCGGCACGCCGGGGGTCTTCAACTACGTCAAACCGTTGGCCGAGGGCGACTTCAACTGACCCGCCACGCGTCGGCGACCCGATCTGCGGCGACCCGATCTGCGGCGACCCGATCTGCGGCGACTGGATCAACGGATGAACGAAAGACCTGGGAAGCATGGCAGCCCCTGCGAGGGCTGGTGGGAGCAACGGTGGTTCGGCCGCCGCCCCATGGATGATCTCCGCCTCGCGGTCGCCCCGCCGCGGCTCACGGGCTCCGGCGACGACGTCGTCGGCACGTTCGTCCTCGACGGCAGCATCGCCGCCGACGGCGGCGTCGAAATCCGCAAGACCTACGTCGGCAAGCATCAGGTCGTCTACCTCGGCCACTACGACGGCGAAGGCCGCCTCTGGGGCACGTGGAGTTGCTGCGGCGACTCCGGCCGCTGGATGATCGCCCTGCGACGCGGCCGCTCCGCCGCCGACGACGCGCTGGCGACCGACGTCGGCGAGCCCCTCGGCGACATCCCCCGCATCGCCCCCCGCGGCCGCTGACTGGCCGTGGAAAAAGTCCTCCGGGCAATCCTGTTCGGCACAGGATTTGCGCTCAGAAAGCTCGGCAACATGGGCAGCTTGCGGCGAGTTGCGCCCGCGACTTCGATCGCGGATAGTGTCCGTCATGGGAGCCAGACGGCCAGCGACAACCGCGTGCGATCTTCGGGGGCTGAAGTACCTTCGCTCTTTGCGCAAGCTGCTGACG
>Ga0209189_1001865_pt1 | contig 15297 bp, 33 predicted proteins | sample C_130820_EF_Meta_FD_187308 | JGI IMG/M metagenome (GOLD analysis project Ga0209189, IMG submission 187308) | Freshwater microbial communities from Lake Croche, Canada to study carbon cycling - C_130820_EF_MetaG (SPAdes) (version 3) | ecosystem: Environmental > Aquatic > Freshwater > Lake... | reverse complement strand
TGAGGAGGATTTCCTTTGCCAGATGTAAGAGGTCGAGACGGATCTCGTAAGGTGTTTTGCTCATGATAGACTCCTTTGTGTGTATGTGTGTTATCTGCCAACTGCCCTATGCCTTTGGAAGAATGCTACACGAGCCTATTACTTATAGATGTAGTTGATGGTGTTGAGATTTTCGCGTAGTTCCCGAGCACCATTCTTGATATGGAAGCGCCGGGCCATCTCGGTCTTGGGACTCAAGGTCACATAGGTCTGTATGCCCGGAAACTCCGATTCTATCGACTTCTGGGCTTCTTGGATCAAGGTGCGACCAGCACCAGCGGCATAACTCCAGATGGTGTAAAAAACCGCTGTGGTGGCACTCTCGACCAACGCAGCCATGTCTTCCACAGCAGCAGGCACTGACTCAAGAAACTTCACGCAGGTCACAGCGGCAGTTTCTTCGCCCTGTTTCCAAACATAGATACGACTGTTGTGATTCACACGGTCGCTGAGTGGTATCTCAGGCCGCACCGGGTCATCTTTGATGAGATTCACGAGATATTCGTTTGGTTGGGTGATGGTGTGTAACATGGCTGCCTCCGGTTACAAGTGTATTTATGTGCGCCGTTTATTTTTTAGATTTTTTGGCAAAATGCCTGACTAAATATTTTTATGCCACTGATAAACATACAACATTATGGATTTGATTTTCCTCCGGTGGCATTGATATCTAATCTAAAGTCTTTAGAGTTTGAACAATCAACCTACATAATTTTATTTAATCCATTCAACGGCATTGAACTACCGTACGCTCAGATTCAAGAATTAGATAAAAAAAATCTTTACATAATTATAACCACACATGAAGGAGCCAGTGATCGATGGTTTGACCGACTAATTCCTCAATTGATCAACGACTGCGGAGTGTTACAATCAAATATCATACTAAGATCCAGTTGTTTGTACAACCCCGACAGCAGTATAAAACACATTCATACTTTTGTTGATGAATGCTTTGACTTTGTGATGTTGTTTAACTATAAAGATTTGACTGCATGTCCAGAAACCACGCATCATTTTGTTTGTTTAAACCGTTTGCACAGATGGCAAAGATATAGTTTGGTAATCAATCTCCTAGACCAGAACTTGGATAAGTTTGGGGTTATTTCTTATCTTGACCCACCAAAAAATAACACTTGTCCTGAACGTTTCCCTATGCAGATAGACTGGGATATTGACCAATCAGTTGTGAAGGAACGGCAACATAGAATTGATCATCCAGCTATGGCAGGAGCTCTTTTTAATGTGATTACTGAATCAGCCTACGAGAACACCAACGGATTCCATTATCTTCCAGTCATAACTGAAAAAAGTTTCAAATGTTTTGTAATGCATCAAATACCAATTTGGCTAACACCATATGGCACCGTGGCTTGCATTAGAGCAGCAGGATTTGATGTGTTTGATGACATTGTGGATCACAGCTATGATTTAGAACCAGATCCTGTGCATCGTATTGAGTTAGTAATACAACAGATAAAAAAGATTTGTGAGTTAACTGACTTAGATAGTATTAGAAAACATCTAGCACCGAGATTTTTAAAAAATATAACAACTCTTAAAGATCACACAAACCATCAAATTGAATTGCCACAATGGAAAAAAGCATTTTTTGGATAAATTGATTGCCAAAAAGTATTGCGTAAACACAACAGATCGCATATACTATGATCATGCTGTGGCAACAGCATCTTTCATAGGAGATTAAAAATATGCGTATTAGCGAAAACACCAAGACCTTCAAACTGTTCACAGCCCTGCAAGCCGGCGAGAGCGTGAGCCCCAGCCAAGCGGCCAAGCGTTTTGGTATCAAGAACATGAGTGCTGAAGTCAGCCGTGTGCGTCAAGCAGGTTTTGCAGTGTATGCAAACCGTCGCGTGGCCGACAACCATGTGGCAGTGACCGAATACCGTATCGGCAAGCCCAGCCGCAAGTTGGTGGCTGCTGGTTACCGTGCCATGGCACTTGGTCTGTAATCCTCGAGATTGCAACGGAACAAACCCTGCCGATCGCAGGGTTTTTTCTTGACCTCAAACTGTGTTTCGTGTATACTGCACAGGTAAAGGAATCAATGAATGATCAAACAACTGTTTACCCGATTAGGCCGCTATCGCGTGATCCGTGATCGATTGGACGACGAACCTTACCTGGAACGCTACTATGTGTTCCTCAAAGACCGCGAGACCTTTCCGTTCAACGTGTTTGTGCATAAGTTCCTGAAGTCAGATCCGGACGATGTGCATGATCATCCGTGGCCATTTGCCACACTGATCTTGCGTGGTGGCTATTGGGAATGGACACCCGTTTTTGACGCAGAAGGTCGTAAAACAGGCGAAGTGAGTCGTTGGTATGGTGCGGGCAGTTTCCGCACAGCACGAGCCAACACCTATCACAGGATCGAACTGGATCCTGCTATCACATGCTGGACATTGTTCATGCCCGGACCCAAACAACGCGATTGGGGCTTCTTGGTCAAGAACAAGTGGATCCAGTGGGAACAATATTTGAAACAAAGGAAAGCAGCATGAACTGGTTTAAAAAGATGGTAGCCAAGTGGGTGAAGGAAGATTGGGAAAACGCCAGCGGCATGACCAGCATGGAAGCCAATTCTCTAATCAAACCTCGCCGAGGCTTATCGGTTCAGAGCAACAGCGACACCATCGATGGCCATGCAGGCCTAAACATCACTGTGATGAGTGCGATTGGTGGCAAGATCATCACATTCCGGCACTACGACCGCCGCACCGACGACAACAAATATCGCCACTATGTGATCCCGGACGAACTGGATTTTGAGCGCGAACTGGGCAAGATGATCACAATGGAATCACTCCGTCAAGCATAACTACATCATGATAGACTTTATTATACCTGTTTTCGTTGGCATTGTTCTTGGTGTGATGATTCTCCAAGTGATCAACATCTACCGAGCCTGGCGTGAGTTCAATGACACAGATCACGAGGTGGAAGAGTTTGTGGATAAAATGGTAAAACAAAAATTGATTATTTTGGATATAGAGGCTGTAGACGGGCAGTTTATGTGTTATAATAGTCTAACGAAAGAATTCGTGTGCATGGGGCAAAACATGACGGAAGTGCAGGAACGATTCCGACAACGCTATCCTGACAAGGAAGCAGCCTTGATCAAAGAAGACCCTGTGGCACAACAACTGAAAGCAACTGTATGAAAATCGCATTGGCAAGTGATGTCCACCTAGAGTTTGGCGCACTGGAAATCAACAACACCGATGGGGCTGATGTGCTGATCCTCAGCGGTGACATCTGTGTGGCCGCGCATCTTGGTGATCGCGATGTGCATAACCTCCTGGGCGAGCATACCAAGAGCCACAGATATCACTCTTTCTTTGAATACTGTGCCGCACAGTTTGATCATGTGATCTACATCGCAGGCAATCACGAGCACTACAACGGTGATTATGCCACTTCGATCCCGCACCTGAAGAGCAAGTTATCATACTTGAAGAACCTGCATGTGTTGGACAAAGAAACCATCACACTGGGTGACACAACCTTTGTGTGCGGCACCTTGTGGACTGACATGAACCGAGAAGATCCAGAGACCTTGTTCAGTATCCAGGGCATGATGAATGACTACCGGGTGATCCGCAACGGCGATCTTAAATTCTTGCCGCAAGACACTGTAGAAGATCATCGAGCCATGCTCACTGTGATCCGTGAAGCAGTGGCTGCGAACCCTGCTGGAAAATTTGTGGTGGTAGGACATCACTCACCCAGCAAACTCAGCACCAAGCCACAGTATCAAGATGATGTCATCGTGAATGGTGCTTACAGTTCAGACCTGAGCGAACTGATGTTAGATCATCCGCAGATCCGTATGTGGACACATGGTCACACTCATCATGAGTTTGACTACATGATCGGCACATGTCGAGTGGTATGCAACCCACGCGGCTATGATGGTTACGAGCAGCAGGCTGCGGATTGGCAGTTGAAAACTTTTGAGGTGTGACATGACTGAAGCAACAAAATCTTGGACAGTGACCCTTGAAGAAGTGGACGACGGAAGTGGTGACCTTGTGCTGCCATTTCCGCAGGACATGCTGGACGAAGTGGGGTGGATGCCCGGCGACAACTTGAAGTGGGTTGACCGCGGCGATGGCACTTGGGAAATCCGTAAGGTTGAAGAATGAAGATAGAAATCACAGGTGAACACAAAGGTGTTACCAAACGAATAGCAGTCTGGGAATACACTAAAGAAGTCGTTCCAGGTGAACCTATTGATGTAGAAGAAGAAATCATGGCTGCACTACAACAACAGATGAACCATTATATCCAAACGGTGGTGAAGAATGAACGAACGAATTAAAGAACTTGCTGATGAGGCTGGACTACGATTTACTCAACTAATGAGCAATCCAATGGTTCCTATTGTGGATGGTCGAGAAACAGACTTAGAAAAGTTCGCCGAGTTGATTGTTCGGGAATGTGCTGAAGTTGCCGACCTTGCAGATGAAAATAAGTGCGAATGGATTGGTGGAAATATTTTAACACATTTCGGAGTTGAAGAATGAAACAAAAACTAATAGATCAACTTTTACACAAGGCCGGTGCTCGCTTTGGTGCCGAGGGCACTGACTATTCCGATTTTGCATCCGTGAAGTTTGCTGAATTGATAATGAACGAATGCATCGACCAGGTGGCAGGAACCAAGATCGTGGGCCAGTTATCAGGAGATGAGTTTGGTGATTTGAGTGAATCTGCCCGCAACAAATACAAACAGTGGAACAATGCCTTGGTGATTGCCACCATGAATGTCCGAGATCACTTTGGCATAAAAGAATGAAAATGCAACTCAATTTCCACAAGCGAATCGGGCTATCGCCAGGGTTCGGAGTGTCTCGTGAGTATTATGGAAAAGCAGGAACAGTTTATATTTTACGATTGTGGTGGAGTGCTTTGACTTTAACATTTTATCGGGGGTTCAAAAAATGAAAGTATACATGAGCGGCTACCGCTATCACTGGGTCAGCCCCTACAACATCCTCAAAGTGATTTGCTTCTGGGAAAAAGACGACGATGTGTTTTACAACCATCTCAACGAACCCAATCACAAGTATGACAAGTGGGTGGATCGCTTGACGCCGTTCTGCTCTGCATGGATGAAGTTCTTGGACTTTGTGCATCCCAAGATTGAGTATGTGAAGATTGACCGCTACGACACTTGGAGCATGGATCACACTTTAGCCCACATGATCCTGCCCATGCTGAAACAACTACGAGCCACCAAACAAGGCTCACCCTTGGTGGATGACGAAGATGTGCCTGAAGGTATCGGTCTGCGTAGCACAGAAGCCGGCCCAAAAGAAAACGAGTGGGACACTGACGACAATCACTTCCGGCGTTGGGATTGGGTGCTGGATGAAATGATCTTTGCGTTTGAATGCAAAATGGATGACTCTTGGCAAGATGCTTATCGTTCCGGTGAAATTGACTGGAAGTGGAAAGTGGCCAAGAGTGATCCCAACACAGGCAAGGCCTTGCTGTATGAAACAGAAGACGGGCCCAACCACACCTACCAGTGCGATTATGATGGCATGAAAATAGTGCAAAAGCGCATCTCTAATGGATTCCGACTGTTTGGCAAATATTATGAGGGTCTCTGGGACTGATGAGCAACATCCTCAAAGGGCGTGATAGTTTTGATGCTACCACCGGCAATGTGTTGGTGCCGTTCATCAACCGTAGTGCCGTTCCTTATGCCACAGAGTCATCCGGGCCCAAGTTCGATCTTGTGCCTGTGGAAAAGCAAAAAGACATCATGCTCAATGTGGCCAGGATGCATGCCCAGCAGGAATATGACAGGATCATGGAACTGGTATCAGTGCTGGAGCGTCAAGCCTCACAGATCAAACGGCGTCTGGAGATCACGGATGCTGTGCATGCCGCAGAGTATCAGTTCCAGATCGCACATGGAAAGAACTATTGGTTGGTGTATGACACAAGGAAAAACATCAATCGATTGTGCATGCGAGGCCCCAAGGGTTGGAGTTCAGGCTCACCAGAGGATTATCAATACATCGCCCAGGTGCAATGGCTAGGCGATCACTCATGGATAGAAGTCAATGTTTAAAGACATGGTAGATCAGTTATTGACAACCACCAAGGCCAGAGATCTGCGGATCACCCAACCCGAGTTCGAACATTGGCAAAAACTCTACACCTGGGATGCTATAAAAGGTATCCCATATGGAGAGAGTTTCTGCAAGTTTTTTGACATCTACGATGTGTTCCTCATGGTCATGAAGACCTGGGCCACAACGGATCTAGAACTGTATATCCAGGAAGAGTATGTGGACCGAAGTGGTGTTTGAAGACATTGGAGCCGCTCGGGGAATGGAAATGGCGTGGGCATTGCGAGATGCTGGGTTGGTGCTAGACAAGGATTTTACTTGGTGCTACCTTCCCAAGGCTGCGGATCCAGTTACCATAAACGAATGGACAATGTTTGAAAAAAATGTAAAAAAAGTGATCATTGGGTTTCAGGATCCTGCCCTGGCAACCTTTTATAGCCTAAAGTGGCAGAGGTAGCAGATAAGTGCATATATAAAGATACATGCAAATCTTAGAAAAATATGTGGTGCGCGATCAAAAAAGTTTTCAATACTCACACGAACTTAAAAAGCAGTCGGGCATCCTGGATCATGTGATCGCCTGGTGTAAAGACGAACTGGTGAGCGATTGGCGATGGCAACTAGTAGAGATGAGCAGCCATCAACAACCAGGTAGATACATTTTTTACTTTGACAGTGAACGAGATTATTTCGCATTTTTAATGAAGTGGCAATAATGAGCACAGAACAAGACCGATTCCGACACAGCAAGCGATTGCTCAAAGACGAGAACGCTATCAACAAGCAACTGAAGATTGCTCGATCACACACATCATCCACAGACAAGAATATCGAGCAGCCGCATCGCTTGGTCAAACAACATGCCATGGACTGTGGCAATCCACAATGCCTGCTTTGCTCCGGTGCAAAAGTTCTAGGGGAGCCACCAATAAAACAAAAGAGGTTCGATCAGAATATCGAAGAACCCAGGGATCGACGCAGTAACGGACTAACCAATCAAGAGGATCTATAATGAGTATCGAATCAGCAACCAACATGTTTCTTTGTTTCATCATGCTGGGATTTACAGCCATCACCGCAGCCGCCACCATTATTGCTATAAACAACATGTTCGCACGATGGTGGCAACCGGTGCAGTGGTCAGTGTATACCTGGATCGACGAACACACCGCTCGCAATCCGGATTTCCAACATCCGAAGGATCCAGATCTAGTGCCTGTTCCAGTTGACCCACACACTCCCTGGCCGGCCCCTAGATTCACAAAATCGGTTGACGCAAAAGTGTAATCGTGCTATACTGATCGCATGTTAGACAGGAGATCTCATGATCCGAATTGAAAATCTCTCCGCAGAGCAGCACCAAATGCTGGACTTGATCTGGAGTTTTAACAGCCAGGAAGAATACCTGGACTGGTATTCGGAACTGGACGAACCCGACCGCATGCAAGCCTTGGTGTTGATGCGACTCATGGCCTATGAGGTGTTGGAACGGCGCGTGGGCGAATTCAGTGATCAAGCCCGTGAACTCTTGGCTCAGTTCCGACTGTGATGAGCGACGAAGAAGAATCACGCCCACGCACATTCTGCGTGATGTGGGATTGCAACGGTCTTGAGGCTGTTGGAGAGATCATTGATCCTGCCATGAAAACCTGGGCGGTGTTAGCCAACAAGCCTGTGCCTCGAGAAGATTTCAATATCCAACACTGGCAACTGCGAGCACGATACAACTCACAGCGGTGTTATGAGATCTATGCCATTGGTGTGGATGGCACGATCACTCAGGAAGATATCCGAGACATGTTTGAGACAGATCCACAATACGCCGCGGATCTGATCCGTGCCCGAGGTGAACGGATCTACAGTGACCGCAGAACAAAGAAGGATGCGATTACTTGATTTCGGTTGACCGGTATTATCGATCCTGTTATACTACACACTTATTACCACTAACGAGGTTTTTATGTTACCTGAATATCAAGAAGTAGTTCGCAAGCCCAATGTTATGAAAAATCGCAACCCGCTGCAACAAAGCAAAGCCAAGGTTGTGCCACTTGCTGATAGAATTGCAGATCTGCAAAACTACAAGCAATGGCAGAAACTGATAGCCGAATACAAGAGACAGGGCATCATCTTGGATCCAAAACTTCGTCCCTTGATCAAAATGATCAAGCTCAAGTTTATCTTTATCGACGAAGATATACAGCGAGCACTGGATGCCAAGCATTGCACAAAGATTGCTGGCATTGAATCCTTTGACCCACGCTACCTGCAGGTTATCTACTGCACCAAAGTACCCGGCAAAGAAGAATATCATGCAAACGATGCTCAACATACCGCTACTTTGGTCGCCGCATTGATTGATGCAGGTGTGTTCCTAAACGAGTCAGACTGGCGCGAAGTTGAAATGCCTGTGCTGTACATTGAAACAACCAACAAAGCATTTGCCCGCAAAGCGTTTGCACTGATCAATGGTAAAGGCAAAAAGAAAATTAGCCTATGGTATGAGCATCGAACAAAAGTTTTGAGTGTACGTATTGATAAGAGCACTGACCCAGATGACGAAGAAGCAGAACGCAAACAGACAATCTGCGAAAAGTATCATTGCTATCCAGTTGATACAGAAAGTGTTTTTACAGGATTGCCTGGCACATTTACTCACATGCAAGCATTGAACATGGACGATGATATCCTTGAAATGGCCTGTAAGTTCCATAATGATTATTTCCATTACGATGAGATCAATGGTGCGTTATGGTTTATGATGGACGACCTGTATAAAGCATTCAGTGCGGCACACATCAAGATTACAGACAAGTTCTTAGCAGAGCTTGCAGGTATCTTGCAAGGCTATTTTGCTGGTATTGCACAATTCCACGAAAGTGTTAAAGGTGCTCATCTACGCTGGGGCATTTATACATATGGCTATAAAGTAAGCTGGCAAGACGATGCTATCGCGGCGCTGCTGGTGTTGATGTATCAGAAGCTGGGTGGCACACAACAGATTCCACAACCGCTGTTAGATCGCTTTGCTAAGATTCTTGATTTTGTGGATGATGACATCAAGGACTTGTTTGTTGAAAAAGAGCTTGAGCTGGCATAATGAAGTTCTATATTCTTCCGGGCCCTTTTAGATTAGGATTTGGCATTACTGGGGACCACGAGCGCAGGGAAAAAGACTACACCGGCGCGTGGGGCGGGATTGCCGAATTTAGATACTTGTTTGAAGGGCCAACTCCTCATGTGAAGCGTCTCGAAAACATTATCAAAACGCAGAATAGAGATATGCTGTGGAAAGTCGATGAATGGGAAACCGAATGGTTAGACAATAATTGGACCTCTGAAGACTTACTTGAATTTGTGAAAACAATAATAAGCGAAAGACATCTTCCTATCAAACAGATTAGATAATTTAACATGTTCTACTTCGCATATGGAATGAATACCAACAGATCCAGCATGACCTGGAGGTGTCCCGGTGCCATCTCTTTTGGTGCGGCGCGACTGCGAGATCATGAGTTTAGATTCAGCCACCATGCTGATGTTGTGGTAAGCTCAGGCGAAAGTGTGGATGGGGTACTGTGGTTGATTGATGAGGATCATCTAGCGGATTTAGATGCACTAGAAGGTTATCCCTCATATTATGATCGTGCGGTATTGCCAGTTGAATATCAAGGAAATATCATCATGGCAGAGTGTTACAGGATGCAACCGGGTAACACAGACGGTGGCCCCAGCCCAGGATATCTGCACATGATACTGGAAGGCTATCAGGAATACGATATTCCTGAGGATCAAATATGGGCTGCGCTGGATCGAATTCCAACTTGGGTTGCAAACTAAGTGTTGCTAAATCGCAACTTTTTATGCAGAAATTGGTAGACCGGTATTGCTCGAAATGCTATAATACATGCATAGACAGCAACACACTGGAGCAAAAGATGAGCTACTACATTATCGCTAAGAACACTGGACTTATTGTAACAGACGGTCCTAATCGGACTCGTTCCTACAAGACTTTTGGTGCTGCCCGCGCCACCCGCACTCGTCTTTGCAACAAGTCAGGGTGGTCAGTTAGCGAGTTGAGCATCGTGGATACCAAGCACTACCAACCTAAAATGGTAACCCGCAAGAACCTCATGAGCGGTATCGAGTTCCAAGAAGATGTGAACACACCTTACTTCTGCTCTCCTTCCTCTGAAACTTACTGGAGCATGTAAATGAAAAATATCACCACACGCACCTTTACATTTGATGTAATAGTTTGTGAAACCGCTGACGGTCGTGTCAGCAAGCGCACTGTTGGCGGCCCTTGGTTGCGTTTGTCTAAAAAAATGGTCAAGGACGGCACAGCCAAGTTGACCTGTGTTAACAAGGGATTTCACGGATATGGACGATCATATGATTATGGGTATCATTGTGTCAGCTATACAGTGACGGAGATTGTATGACCAAGTTCATTGTTGGTTTCGTGTTAGGTGTGGTAGTCAGCACCATTGGCTTCACGGGATTGGCCCGGGTGGCAGACCGTGGTGTTGAGCATATTAAAGAAAGTTCAAAAGAGGTAGCAAAATGAAGAAAGACAAAAAAGACAAGGGCGCTGTAGTGCCAAAGACCGCGGATCGATTTGATCTGGAACAGCAGATCATGCAATGCTGGAGCATGGTAGACGATGTCCGAGCATTTGCCAACTCCGGGGCCACCACAGACGAATTCCAGGCCCTGGCTCGAGTATATGACCGTAAATTTGATATCCTGTTCGAGACCTTCTCGACCATGATCTCGGAAGGTCAGTTTGCTGAACATATTCGGCAAACTCCAGAAATCTAATGTGACAAAAAGGTTGACGCAATCCAACCTTTATGTTATACTTAGGTCAGCTGTGCGGAACAGCATTTTAATCAACTCAAAAAAGGCAACTTTATCATGGCAACAGAAAAAACTTTTACCGTATCCGGTACCGCAACCAATGCAGATGGCACCGTCAAGGTCCGCTTTGCAAACGACTTGGTGGCTCGCATCAAGATTCTCAACAAAAACAACTGCACCAATATCAACTTGGTTGAGTTGCCCAAGGCAATGACCAAGATGGAAGCTCTGCAACATCTGCAGACCCTGGGCATCACTGCTGGTGATGCTGGCTTTGCTGTAGCCAACAAGCTGGCTGAAAAAGCCAAGGTAGCCAAGAAAGGTGAAGTCAAGATCAAGGCTACTAAGGTGGTGTCTGCATCCAACACAGCCGCAACACAGGAAGCAACAGCCTAATCATCAGGCACTGATTCCGCACGCCAAAGGCCCGCAAGGGCCTTTTCTCTTGGCTAAATATCTCGTGGGCAAAGGCTCATGTCAACTCTGTGCAATACATAATATTATATCGCGGGGAACTACCAGATGCCAAGTTCAAGGGATGGATTCGATCTAATCCCACAGCTCAAGCTCGCATCATAGAAAACCGTTTACATCTGCCTGACTATCGGGCGTTGGGCCTGTTTCAACTTTCATGGGCAGGCGACTGGAACCTCACCACCATATGGGACGCCTGGGAGCGTCGCCATATATTCATAGAATAATTTGACATTGTGTTTCAAGGTGTATATACTAGCACATGAGCATGGTGCTCATCAACACAAGGAAAAACAACATGACCAACCACGAACAAATCGTCTCCGCTTACGAAACATATATCTCTGAAAACGAGAAATTCACTGGCAAGGGCGTGAAGGCTAGTGCAGCCCGCGCTCGCAAGGCTCTGCAGGAGATGAGCAAAGGCATCAAAGAACGCCGCAAAGAGATCACCGCAGAAAAAGAAGCACTAGCGGCCAAATGATCGAGAGCAATACCATCGACCCGTTCACAGCGGCAGAGGCTGTGAAGGAGGCTGACCGGGCCAAGGTGGAGGAAATGCAGAGCCGCATGCGAGGTCTTGCATCGGCTGTGAAGAACCTCAAGGAACTTGATGAGTGGGACATGGCCACCAAGGAGTCCAGTGTGCCTTGGGGACAACTCACTGCTGCCCAAAGTGCCACAGGTGGTATACATCAGGTGGGTCACATCGGCCTGAACCCGAATGTGTATACCACCACTCATCCTTATCAAAATCTAACCACCACCGGCTTAAACACCACCACCGGCACCAGCATCGGCATCAGCCCCGACTATAACATGAAGGTTGCACAAACCGGACAGATCGATATCCGAGGCACAGATGCCGACATCAGGATCAACGGCAAGAGCATGAACCGGTGGATGGAGCAGGTGGAACAACGACTCAACATCCTCACAGTGAATCCTGAACTGGAAAAGGAATGGGACGAACTACGCCGCCTAGGCGAACGCTATAGAAAACTGGAGAAGAAATGCCAAGAAAAAGCCCGGATGTGGGAAGCATTGAAGAAACTACCCAAAGTAAAATCATGACAATGACGCCCAAACAACGCATCGCTACCATCGTGAAGTGGATCAAGGCCTATGCCCGCAGTGCCAAAATCCGCACACTGGTGGTGGGTATCTCTGGTGGCATCGACAGTTCAGTGGTCAGTGCATTGTGTGCTAGAACTAGATTGAAAACCATCGTGGTGCAGATGCCCATCCGACAGAACAAGACCTTGGACAATCGCAGTTCCATGCAGGCCACCTGGTTGCTGGAACGCCATTCAAACACAGTCACACACATGAGCATGGATCTCACACCTGTGTTTGCTGCGTTTGAAAAGAAGACAGATCCTTATTGCAACATTGAAAATGACACCCACGGAACATACCAGTTGGCCAGTGCTAACAGTCGTGCTAGATTGCGTATGATGACCTTGTATCAGATCGCACAATGCAATGGTGGTATCGTTGTGGGAACAGGCAACCGAGTGGAAGACTTTGGTGTGGGCTTCTTTACCAAGTATGGCGACGGTGGGGTGGATATCAGTCCTATTGGTGACTGCTTGAAAACTGATGTATGGGACATGGGTCGCGAACTGGGCCTGCCACAAGAGATCATTGATGCACCACCCACAGATGGATTGTGGATGGATGGCCGCACCGATGAAGATCAGTTAGGCATGACCTATCTCGAACTGGAACTGGCCATGGACCAGGACGAGAATTCAGATCTTTGGAATCCAACCTCCCCACAGGAAAAGAAAAATCTTCGCCGATACCGTGAGATCCGCGCCGCAAATCTTCACAAGATGTTGCCGATACCGGTTTGCAAATTCGACTGGTGAGTGTATAATACACATGTGATCGAGCAAAACCATACTGTTTTGATTCGATATCCCGGGTGATTTTGCCCATTTCAGTAAGTAAAACTACCATGAAAGCAAATCAACTATCCTCTCTGGCACAACACTACGGTTCACTTCTGCTGAAGGCCATTGGCCTGTTCGCAGTGATCTATGTGGTATGTGCTGTAACTTCTGCCCGGTTTGACACCCTGCGTGAACAATCGGCTGACCTGCCTCAAGGTTATATCAGTGCTGCTCAACGCACTCGTGAACTGGAATGTCTCACACGCAACATCTACTGGGAAGCTGCGAACGAACCATTTGAAGGCAAAGTGGGCGTGGCACAGGTCACCATGAATCGTGTGGAGTCTGGACGGTTTGCCAGTTCTGTATGTGCGGTGGTATACCAGAAAAATGTATTCTACGAAAAAGTGGTGTGCCAGTTCTCATGGTTTTGCGAAAAGGGAAATCCCAGCAAAGCCATCCACAAGCCGCTGTGGAACGAAAGTGAAGAAGTGGCCAAGAAAGTGCTGCTGGAAGGATTCCGCTTGCCGGGATTAAAAGATGCGATGTTTTACCATGCGGATTATGTAAATCCGGGTTGGAAAAAGCCTCGTTTAGAGAAAATCGGACATCATATATTTTATGGAGAAAACACATGACCTTTAAACCCAAAACCTGGCCTAAATCTGTATTCACTTGGCTGCAAGAACATCTGCCCAGACTTTCAGCAGAAACCCTGCAATGGCTGGCTGCCCTGGTTCTACATGCTGCTACGGTTCCAACCCTGCTGGCCCTGATGACTGGGCTGAGTGATCGCACCCCTGGTTTAGATATCGTGCTGTTCATGTGGACCGGCCTGGTGCTGCTGTTCATGCGAGCTGTGGTGCTCAAAGACATGTTGAACATCATCACAGTGGGCACAGGATTCATTGTGCAGGCTGTGCTGATGGCATTGATTCTGTTCAAATAAATGCGGTTATCAGAAAAATACAGTTTTGTCAAACAAAACGATTATGAATCTGTAGCAGGTGAAGATTGGCCAACATTTGATCAATTCCAATTGCACAAAAATGTAGAACAATTTGTGTATGATGAAATTGATCAGATGCTCGAGCCCGACGAAGTATTTGATAACCCCGCATTTTGTGTGATGCCGTTTTATGGATGGCAAACTGACATCAAATCCTCATGTTGCTTGCTGCCCACAAATCATGACATCAAAAAAATCCAAACAGACATGTTGAACACTCTACGACCAGAAGAATGCTGGAAATGTTGGAAAAATGAAGATGCCGGAATCAAAAGTGACAGGCAGATCAAAAATGAGACCTTGGCCTTATTGGAAGATGTGACTATTCAATCCTTATTAGACGATTGCAATCAAGGGCAATATGGTATATCCATGTTGAAAATTTCTACTAACAATACCTGCAATGCCACATGCGCGACTTGCCATAGTGGGGCCAGCTCAGCTTGGGGCACCTTGGAAAGAAAAAACAATATACAGCCAGCAAAAAGTTGGAAGATAAGTCTGAATAAGTTTCCATACACACTAGATCATTCTCGACTGAAAGTGGCTGCATTCCATGGTGGGGAACCATTTTTAAGTTCTACAAATTTTGATCTTCTAGAACAAATTCTAGATCATAACAATGATGATTGTTTTGTGAGTTTTGTAACCAATGGTAGTTTCAATCTAACCAAGTCTCAAAAACATATATTGAGCAAGTTTAAACAAGTCAATTTCTGTTTTAGCATAGATGGAGTTGGATCAGTGTTTGAATACATGCGATATCCATTGAGTTGGACAAAAACCCTGGACAATATCAAATGGGCACAGGATAATGAGATCGATGTCAGTGTGAGTTATACACTAAGCAATCTAAATCTTTGGTATCATGCACAAACTACAGCATGGTTTCAACAAC
>Ga0209189_1001861_pt1 | contig 15320 bp, 10 predicted proteins | sample C_130820_EF_Meta_FD_187308 | JGI IMG/M metagenome (GOLD analysis project Ga0209189, IMG submission 187308) | Freshwater microbial communities from Lake Croche, Canada to study carbon cycling - C_130820_EF_MetaG (SPAdes) (version 3) | ecosystem: Environmental > Aquatic > Freshwater > Lake... | reverse complement strand
CCTTGAGGACCACATCATCGCCGTGGCGCGGCGATGGAGCGATCCAGCCAAGGTGGCCACTTTGATTCACGAATGGATGCGGGTTGAAGTAAACGCTATCGCCAAACCCAAAAGTCTACTTGCTAGGTGACATTGGTATGAATCAAAAGTCCCTGCGCCTGCGTCTTTATTTTCAAATCGGCCTTTTTATTTTATCGTTTGCCATCTTTGGTATTCTGGCGTTCAACACGCTGAGCGTCTTGCGGGTGAATGGTCCGATTTACAAAGACATCGTTCGCGGCAAGGACCTCATAGCAGACATCCTTCCTCCACCGGCCTACATTCTCGAAAGTTATCTTGTTGCGCTTCAGTTGGCTGGAGAGAACTCGCCGGAAAAGATCAAGGATCTGAAAGGGACCTTGACCCGCCTCAAGAGCGAATATTTGCAACGCCATGATTTCTGGAAAACCGAACTTCCGGATAGCACGACCAAGCGTCTCTTTTTGCAGGACTCCCGAAAACCAGCCTTGGATTTTTATGAAATCATCGAGGAAAAACTGCTTCCAGCCATCGATAGAGGCGATCGCGAAAAAGAATATGAAATCGTCTATGGAGTCTTGCGCGAAAAATACGAAGATCATCGCAAAGTCATCGACCGAGTAGTCCAAGACACCACCAGCGCAAACCAACGCATCGAAGCCAAGGCCGAAGAATCCATCACCACGCGAACCTCCATCATGCTCGCGCTCGCTTTGGGTGTATCACTCGCCACGATCATCTACTCAGCGCTTTTCACCCGCTCGATTTATCAAGCTTTGAAAAATGTTTCCGATGTCCTCGGTTGCGCCTCGACGCAGATTGCGGATGCCGCCACGCAGGTCTCGGCCTCCAGCCAATCACTTGCCGAGGGTGCCAATGAACAGGCGTCTTCCCTGGAGGAAACGAGCACCGCGCTCGAAGAAATGTCATCCATGATTTCCCTCAATGCGGATAACAGCGGCAACGCCAAAGACATCGCCACCGCCACACGTCAATCCGCTGAAAACGGGGTTGATGAAATGGGCGAAATGATCGACGCCATGGAGGCGATCAAACAGTCCAGCAATGAAATCTCGAAGATCGTCAAATCTATCGATGAAATTGCATTCCAGACAAATATTCTCGCCTTGAACGCCGCTGTGGAAGCCGCTCGGGCAGGTGAAGCCGGCGCGGGATTTGCAGTTGTGGCCGATGAAGTCCGCAGCCTCGCCCAGCGCGCGGCCACCGCCGCCAAGGAAACCTCAGGCAAAATTGATGACGCCATTCAAAAAAGTAATGTCGGCGTGATCATCACGACGAAAGTCAAAGGTAGCCTCCACCAGATCGTAGATAAAGCCCGTCAGGTGGACCAACTCATCGTCGAAATCGCAACAGCCTCCAAAGAGCAAAGTAGCGGTATCCAGCAAGTGAACGTGGCTGTTTCCCAGATGAATAAAGTGACCCAAGCCAATGCCGCCGGCGCCGAGCAAACGGCTTCCGCTTCAGAAGAACTGACTGCCCAAGCCGGGGAACTCCAAAATGCCGTCTTGAAACTTCAGGTGCTCATCAATGGATCTTCAGCCAGCTAATCCATTTACTTCGCTAAAACTTTCTTTCGAGTCCTCCCCACTTGACCCCAAAACACAACCTGATCTTCAAACCTAAACGGTCTGGTCGGTTCAAATCCTCAGTTTTGATCGACGTTGGTGACTAGGCCTAAGCGGTTAACGGTGATTTTGCAATGCTGCCCCTGGGCATAGCCTGCGAGTTCGTAGTTTGAGCGGATGAGTTTTTTGTCGAGTTGAGCGGATTCGAGAATGAAGCCGGGGACTTTGGCTTGAGCGGCAGAAAGAATATTGGCGGGCACCTCGCCGGTTGGGATGCTGTTGTCGGCGTCTTTCTTTTCCGCATGGGAGACGACGCGTGCAGCAGTCATGGCTGCACGAACTGGCGGTGGCATGAGACGGTTACCGCCGCATGCCGTAACAAGTGTAAGTGTCGCGAGGGTGAGAAGAGTAGCGTGGTGGATTTTCATAGTTTAGAAATTTTAAAAAGTTGGGCAGACGGGAGTGAATGGGGGGTGAGTTAATTTGTTTCCTTAGAGAATTTTTTGGACACGGTCAAGGCAGTTGGATTGTGATTTCTGGCTCTTCGTTACATTCAACGCGCGGGGCAAAGGCGGACTAGTCAAGCGTATGGGACTTGAGCCTTTTTGACAGGCGGTCTGTGCCTGAACAAGTCTTGACGGATGCCGCTGAGGTTCTCATTTTGCGTTGAATGCGACTACTTACCAGCATTCGATGAGACTGCGCTGCTTAATGCTTTTTCTGGCTGTTGGACTTCAAGTGTCATGCATGGTTGGACCTGATTTCAAGGTTCCGCAGGCAGAGGTGGAAAAGCAATGGCTGGAACGCAAAGCGGTCTCGGGTAAACCCTACGGTTCGCCTGAGATTTTTTGGTGGAGGAATTTTAATGACCCCGTTCTAACGCGCTTGGTTCAGATGGCTTATGATAACAACCTGTCCCTGCAAGCCGCCGGAGTCAGAATTTTACAGGTCCGTGCGGCGCTGAACCACAGCATCGGCAACCTCTTCCCGCAGCAGCAGGGTATGTCGGCCAACTTGGATTACGCCTATATCCCGCCGAGCAAGGATGGGTCCACCTTGGGGTCAACGGACCCTGTCCTCAATGCGCTTGCTCAGAATTTAAGCCAGCAAAATCAAGCCTTATCGATCGGCCCCAATCTTCTCACCGACCAGGCCTTGTTCGCCGCGACTTGGGAGATTGATTTTTGGGGGAAATACCGTCGCAAGATCGAGTCGGAGGAGGCCAACTACCTTTCGACCGTCGCCGCCTACGACGATGCACTCGTTACGCTGATTGGCGATGTCGCGACCACCTATGTGAATATCCGCACGGTTGAGCGAGAGATCGCTATCACAAACGAAAACATCGCGCTGCAGAAAGAAAGCCTGCGCATCGCCCAAGTGCGCTATCAGTCCGGTGAGACGAGTGAGCTCGATCCCTCCCAAGCCCAGACGCAACTTCTCAAAACGCAGTCGGAGGTTCCCACTCTGGAAACCTCCTTGCGCCAGCTCAAAAACTCGCTTGCCGTTTTGATTGGCCAGACGCCGGACGCGGTTGATGCCATCGTCAAATCCGGCCCGATTCCAAGCGTGCCGCAGACCATCGCCGCAGGTATTCCGCACGACCTTCTGCGTCGTCGCCCGGATGTGCGGCAAGCGGGACTTCAGGCGGCCTCGAAGTGCGCCATGGTCGGGGTGCAGGTCGCTGAAATGCTTCCCGCACTCTCGCTCTCCGGTTCGTTTGGTGGAGCATCGAGCAACATCGGAAGCCAGCAACTCTCGGATATTTTCAACTTTCAAAACGCCATCGTGAATGTGGGCGGGAACCTCGCGATGCCGATCCTGAACTACGGCCGCCTCATCAACAATGTCCGGGAACGCGATGCCATTTTTCAGGAAGCCATCTTGAATTATCAAAATACCGTTCTCGCCGCCCAAAAGGATGTCGAAAACGGCCTGAGCCAATTCCACAATGGACGAACCAGCACCGCAGTGCTGGCCGATGCAGTGAAGTCGGCCAAGCTGTCGACTTCCCTCGCCTTGGCCCGCTACAAGGCTGGGCAGACTGATTATACAACCGTCCTCAGTGCCGAGCAGGCGTTGCTCTCGGTCGAACTCTCTTACACCAGCGCTCAAAATATCGCCGCACTGGGCGCGGTGAATACCTACCGTTCGCTGGGCGGTGGATGGCAGATTCGCAATGGGGGCGATGTGATTTCCGAAGCCGTCAAAAAGCAGATGGCCGAACGAACGAACTGGGGTCGCATGCTCACGCCGAGGAATCACCTGCCGAAGATCGCTCCCGAAGACCGCCCAGCGGAAAGCGTTTCGAAAAACCGTCCAGTTTGGGACCTCACCAATATCAACAAATGAAACACATCAAGGCCATCGCACTTGTCGTTGCCCTCGTTTTCTCAGTTTGCCTGGGTGCCTGCGAAAAAAAGAACGCAAGTCCCGAGTTGAAAGCCCAGCCAGTCACTGTCGTCCATCCGAAGGAGACCGAGGTGACTGACCACATGGATTTTACCGGAACAGTCGGAGCGGTTCAGAGCGTGAATATCGTGGCCCGCGTGGAAGGCTTTCTCGAAGACATCTCTTTCAAGGACGGCTCCTACGTCACCAAAGGCACGCCTCTTCTCAAAATCCAGCAGGATCAATACATCGACCAACTGAAAATTTACCAAGCGCAACTCGCCTACAACACGGCCGAATACCAGCGCCAGGTTGAAATGCTGAAACAAAATGCGACCAGCGAAATGAGCATGCAGAAGTATCTCTCCGAGATGCAGCAGTCGCAGGCTCAAGTGGCCCTCGCCCAGCTGAATCTCGACTACACGACCATGAACGCGCCCTTCGACGGTCTTCTTGGCGAGCATCAGGTGGATGTCGGCAACCTTGTCGGCAACAGCCCCGTGAATCCCACGCTGCTCGTGAACATCGAGCAGATCATTCCCATTTATGTGAACTTTTCGATCAACACGCGAGATGCTCTCCGCCTGCGAGAGATGATGCGAGCGGAGGGGATGGTGCACAAGGATGCCGTCGGAAAGACTCCTGTATTTGCCCAACTCGAGAATGAAACGGGGTTTCCCCACGAAGGCATTCTCGATTTTGCTAATAACAGCGTCGACACCTCGACTGGCACGATCCAGCTGCGCGGCCTGTTTCCGAACAAGGAGCGCATTATGTTCCCGGGCCTTTTTGCTAACGTCCGCATCCCTCTCGGCTCACCCAGGCCAGGCCTTGTGATACCCGAGGTGGCTCTGCTCAGTGACCAAGAGGGCGACTATGTTTTTGTTGTGAATCCCCAAAACACTGTTGAACGCCGCTCGATCGTGAAAGGTCCGCTCAACGGATCCGAGCGCGCCATCGATCAAGGCATCGCAGCAACCGACCGCGTTGTCGTGGGCGGAATTCCCAAAATCGGCGTCGGACAAAGCGTTCAGGCCACTCTCCAATCCCAGCCAGCCAATTAGGCGCGCTGCGTCTCACACTGGATGTTCTCACGATTTTTCATCGAAAGGCCGGTTCTCTCGAATGTCATTGCCTTGGTGATGATGCTCCTCGGTGGCATCGCCATCGTGACTCTCCCGGTGGCGCAGTTTCCCGCCATCACGCCGCCAACCGTGATGGTCACCGCATTCTACCCTGGAGCCAGCGCCCGCACGGTGATCGAGAAAGTCGCTCTCCCCATCGAGCAGCAGGTGAATGGCGTGCCCGGCATGATCTACATGTCGTCTTCGTCCTCGGATGGTGGGAACTACGCTCTGACCGTGTCTTTTGAAATCGGCACAGATCCCGATTCGGCACAGATTCTCGTGCAAAACCGCGTCGCGGCCGCCATCGCCCAACTGCCCTCGGCCGTTGAGACTCAGGGCGTCGTCACGCAGACGAAATCCACAGCTATTCTGCAGCTCATCACGCTGACTTCCCCGAGCAATAAGTTCGACGCGCTTTATCTCAACAACTTTGCCACTCTGAATCTGCAGAATGAACTCTCGCGTATCCCCGGCGTGGGCGGCGTGACGGTCTTCGGCGTGGGCGAATACAGCATGCGAGTCTGGCTCAATCCAGATCAACTCGAGCAGCGCGGCCTCGTGCCAAGTGACATCGTCACGGCTCTACAACAGCAAAATACAGAGGTCACAGCCGGACAACTCGGCGCCCCGCCTGCCGGCGACGCGCAGGCCTTTCAGTTTACCATCAATGCCAATGGCGAACTGAATCAGGTCGCAGAGTTCGAGGACATCATCGTAAAATCGGATACCGAGAATGGCGGGCAAATCACACGCTTGCGCGATGTGGCCCACATCGAATTGGGTGCGGTTTCCTATGGCCAGTTCTCCCAATTCAACGGCCGCCCGACAGGCGGCGTGGCGATCTATCAGCTTCCCGGCAGCAACGCGCTCGATACGGCAAAACAGGTGAGGGCAAAACTCGAGGACCTCTCGAAAACATTTCCAGCCGGACTCGAATATGCCGTGCCGCTGGACAATACCAAGTTCGTCGCGGAGTCCGTGCAGGAGGTTTACAAGACGCTCCTCGAGGCAGGCCTGCTCGTGCTGCTGGTCATCGTGGTTTTTTTGCAGGATTGGAGGGCCACGCTCGTGCCCGCAACGACCGTTCCGGTGACCATCATAGGAGCCTTTGCCGGCATGGCGCTCATGGGATTCACCATTAATACCCTCACACTTTTTGCCATCGTGCTGGCCATTGGAATCGTGGTCGATGATGCCATCGTGGTGGTGGAGGGGGCCTCGAAACACATCGAAGGCGGCAAGTCGCCGAAGGATGCCGCCATTGCCGCGATGAATGAACTTTTCGGTCCGATCGTGGGCGTCACCCTGGTGCTCATTTCGGTCTTCCTGCCAGCCGCCTTTTTGCCCGGCATCGTCGGCCAGATGTATCGCCAGTTCGCACTCGTCATCGCTGTCACAGCCATCCTAAGCGGCATCAATGCGGTGACGCTCAAACCAACCCAATGCGCCCTCTGGCTGCGGCAGAATGACCCCTCGAAACGCAAAAACGCCTTCTTCCGGGGATTCAACGCGCTCTATGAACCTCTGGAGCGCCGGTATGCCGGTTTGATTGGCCGAATGGTTCACCGGAGCGGGCTGATGACCCTGATTGCCGCCGCCCTCATCACGCTGGCGCTGGCCGGTTTTTTCCGGACACCCACAGGCTTCCTACCCACGGAGGACCAAGGCTATGTCATGGTGGCCGTCCAGTTGCCCGATGCCTCCTCGCTCGGACGCTCCCGCGCCGCGATGGATTCTCTCGCCAAGGCCATTCAAAAAGTCCCCGGGGTGGCAGATACGATCGTGGTTGGCGGCAGTGGCGCATCGCCGATCGATGCCAGCGCCTCGTTGTTCAACTCGGGCGTGATCTACGCCGTGCTGAAACCTTCCGATGAGCGCGGCCGCGCCGAGAATTTCCATATGGTGAAGGCAGGGATCATGGATGCGGTGGATGCCATCCCCGAAGCGAACTGTCTCGTCTTGCTCCCCCCGCCGATCCAGGGTCTGGGTCTTTCCGAAGGTTTCCAGATGCAGATCGAAATGACCAATGGCTCCTTCGACTATGCCCGCTTGCAAGGCGTGACCGAGTCGATCGTGGCTGAGGCGCGCAAGCATCCCGAAGTGCAGGGTGTGCTCACGCCTTTCCGCGCAGGGGTTCCGCAGATCAACCTGACGCTGAATCGACGCGAAGCTGTGACCTACGGGGTCCAGGTGAGCGATGTTTTCGATGCCCTCCAGACCTTCCTCGGATCAACCTACGTAAACCAGTTCACGAAATTCGGACGAACATTCGATGTCTATGCACAAGGCGACTCAGCCGCCCGCATGACCGAAGCGGCGATCAAGAACTACACCGTTCGCAACGCCAGCGGGAAGATGGTTCCACTTGGCTCGCTGGTCTCCATGTCACCTGGCTTTGGCCCCTCTTCCATCCCTCTCTATAATCTCTACCCCTCGGCAGCGATCCTTGGGTCGTCCGGTGAGGGATTCAGCTCCGGTGAGGCCCTGCGGGTCATGGAGGACATTGCGACACGCCTCTTGCCGCAGGGCACGCGCTTCCAGTGGACAGCACTTTCGTATCAGGAAAAACTCACCGGTGCGGCGACTGTGGCGGCATTTGTTCTGGCCCTGATTCTCGTTTACTTCGTCCTCGCCGGCCAATACGAGAGCTGGATTCTTCCGCTGGCCGTCCTTTTCGCCATTCCCCTTGCGGTTCTTGGAACTGTAACCGCTCTGTGGATCACCGGCCTGCCAAACAATCTCTATGTTCAGATCGGGCTCATCCTGCTCATCGCCCTCTCGGCCAAGAATGCCATTCTGGTGGTTGAGATGGCCCGCCAACACCGCGCGGCGGGCGACTCCATCCTGGACTCGGCCGTCGCGGCTGCCAGGGCGCGATTTCGTCCGATTCTTATGACCTCGTTCACCTTTATCCTCGGCGTCCTCCCGCTCATTCTCTCGACCGGCGCAGGCTCCGCATCGCGGCAGTCGTTGGGCATCACGGTGGCAAGCGGAATGCTGGCCTCAACCTGTCTGGCCGTCGTTTTTGTTCCTTCGTTTTTTGTGGTCCTCCAGCGCTGGCAGGAACGCTCCACCGCCAAGCCCGGGACAAGCTCGGCGTAGCCACCCATGCTGTCGAAATTCTTCATCGAGCGCCCAATCCTCTCGAATGTCATCGCCCTTGTGATGATGCTTCTCGGCGGCGTGGCGATTTGGGTGCTCCCCGTTTCGCCATACCCCGCGATCACTCCCCCGACGATTCAGGTCACGGCATCGTATCCCGGCGCCAGTGCCCGAACGATGATCGAAAAGGTGGCCCTGCCCATCGAACAAGCGGTGAACGGCGTGGAGGGCATGATCTACATGCAATCGTTTTCCACCAATGAGGGAAACTACAACCTCATCGTGTCTTTCGATATCGGAGTTGATCCGAATGCCGCCCAGATTCTTGTCCAGAACCGCGTCTCATCCGCCGTCGCCCAGCTTCCCGCCAGCGTGCAAAGCCAAGGGGTCGTGACCCGCACGAAATCGACCGCCATTCTGCAAATCATCACGCTGACCTCCTCCGATAAAAAATTCGACGCGCTCTTCCTGAATAATTTTGCAGCCCTTAATCTCGAAAATGAGCTCGAACGCGTGCCCGGCGTGGGCGGGGTGACCGTCTTTGGCGTTGGTCCTTACAGCATGCGAGTTTGGTTGAATCCAGCCGCCCTCCAAGATCGCTCGCTTATGCCGAACGATGTTATCCAAGCCATCCGTTCGCAGAGCACGGATGTCACCGCTGGCCAAATCGGCGGATCCCCGGCGCCGGACTCACAAGCCTTCGCCTTCACGGTCAATGTCAATGGCCCGCTGAGCAAGGCCGCAGATTTCGAGCAGATCATTGTGAAATCCGACACCCAGAACGGCGGACAGATCACGCGTCTCGGTGATGTGGCTCGCGTGGAACTTGGCTCGCAGCAGTATGGGCAATTTTTTGCATTCGATGGCCAACCCTCCGGCGGCGTTGCCATTTTCCAACTTCCCGGCTCCAACTCGCTTGATGTCGCCACTCAGGTTCGGAAAAAAATGGAGGACCTCGCGAAATCCTTTCCGCCCGGCATTCAATACGAGGTGCCCTTCGACACCACCATTTTTGTGAGCGAGTCCGTAAAGGAAGTTTACAAAACCATCCTCGAAGCCGGTCTGCTCGTGCTTCTCGTCATCATGCTTTTCTTGCAGGACTGGCGTGCCACACTCGTCCCGGCAACAACCGTCCCCGTGACCATCATTGGAGCCTTCGCCGGCATGGCGGCGCTCGGTTTCACCATCAATACCCTCACACTCTTCGCCATCGTGCTGGCCATCGGGATCGTGGTGGATGATGCCATCGTCGTCGTGGAAGGCGCGGCGAAACACATTGAACTTGGGAAGACCCCCAAGAATGCAGCCATCGCAGCGATGGATGATCTTTTCGGGCCCATCGTGGGCGTCACGCTTGTCCTCATCTCGGTTTTCCTGCCCGCCGCCTTCTTGCCGGGCATCACCGGCCAGATGTATCGCCAATTTGCTCTCGTTATTGCTGTCACAGCCATCCTGAGTGGAATCAATGCCGCCACGCTCAAGCCGACACAATGCGCCCTGTGGCTCCGCGCGCCTGATCCATCCAAGCGAAAGAACTTCTTCCTTCGCGGATTCAACGCCATTTACGACCGCTTGGAAAAAACCTATGCCGGACTCATCGGTCGACTCGTCCGCCACAGCCGCGTCGTCTTTTGTATCGGTCTGCTTCTGGGGGCTGCTTCCATCTGGGGCCTCACCCGCACCCCCACCGGCTTCATTCCCACCGAGGATCAAGGCTATGTGATGGCCATCGTTCAACTGCCCGACGCCGCATCCCTCGGTAGAACCCAAACCGTCATGTCCGAATTGACCCAAGCCATCCAATGCGTGCCTGGAGTCGCCCATACCATCCAAATCGGCGGCGTCTCGCCTATTGAGAACAACGCCGCCCTCGGGAACGCCGGCATCATTTACGCCATGCTGAAACCTTGGGATGTGCGTGGCAAAAAGGAAGGTCTTCTGCCGATGTATGAGGCGATCAATGCTGCTGTGGCCGACATTCTACCCGCTCACACGCTCGTCCTCGTTCCGCCTCCCATTCAAGGCCTGGGGCTCTCCGGCGGGTTTCAAATGCAAATCAACTCGGTGGACGGCTCATTTAATTACTCACAACTCCAGCAAGCCAGCGATGCGATTGTGCGCGAAGCCTTGCAGTCTCCGAGCATTCGAATGGTCCTCACACCGTTCCGCGCCGATGTCCCCCAGCTTTCCTTCGACCTCAATCGCTCGCAAGTCCGCGCCTACGGCGTGAAGGCGGCCGTTGTCTTCGACGCACTCGAAACATATGTCGGATCAAGTTATGTCAACCAATTCGTCAAATTTGGAATGACCTTTAACGTCTTCACACAAGCCGACACCGCATACCGTGCGAAAACCGAAGCCATCAAGTCCTACACCGTTCGCAACGAACAGGGAAAAATGGTTCCCCTGGGTTCCCTAGCCTCGATCAATAGTGACGATGGTCCCGCCGTGATCTCACTCTACAATGTATATCCTTCGGCCAGCATCCAAGGCGCAGCGGCCGCAAACTTCAGCTCTGGTGAGGCCATGGCGCTCATGGCGCGCCTCGCCGACCGGATCCTCCCCCCGGGTATGCGCTACGAATGGACCGCCATGTCGTATCAGGAAAAACTCGCCGGGTCCGCCAGCCTCCTTGTCTTCACGCTATCCCTAGTCCTCGTTTATTTCGTGCTCGCAGCCCAATACGAAAGCTGGATTACCCCGCTCGCCGTTCTCCTTGCCGTTCCGCTTGCCGTCTTGGGCACCGTGCTCGCTCTCAAGGCCACTGGCGTCCCAAACAACATCTATGTGCAAATCGGCCTCGTTCTGCTCATCGCCCTCTCCGCTAAAAATGCCATCCTCGTCGTGGAAATGGCCAGAAGATGCCATGCCGAAGGCGCATCCATCCCTGATGCAGCCATCCAAGCCGCCCGCGCTCGCTTCCGCCCCGTCATGATGACCTCGCTCACCTTCATCCTCGGTGTCCTCCCGCTCCTCCTAGCCAGCGGCGCTGGCGCCAGCGCCCGCAAATGCCTCGGCCTCGCCGTGGCCAGCGGCATGCTCGCCTCCACCTGCCTCGCTATCGTCTTCGTCCCCAGTTTTTTCGTCGTTCTCCAAAGCCTCCAAAAACCCAAGCTCCGCTGAGTTCTTTCGTCTTCTCATCAGCCAGGTCTGCGCACCACTAAAACTGGGGCATAGCTATCAAAATTTCCTCCGCAGTATGCGTCGTCAATTTCCTTCTCTGAGGCGGGGGGAGCGCATAGCATCTTCGCTGTGGCACTCCAGCCTGATACCATCATCCGCAATTACGAGCCCCGCGACCGTGCGGCGGTCCGGAGGCTTTGTTGCGAGACTGGTTTTCTCGGCAAGCCGATTGATCAGGTTTTTGAGGACCGCGAACTCTTCGCCGACTACCTTACCGCCTACTACACCGACGTGGAGCCCGAGGCGGCCTTCGTGCTCGAGCAGGACGGTGAGGTCAAAGGCTACCTGCTCGGCTCCCGGCGTCCGCTGCGTCACCAGTGGTATGGATTTTTTCAAAACCTCCGCCTCTTCGGCATCGGAATGCTTCGCTACCGTGGCTACAACGAGGCCACGCGAGGGTTCATTCGGTGGATTCTTAAGAATTCCTGGCGCGAAGTCCCTGCCGCACCCCGCCGCACCGCGCATTTCCATTTCAATGTCATCCCCGAGGCGCAAAAAATCGCCACCACGCAGGCCATGACCAACAAGTATTTCGACTTCCTGCGCGCGCATGGCGAAAAGGAGGTCTTTGGCCAAGTTGTTACCTTCGAATCCCGGCGCGGCGCCAAGCTCTTCGAGCGATTTGGATTCCGCGTTGTCGAGAAGCGCGAGATCACCAAATACAGGGATAAACACCCCGAGCCGGTTTATCTCATGACCGTCATAAAAAACCTCGCCCGGCCCGATTCACGCACGGTCGCGGGACGATAGAAATTTTTGTTTCCAATCCGCTTCGGCGGTGGTCTGCTGTGCCTCTCAGCATGAGCATAAAACGATTTGAAAATCAGGTGGCCGTCGTCACCGGAGCAGGACGCGGCATCGGCGAAGCCATCGCAAAACGCCTCGCAGCCGAAGGCGCGAAAATTGCGGTCGTCAGTCGCACGGAGTCGAACTCTGCACGCACGGCGGATGCCATCAACGCCCTCTCGCCTGGTGCAGCCAAGCCCTACGCGGTGGATGTCGCGGACTTCGAGGCCGTGCAAAAGGCAGGCGACCAGATCCTCGCCGACTTCGGCCGTTGCGACATCCTGGTGAATAACGCTGGCATCACTCGCGACACACTCGCCATGCGCATGTCGAGCGACGACTGGGATATCGTGCTTCAGACCAATCTCAAAGGCGCCTTCAACTTCACACGTGCTGTCCTCCGCGCCATGGTTAAGCAACGCTCCGGCCGCATTATCAATATCAGCTCCGTCAGCGGACTGATGGGCCTCGCAGGTCAGGCCAACTACGCCGCTAGTAAAGCCGGCCTCATCGGCATGACCAAAAGCATAGCCCGCGAAATCGCCAGCCGTGGCATCACGGTCAATGTCGTCGCCCCCGGCTTCATCGAGACCGATATGACCTCCGGCCTCAACGAAGAAGTCCGCAAAGGCGCCCTTTCACAGATTCCAGTTGCCCGCTTCGGCGCGACGGATGACATCGCCGCTGCTGTGAGCTTCCTGGCCAGTGCCGAAGCCTCCTACATCAGCGGCCAAGTGCTCGCGGTGGATGGCGGCATGAGCATGTAAAAAGGAACCTTCCCTCCATGACTATTTATTTCCTGCGCCACGCCGAAGCCGAGGATTTGGCCGAGTCGGACTTCGACCGTAAACTCACTCCCAAGGGACTCCAGCAAGCGGCGAAGGTGGGAAAATTCTGCGCCGGTCACGGCCTCGAACCCACCGTCATTCTGAGCAGTCCCGTGACACGCGCCAGGCAGACAGCGGAGATTGTAGCCGGAGCGCTCGGGCGCGAAGTCACTATTGAAAGCTGGCTCGCCTGTGGGATGGAAACCGCCACCCTGCTCGCACGGCTCGCGCCACACGCTGCCAGCGACTCGGTTTTGATCGTTGGTCACGAGCCCGATTTCAGCACAGCCATTGGCGAGCTTTTGGGGGCCACCGAACCAGCTGCGCTTCTGGTGAAAAAAGCCTCCCTCACCGCCGTCGAGGCGCCGTGGCTCGAGCCCGGCGCCGGTCAGCTCCAGTTCGCGATACCCTGCCGCCTGATGTAAGCAATTCAGTTCATGAAAGCCCTTTTCCTCACAAACGAATACCCACCCCACATCTACGGTGGCGCAGGCGTTCATGTCGAATACCTCAGCCGCGAACTTGCCAAGCTCATGCCCGTGGATGTCCGCTGCTTCGGCGACCAGAACACCTCCTCAGGTCAACTCGCCGCACAAGGTTTCGCCCTCGACGCGGGCGGGTGGACATCTCCCAAAAAACTCCAATCCGTCTTCGGTGCACTCCAGCGTTGCTTAGATTTCAACACCGCGAACATCGACGCCGGTGTCGTGCATTGCCACACGTGGTATGCCCACTTTGGCGGCATCCTCGCCAAGCTGAACTATGGCATTCCCCTCGTCATCACCGTGCACTCCCTCGAGCCTCTCCGCCCCTGGAAACGCGAGCAACTCGGCGGTGGCTATGATTTCACCTGTTGGCTCGAGCGCACTGCCCTCGAAATGGCAGACGCTGTCATCGCTGTCTCCGAAGGCACCCGCCGCGATGTGGAAAAGCTTTTCCAGATCGACCCAACCCGCCTCCACATTATCTACAACGGCATCGACCCGGCCGAATACCAGGCAGTCACCACGCACGGCGTGCTCGACCGTTTCGGCATCGACTCCACCAAAACCTACGCCCTCTTCCTCGGCCGCATCACACGCCAAAAAGGCATCATCCACCTCGTCAACGCCATCAAGCACCTCGACCCTGGCTTTCAAATCGTCCTTTGTGCCGGCGCGCCCGATACACCCGAGATCGCGGCCGAAATGAAAGCCGCCGTCGCCCAAGCCCAAAGCCAGCGCGACGGTATCATCTGGATCGACGAGATGCTCGATAACAAATCCAAGATCGAACTCTACAGCCACGCCGGAGTTTTCGTCTGCCCCTCCATCTACGAGCCCTTCGGCATCATCAATCTCGAAGCCATGGCCTGCGGGCGTGCCGTCGTAGCAAGTGCGGTCGGCGGCATTCCCGAAGTCGTCGTCCACGGCGAAACCGGCTATCTCATACCCGTCGAGCAAATGACCGAAAGCCCGTTCGAACCGATGAATCCTGAAAAATTTTCCCAAGACCTCGCCAGTCGTATCAACGAAATCATGGCCGACCCCGCCAAACAAGAAGCCTTTGGCAACGCCGGACGCCAGCGCGCCATCGATACCTTCTCCTGGGCCTCAATTGCCAAACAAACGAAGGCCCTCTACGAAACGCTCGGCTAAAGCCTCCCGATTCTCCCTTTTGATCGCAGCCCTCTCGTGGGTGTGATCAAAACTATTGGTAGGAGGAATTACGATCCACAACCGCTATGTTGTTCCGAAGATGCGGAGGCTGGGACACAGCTTGGAGCTTGTGCGAGCTGCTATCGAGCTTGCGGCTGCTGTGGGAGCAAGCGGTTGCATGTTTTCAGAGTCCGTAGAAAAGCTCTTTCAGCGCTACGGTTTTGAAATGTTGGAGCGCACGATGCTGCAGGATGTGCCAATCAGCGTATTGGCTCGGATACTGCCTTAGCCGGAATCGCTGCGAAAAAAGTTAGCGAGCCTCTGATGTGCCCGCGCAGCCGATTCTGATAAGTAGAATAGGGAGAGCCGGACGGGGTTAGGGGCGCGAAGGCCAATGACCGCTGGGTCTCCCTACTCTACTCTGCCATCCAGCCGTCGCTTATGCAAAGGCTGCATAGGTTTTACTTGTTAATTTGCCGGGGTAATAAAAGGAGATTATACCAAAAGCAGCTTGCTTTTGGATTTTGGGAGAGGAGCACGGGCGTCCCGCCCATAAGCATATACCTAATTCTGGCATTCTGCTTTTAGCTTTTGCAACTGCCTCGGGCGCTTGGGTCGCTTTTCCCGGTATGCGCGATGGTCCCTCGGCAACTTCCATAGTTC
>Ga0209189_1001860_pt1 | contig 15327 bp, 12 predicted proteins | sample C_130820_EF_Meta_FD_187308 | JGI IMG/M metagenome (GOLD analysis project Ga0209189, IMG submission 187308) | Freshwater microbial communities from Lake Croche, Canada to study carbon cycling - C_130820_EF_MetaG (SPAdes) (version 3) | ecosystem: Environmental > Aquatic > Freshwater > Lake... | reverse complement strand
GCCGAGCCGCTTGAGCTTCTTGTAGAGCGTCGTGCGGTTGATGCCGAGGGCCCGCGCTGCGGCATCCCGCCGCCAGTTGGAGCGTTCCAGGGCCTCCAGAATCAGCCGCCGCTCCGGATGGGCCATCGACCGCTTGAGCGAGCCTGCCGGATCGGCATCGGCGACTTCAGCCGTGGTTCTGCGGACTTCATCGTCACTTCCGCTCCTGACCGCGGGTGGGAGATCGGCTGCCGTGATCGAGTCGCTGCGCCCGAGAAAGACTGCATATTCCACCGCGTGTTCGAGTTCACGCACATTTCCCGGCCATCGATACCGTACGAGTGACTCGACCGCGCCGGGGGAAAACCCCTCAACTGCGCGGCCACCGCGGGCCACCGCCGCGGCGAGAAAGTGGTTCGCCAGGAGCGGGATGTCTCCTGCCCGGTCTCGGAGCGCGGGCATCTCGATCGTGATCACATTGACCCGCCAGAAGAGGTCGGCCCGAAAGGTACCGGCGGCCACGAGCGACGCCAGGTCTTCGTGGGTGGCGAGAATGACACGTGCGTCCACCGCGTGCGTCTGCCCGCCGCCCACCGCCTCGAATCGCAGATCCTGCAGCACACGCAGCAGTTTCACCTGCATGGCGGGCGACGCGGTGGCGATCTCGTCGAGAAAGATCGTGCCGCCATCGGCCTGCAGGAATTTGCCCTGGCGGTCGGCAGTGGCGCCGGTGAAGGCGCCGGCCACGTGGCCAAAGAGTTCGCTTTCGAGCAGCGTTTCGCTGAGGCAACCACAGGCCACCTCGACGAACTTTCCACCCCGGCGCCGGCTGGTCCGGTGGATCTCGCGGGCCAGCAGCGACTTGCCGGTGCCGCTCTCGCCGGTGATGAGCAGCGTGGCCGGGGCATCGGCGAGGCGGGCTACGAGATCAAGCACATGCCGCATCGTGGTCGACGTGCCGAGCAGTTTCGGCACGGGAGGCTGGGCTTCAGCGGCGGCTGCCCGCGCCGTAGCGCTGGCGATTGCCGCTTCGAGCCCCGCCAGCAGGTCATCATCTCGGGCAGGCGTGAGCACGATCCGATCAGGATCGACCAGAGCGGTGGCGGCTGCGACCGCGTGCTCGGGAACGGTGATCACCAGTCCGGTGTGAACGCCGGTCAGTCGGAGATTCGCGGCGATCCGGCCGGCGTCGCCACCGGCCAGCAGGCCGTCGACGATGCAGGCGGCGTAGGGCTCCCGGGCCAAGAGTTGGAGCGCTTCGTCGACACGGCCGACGGCGCTGGCGTGCCAGCCGAGACTGCAGAGCCACTGGGCGGTCTGGGATGCCACCCTTCGGTCGTCGTCGACGACGAGCACGCGGCCGGGACTGGAAGGGCGATCGATCGGCGCCGCGGTGCGGATCATGGTGGCGTCCTGGGAGAAAGGCGGTGACGAGAAAAGTCTCCACCAGTTCTTTAGGTCGCGATCCGGCGACAGCAAAGTCGCCGCAGGGCGACGATCCTGCCCAGGCGGTGCACTCGTGCCGTCACGACCCGCACAGCCGTCACCAGCGGCTATTCGCGGGGCAGCCCCGACGGCCGTTCATGCTCTGCATGGCGGCTGTCGCCCAATGCCACCGCGTCGGCGATCCGATCGGCCGCGGGGCCCAGAAGGATCTCCCTGTTCTCAAACAACGCCTCAGGATCCTGATCGAGCATCCGGATCCGCCGCTGCCGAAACGAAAAGAAGGCGATCACCGTCATGGCGATGACAGCCACCGCGATCGTGATCGCGGTGAACCCGCGGGTTGCCGACTGGATGAGGCCGGTGATCCGCTCGCCAAACAGATACGCCAGCCCAAAAAAGCCTCCGATGACGATCGTCGCGCAGATGAAATCCGCCAGCAGGAACCAGCGGTACTTCACCTTGAGGATGCCGGCCGTCAAATAGAAGGGACTGCGAAGCCCCACGAGGAATCGGGCTACAAAAAACGCCTTGATGCCGTGCTTGCGGAGCAGGTTTTCGATCGTCTGCTCCCGCTCCGGAGTGAGAAAGCCCGACCACCACGGATGTTCTTTCAGGATCCGGGCGCCGAAGAACCGGCCGATGGCGTACATCAGGCTGTCGCCGAGCAACGCGCCCACCATGCAGGCGGGCAACGCGTAATACCACTTGAGTTGGGCCAGCCTGCTCGCCACGCCGGCGGCCACGATCGGCACCTCCTCCGGCACGGGCAGACCGATGCCCGTGAGCGTCAGAAACAACACGATGCCGAGGTAGGAACCCCGCTCAAACCAGTCGAACATGTCAGCAGTGGGTATCGCGGGGCGGAGGTCCAAGGTGTGCAGTACAGTCGCCAATCGAGCCTCTTAGTGTATCCCGGCGATCGAAAAAGGCACGGTGCCTCTTTTTTCGTTCCGAATGTGCTTTGAACGGGGAGCCGACTTCACGAAAAACACAGCATCGTGCGGATGCGATTGGCATGGCAGATGTGAGGGTGATCACAGACGGAGTCCCCCGGCTTCCGCCGGGGGCTTTTATTCACACGGTGCGTTCGCTCAGGCGGTTTCGTCACGCTCGAATAGAAGCCCGGAGCGGAAGCGATGGGACACCGTATCGTCGGGCGATCCCGGCCGTATTTTTCGCGGCACTCAGGTTTCCACGCCCTCGCCGGGCTCGATCGCGAAGATGCCATCGGCAAGATTGGACGTGAGCACCCGCACCGCACCTGCCGACTCACCGGGCACCACCAGAATCGCCCCTACCGTGCCACCCGGCGGCGCCACCCGGCTCAGTCCCGCAGGACCGAGTACGTAGAGTGCCGTCGAGAGGCTGTCGGCCTCGGCGGCCGTTGCCGCCACCACCGTCGCCGACAGCACGCCCTCGGCCGGCACCCCGGTGCGGGGATCGAGAATATGGCCCAGACGCCGCCCCCGTTCGATAAAAAATTGTGTGCCTGATCCGCTCGTGCCCAGAGCCTTGTCGTCGAGTTGTACCGTCGCCAGTCGTCGGCCCGGCCGCAGCGGGTGTCGCACGCCAACTGGCCAAGCTCGCCGTTCTGGCAGGACCGTTCCCTGGGCGCCGATCGCCCGCACGCTACTGGCCCCGCCGTGCACCAGCGCACTGGGGACAGCACAGTCGCGGAGTCTCTCCATCACGCGGTCGATCGCCCAGCCCTTGCCGATCGCGCCGGGGTTCAGTTCCACCCCAGGCCGTGTGAACCGCACCCGGCTGCCGGCCTCGTCCAATTCGACCAAGTGCATGCCCGCGGCTGCACGGGCATGCGCGAGTTCCTCGGCTGAGGGCGTCCGGCCTTGGCGGCGGAGGAATCCCCAGGTTCTCACGAGTCCGCCGGCCGCCATGTCAAACGCACCGGCCGTTCTCTCGTGGAGTTCGCGGGCCTGGAGCAGAAGGGGCAAGAGACCCGCCGACACCGGCTGCCACCCGTCTGCCGCCGTGGCGTTGAGGCGGGCAAGTTCGCTCGTGTCGCGGTAGACCGTGATCCGGTCTTCGATCTCGTCGACGAGATCGAGGCAGTCGACGGCGATCGCCGTGGCGTCGGGCACTTCGCCGGCGTTGAAGACGATCTCGAACCGGCAGGCCATCGCATCGCGGCCGATGACGAGCGTATGGACGTCGTTCTCACCGTGCATGCATCACTACCGAGGTGCAAGACCGCGGTCGAAGGCGTCTTGATCGCGGCGAAACACTGCCAGTACCGTGTCGAACCGCTCGAGCGGAATCTTGTAGACCGCCTGCTCGCCGGTGTGGGCATGGCAATGGGCCACGAGGAGCCGGTAGAGAAACTTGAACAGCTGCCGCGGCACTCGGAGGCTCCGCAGGCCATCGAGCAGCCGCCGCTGATCGACCTCCGGCTCAAAGAGCTGTGCGAGCGTGGCCGGCGGGTTGCCCACGCTTGCCGCCTTCACGCGGGTGGAGGCGATGTCATAGAGCGTCTCGCCCGACCATTCGAGCGACGGCACGAGGTTTTGCTTGTCGAGTCGCGCGCGCTGGTTGAACTGTTCGTTCTCGCGTTCGATGAAGCTGTAGAGTTCCAGCGGCAGCAGCATCTTCAGGCCGATGCCGGGCGACTTGAGAAACTTGTTGTCGAGCATCGGCCAGATCACCTGACGCATCCGGTCGGCCGAACCATTGATCAGGTGCGGTTCGTCGAGCCGGTCGACGATCACCACCATGCCGGCGTAGCCCTGGGCGGCGAGGATGCCCTGAAATTTTGCCAGCAGTTCATAACGGTCGTCGCTCCGCGCGGAAGTGGGGAGCGGCTGGCCGGCGAGATCCACCTCCGGCATCCGCGACAACGCCCGCGCCAACTGGCCGGTAGTTCGGTTGCCGGTTCGCATGCTCCGAACGATCCGCATGGCCAGCCACCAACTTCGGGCCCGTCGCCAGGCCCAGGGCGCCCACGCAGCAGCGAGCAGGAGCCATGGCCACCAGGCACTGGCCCATGCCAGCGAACCGCGTTGAAAGCCGATCAGGAGAGCCAGGCCGAACACCGCTGCGGCCGCCAGCCCAACCGCGGTGGGCCAGAGCCCCTGCCAAGCCTGGTAGCCGACACGGCTGCGGAGCTTCCGCCAACGCGAGGGAAAGGTCTCGGCCGTCGACTGGTCATAGCAGGCCGCCAGCAGGCTGAGGTCCCGGGCCTGCGGCGGTGCGAGCTTGGGCCGGGTCGCCGCTTCGCGGGCTGGCGGATCGACGAGCGTCGTCACGAACTGCGTCACGGCCAGCGAGAGGATCGCGTCCATGTGATCCCACAGTTTCCACTGCGCGAGCACCTTGTCGACGGGCCGGTTGGGTCCGACGCGGCTGACGAACCGATCGAGAAAAGGATTGAAGTCGTCGTAGAGTACGACGAGCGTCTTCTGATCGGGATGCGTTTCGTTGTGCCGGTCGAACTGCCGCACCATCTGCAGCTTGATCGCCGTCTTTCCCGCGCCCTTCTCGCCGAACACGATCGCGGTGCTCGGATCGGCCGGGTCACCATAGATCTTGTCCCAGGCGGGGTGGAAGGTTGATTCCAGGCAGGTTCGCTTGAAGACGGTGTCGTTCTGTGCATCCTCCTCGGCAAACGGGTTGCCGGCGATGCCGTGGTGTTCGAGAAATTCCTGGATCTTCATAGGGTGTACACGAAAAGGTGGGGAATCCCTTATTTGCCGGCAGGGACCAAGCCTTCGATCATCGTGCGAAAGCCATCGGCCTGCTGAGCCACCGTCGCTGCTGGGCCGTAAAACTTCAGAAACTGGCTCCCTGATTCAGGTGTTTCGACGATCGCGGCCAGCATCCGATAGTCGGGCCGGTCGATCGTCTTCCCTCCTGCAAACGGTCCGCCGGGCGCGTCCTTGAAGGTGCCCGAGACGTCGACCATCGTCACGGTGCAGCCAGCGATCTTGATGGTCTTGGTGACCGCCTTCTGCTTCGTGTCGCTGCCGTCGGGTTGGGTGAACTGGCCGTACCACCGGTCGACATTGGCCTGCACGCTCCCGCCGGCGCCCATCACGGTCATTCGTCCCGGTGGCAGATCGCCGGCGGACGGGATGGCAAACTCGGTCTCGACGATCCCCGATTTTGGTTGCACTCGCTTCCAGCCTGCTGGGGCCTCGAGCAGGAGGCTGCCGCCGGCGATGTCGAAGGCCCGCGTCTCGGCGGCGGTCACCGCCTGTGCCGTCGCCTGTGTGCCGGAGAGCAGTGGAATGAGGGCGGCCATCAGGCCGAAGGCCGTGAGCGTAGATCGCATGATGGGACTGTCTCCTCTGGAGTGCGTGTGACGTGCGAGATGAATGAGAAGGGTGTTCGGGGGCGAGTCGTTCCGCGAGGGCGGACCTGCCATGAGCTCACGGATGGGTTGATGCTATCACACCAGCACGAGTTCCACCGTCGAAAATAACCCCCACGTTTTCCCTGCTTCAATGCTCGGGAAAAAACGGTGCGAACACGCCGCGAACGGCTGGTTGCTACGGCCATTACGGATCATTGTCCGGACGGTCCGTTGGGTACGTTGCATCCGTATTGTAAGCTCGGGGCCGATGCTTGCGGCCCCGGAGGAATCAACGCCATGCGTTCTCGCGATCCGAAACGTCCGCCGACAGCGCATGACGAGCAGGAGCAGGACCAGGAACGAACTGGCCCGCTTGAACTGGCCATCGTCGGCGATCTGACCGACAATGAGGCCGACCTCACCGATCGGCTGCTCGGCGTCGAACCGGGGGCTGAGTGCACGATCTACTTCGACTCGCCCGGGGGCAGTCCCTACTGTGGCATGTCACTGGTCACGCTGTTGCGACTCCGCGGCATCCGCGCTACGGCCGTGGTAACTGGGGAGTGCTCGTCAGCGGCGCTGTGGCCCTTTGCGGCCTGCGAGCGGCGGTTGGTGACGCCGTTTAGCGTGTTTCTGTTTCATCCCATGAAGTGGCAGAGCGAGGAGCACATCGGCATCCGGGAGGCTGCGGAGTGGTCGCGGCATTTCGCCGAGTTGGAGCAGGAGATGGACGTGCTTCTCTGCGATCTCTTTGGACGGTCGGCCGATCAGATCAATGAGTGGAGCCGGACGCATCGGTATGTGACCGGCCGGGAAATGGTGGCCGCAGGGTTGGCTGAACTCATCGACCTGAAGCCGCTGCCAGCGCTCTTCGAGCCGCCCAAGCCCTGAGGCTATTCTTCCTGCCTCAAGACCTGCCTCAAGGCGAGGCCCCGCCGGGACGGCAGCATGCACGTGGAGTCCCGTCGCTTCCGCTCAGGGCTTTTATTCGTGGGGAGCGCGACCGTTTTGGGCGAGCGTGTCGCTGGAATAGAAGCCCCCGGCGGAAGCCGGGGGACACCGGGTGAGCAGCGGATACCGGGAGCCGTACCGGTCGAGTGCATCCAACCGCATGAAGACCGCGTGATGTCAGCCGCGGTAGGCGCCGTGACAGGAATCGCACGACTTTTTGAGTTCGCCGAGGGCGGCGCGGGCGGCGTCGTAGTCTTTTTTCTTCACGGCCTCCCGGAGTCGCAGTGCGGCGTCACGCATCGTGGATGCATGCTCCCGATAGGTGTCGTCGTCGTGGTATTCGTAGTCGGCTTGCTGGATCACCTCCCCGATCACGGCCACGATCTCCGCATCGTGCAGCACGTTCTCCATCTGTTTGTCGAAATCGGTCTTCGAGGAGGCGGCCACCCCGAGCCTGTCATCAGCCGACTTCAGCCGCGACATCAGCGCCGGGCGGCCGGCCACCTGACTCCACCGAAAGTCTTCTTCGCGGTCGGCCCGGGCGGTGGGACCGGCGCCCTGGAGGAGTGATTCCAGATCGCTGATACGAAGTCTCGATTCATTGAATGATTGGTCGGTGCCGACCTTGCAGTTGGAGCCGACTCGAGCGAACAGGTCACGGGCCGCCTCCGCTTCCTTCTTCCAGCGGATGTCCTGGTCGTAGGCTGTAATCACGCCGAAGGCGAGGGCAACGGCGCTGAAGGCCTCGCGGGCCTGGTCGTAGCCGCCCCCTTTGAAATCGGATTGGCTGGCCACGGATCCGGTCAGCATCGCCTTCATATCCTTGATCTCGTCGGTCAGCGTCTCCTCCGAGATGATCGCCGACCATCTGAAGCCCCCCGCGGAGTCCGCCGGCATGCCGGCGGACTCGGGTGTCCCCGCCGTTGTCAGCCGCTGCTGTGCCGCCGAAAATTCGGGGCGAGGCCCGTCCAGTTCGGCAAAGGCATCGGCGGAGAAAATCTTGGCAGTGGCCTTGTCCCAGACCGCAGTGGGAGAAGACGCCCGCCGAATCTGCCGCGGTCCGGTACGGCCGTCCCGGGCCACTCCCCGCGGAGACGGTGCCTCTGCGGCCTTTGATTGCAGGCCGGCGCACGCCAGGCAGCCAAGCAGTCCGGCGGCGGTTGCCTGTCGCAGCACTTTCATCGATGCCAGCATGCTGTCTCCTCGCCCGCACGAGCCGACGTCCAACCGCGTTTCTCGCAGATATCTCGGACTGTCCACGCAGGCGCGGGGCCCTCTGCTACAGCATAAACCACGGGGAAAACCTCCGACAAAGACTGCTTTTTCGCCTTGACGGGCCGTTCGGCGGTCGTCACTCTCCCGCCCCGCCAGCCCCCAGTCCGGGACTCGGGCGGGAAGATGCGAACTCAGGGTTTTTAGCGCCGCGGAGAAACAGCATGTCCACCAGCCCGTCCATGTCAGGATCACCGGCAGTTTCTACGATTCCGCGGCGTGTTTACTCCCTCTGGGCAGCCTGCCTTCTGACCGGATGCGGTCTGGCCGCGCTGGCAATTGCCGGCTGCTCAAGCAGTAATACCGCGATCGGCACCTCCACTACCGATCCCGCCAAGGCCACTGTGATGGCGTTCCTCGAGGCCATCAAACGGGGCGACGACACCGCCGCCCGGGCGATGCTGACCAAGGTTGCCCGTACCAAGACCGAGGAACTGGGCATTTCGGTGGCTCCGCCGGTCACATCGACGGCTACCTACTCGATCCGCGAATGTGAACAGATCGCAGGCACCGACGATCTCGTGCATGTGGGCACGACCTGGACCGATACCGACCCTGATGGGTTCACCACCACGGAAAATGTCGTCTGGGCAGTCCGCCTCGATCCCGAGGGCTGGAGAGTGGCAGGCATGGCAACGCGGATTTTTGACGATCTGCCGCCGCTGCTGCTCAATTTCGAGGACCCTGAAGACATGATCGCCAAGCAGGAAATGGTGGCGTTGGAACTGCAGAAGCGGTCCCAGCAGGCGGCTGCTGAGAGCCAGGGCAAACAGCCCGAAGCCAGAACGGCCGTCGGCCCCGCTGACGGTCAGCGCAAATAGGCGGTGGCGTAGGACTGCGGAACCGAGGGCGGCTGCCTGCCCTCGGTGTCTCGCGGCCGTCCTCGGGGCACCCTCAGGCCCCTCCAGAGGCTATCCCTTGAGGTCCTTTCTGGCCTCTTTTTCTAGGGAATTCGCGGCGAAAACCCGCGCGAACGCTGCGAAGGGCCCTGTCGGCCGTCCTTGACAGTAGCAGCGACACTGTTAGCCTAATCGCCTGGATTACCCAGGCCGGAGATTTTCCCCAACCCGCAGCTCTTGCAGGGCAGTGCTGCCGGTTGACGGATTTCGCTCTGCCCCGGGTGGTTTCGTTGGTCGCTTGTTGCTGCGGTCCGGTGGCCGTCCCGGATCGAGGTTGTTTCGTGACGGCTTAATCGAACGCACCTCGCGTTCAATGTTTTCATCTGGAGGTAAGTGATGAAGCGTATTCTCGGACTCTCGTTTGCCATGTTCATTGCTCTCGTTGCCATCGCCCTCGTCGGCGGTGACTCGGGTGCTGTCGCCGGCCACGGCTGCAAGGGCCGCGCCCGCAGCTGCCAGGGTGGCGGTCTGTTTGCCCACAAGAAGAAGGATTGCAAGGGTGGCCTGTTCGGCCACAAGAAGAAGAAGGGCTGCCAGGGCGAGGCTGCTGCTGCTCCGGCCTGTGAGTCGGGCTGCGGCGAAGCTGCTGCCGTCGAAGGCGGCTGCTCGAGCTGTGGCGAAGCTGCTGCCGTCGAAGGCGGCTGCTCGAGCTGCGGCGGTGGTGAGGTCGTCAGCGGCGGCTGCGCTGGCGGCGGCTGCGAAGGCAGCGGCGTGATCTCGGAAGGCGTGCCGACCGAGGCTGCTCCGGCTGCTCCCGTTGCCCCGGCTGCCCCCGTTGGCACCTGAGCGGTGACTCAAGACCCGGCCACGTCGTCGCAACCAGGTCTGCCCTGAGGCGAGCGAGGATGTGGCGGGACAAAAAAGGGCCGGGCCTTCCGCAGGGAAGGCCCGGCTTTTTTCATGGGTATTCAGCCAGCTGGTTGTGGGACAGGCTGGAGCGGCGGCGTTGGAGAGGCCGGTGCCGGCGGTGCTTGCGGGGCCTGTTGCGTGGGAGCCGGCGGCTGGATCAATCGCCGCAGGAGTCCACCACGGCGCGGAGGCGGGGACTGTTGCGGGTTCGCCGCCTCGGCGGCCTGCCGTTCGGCGCGTCTCTTTGCAACCTCGCCCAACACGCCGCCGACCAAGTCGATGACGGCCTCGGCAGTGGGATCGGTCTTCATATCGGGCGGCAGCGCGGACTTTATCTTGTCTGCCGTCGATGGTGTGCCGGCCTGCTGGCGGGTGTTGGCATTGGCCCCATCCTCGTTCAGCGTTCCATCAGGCTTTTGTGCATCAAGCTTTGACGGATCAGGCGTCGCCGCCATTTCGGAATCCTTGCTGGCGGAGGCATTGGGCTTCCAGGCCGGGGCTGGTGGTGCCAGTGGCCGCTGCGGCGCGGCCGGCTGCCGCGCCGTTTGTGGACCGCCAGCGCCGCGAAGACGATCAATGAGTTCAGCCACCACACCGCCCGCATTTGCCCGCAGCGAGCCATCGAAATCGATGCGAGGTTCGCCGAGCATCCCACCGACGCCCACGGAAAACGTCCGCCCCGAGAGTGCCGCCAAGAGCGGCCTGTCTTGCGGCAGATCGGCCGGAATCGGGAGTTCAAGCTTGAGGTCGAGCGTCTTGTCGTCGAGGCCCACCGAGCCGCTTGATCGGATGTCGAGCCGCTGCCCGGGCTTGGCCAGCGGTACACCGAACGCAAGCCCCTTGTGCGACATTCGCCGGTCGGCAAGCTGAAATTCTACGTGCGATTCGTCGGCTATCCTGATCGACTGCGGGATCGGCAGGTTGAACGGCAGGGATTCGATCACCCGCTGTGCGAGCGGTCCCGGGCCGAGATCGACGGCGTGCATCGCGAGCACTCCGGAGAGATGCCCGCCCTCGGTGGCCCCCACGGGCAGCGTGGCCCCGTTGATGCGGAGCGAAAACCGTCCGCTGGTTCGCGTGGCACCGGCCATCACGGGAGCGATGTAGGCCAAAACGCCCTGCGCCACAGCCGGCTCAAGTCTCGCATCGGCCAGAAGCTGCACGGGCTCGACCGTCCATTCGCTCCGCGTCCCATCAGCCGAGGGGGCGAGCCTGGCCTGCACATTGATCGGGTCGCTCACCCACGGCTCGTCTGCCCACGGGCCGATCATCCGCACGACCGCCCCGACCACGTCCAACTGCATTCTGACCGCCCCAGGCTTTTTGGTCCGGGCTCGGTTCGCTGCGCCCGGACCCGCGAGGGCCGGAAAGAACAGCCCCTTGAGGTTGGAATTGCGGTCGGCATCAAACTCCACGGTGGCGTCGAGCCCTTCCACCCGCACACGGCCAAGATCGCCGAACGAAAGGAGGATGCCGGCGAGTCCGTGGCTCAGTTCCACCCGCTTGATGGAGGCTGGTTCGAGCCTGCCGTCATGCGGCACGACATGGATGTCTTCGAAGACGAGTGGCCCCAGCCAGCCGAGCTTCACGCTCCCAAACTGAACGGTCGCCTGGAGCGCAGGAACGGCGCCAGCCACGATCTTTGAAAGCCGTGCCGGGCTGGACACGAGCCAGGGCAGGCTGCCGAATCCCAGCACGGCGATGACGGCGACCGTGGCCAGAGTGGCCCGCACCTGGGAAGACAGAAATACCATGGAGGAAGCCCTCTGCGACGGCGCTGATTCGGGTGAAGGCAGGCCAGCTTCCGGAGCGGTCATGTCGCGAATCTCCCTGAACGTGATCGGCTTGCGATTGGGAACTGGCGGGGGAAGATCGACCGATTGTATCCACGGCCACGTCGCAAGACATGGGCCCGGCAGGGTTGCCCAGGAAGGGTTGCGGGAAGGCATCCCAGTCGCACCCGCGGGGCGAATAGGGTAAACTGGCAAATGAGAATGTTGCGGGCGTAGCTCAGTTGGTAGAGCGCTAGCTTCCCAAGCTGGATGTCGAGGGTTCGAGTCCCTTCGCCCGCTCTTTATCGTATTGAGTGTGAGGGGAAGATCGCCGGCGACTGCTTTGGCGAGGGGCATACGCGGGCAGCGACTCCCCGCTGCGATTCGTGGAGCGCACAAAAAAGCACCCCGGACGGCAAGCGTACGGGGTGCTCTCCACAGGCATGTCAGAACGGGCATGTCAGAAGAACCGTGCGAGGGACATCACGGCTACGGAAATCTCGACTACGGCAGGATGACCGCGTCGATGACGTGGATCACGCCATTGCTCGCCTTGATGTCGGTCTTGGTGACATTCGACATCCCCTTGGCCGTGCCCACTTTCACGCCGCCCGTCGTGGAAATCTTCACCGGTGCTCCGCCGGCTGTCTTGGCTTCCGTCAACTTCGCGACATCGGCTGCCATCACCGAACCCGGTACGACGTGAAGCAGCAGGATCTCCTTTAGCTTACCCTTGTTTTCGGGCTTCAGGAGCATGTCGAGCGTGCCCGCCGGCAACTTTGCGAAGGCCTCGTCGGTCGGAGCAAAAACGGTGAACGGTCCTGCACCTTTCAGGGTGTCAACCAACTCTGCAGCGGTCAGAGCGGCGGCAAGGGTCTTGAATGTGCCGGCCCCAACAGCCGTCTCCACGATATCAGCAGCACGGCCGATCGACATCGAGCCGACGAAGCAGCACACCATCGCCACGATGGCGGAGAAGCGAGACATCTTCATGAGGATCTCCACGGGAGGGGGAAGTAAAGGGGACGAAATCGTGAGAACCGTAGGCAACCCCGGACCGAGGCCGAGTCGCGATCGCGTTGCAGGAGCCTCTGAAGAGGTGGAACCCCCGAGGCTTTCTGGTGTTTTGTCCGGAACGGGGTGAACGTTTTGTCGTGAGACACTTTTGCGGGACATGCCGCACCCGTCGGGAGCAGCGTTGCGAGGGACAATGCGCGAGTGAGGCGGGGATGCTGGCAGAAAAAAAGCTGCCGCCCCCGGAGGGGCGGCAGCCGTAGGAACACGTTTGGTGGGCTGCATCAACGGCGAGCCCGTCGACTGGCCATTATCGGCGCAGCCCCCCGGTACAGTCAGTTTGCGTCACTAGACCACCTCCTTTCGCGATAGGAACCCCAGCCGCCGCGACCACTGCGAGGTCGCCGCCGGGACATTTTCTCCCCAGCCGTCGCTGGAGAACACGCTAGGATTTTATCCCGTCGCCCCGCCAAGGCGAGTTTTTGTGCAACTTTTTTTGCGTGGAGGTTTCTTCCGTGACTGCCTCTCCAATGCCCGCTGTCGCAGTCGGCGACAAAGCCCCCCTGTTCACGGCCACCCTCCAGGACGGCGGCACGTTCGACTCCTCCTCGCTCAGCGGCAGGAAATCACTCGTGCTGTTCTTCTACCCGAAGGACAACACTCCGGTCTGCACGCAGCAGGCATGCGCTTTTCGCGATGCCTACGAGCAGTTCGTGAAGGCGGACGTGGAAGTGATCGGCGTCAGCAGCGACTCGCCGGCGAGCCACCGACGGTTTGCGGCGAAGCACCGCCTGCCCTTTCCGATCATCAGCGATCCGGACAGCGCATTGCGGAAGCTCTTTGGGGTGCCACGAGCCTGGGGAATCTTCCCGGGCCGGGTCACCTACGTAATCGACAAGGAGGGCGTCGTGCGGCTCGTCTACAACGCAACGCTGGCCGCGGAGCCGCACGTTCGCAAGGCTCTCGACGCGATCACGAGGTCTTAAACACGCTTGGCGAGCTGCTGTGGCGGTCGGCCCAGGCGGCCTCAATCGCAGTGCAGGCCTGGCCCAATCCGTCGTCATCCGCCAGTCTCGTCGCAACATCATGACAGCGTGTCGCCACGCGAGGATCGGCCAGCAGCCCGCGGATCATTTCGGCGAGTGCCGGCCCGCGAAACCGTCGCGGCGGCAGCGATCGTCCGACGCCGAGGCGTTCGACCCGGGCCGCGTTGTCGAACTGGTCAAACCCCATCGGCATGATCACCTGCGGCACGCCCGCCGCGAACGCCTGCGACATCGAGCCGACACCGCCATGGTGCACAAGCAGCGCCGACCGCTTGAGCAGCCAGCGAAACGGCACGAAGTCGAGATGCTGCACGCCATCGGGCAGCGACGCCGGCACCTGTTCCGGAAACCGCGTCAGCAACAGACCGCGTTGCCCGAGCCGCTGGCAGGACTCGACGGAGGCCTGGAAGAAGTCGCGGCCAAACACATTGGCTGAGCCGGGCGTGAACACGAGCGGAGGCGGACCTTCGTCGAGGAATCGCTTCACGTTCTCCGATGGCTCGACGACCCCCTCCTCGCTGTAAAGTGGAAAGCCGGTCAGTCTGGTCTGCGCAGGCCAGTCGGGCTGCCGTGGAGAGAACCAGTCTGGAAACATCGCGGCCATTCGCAGCGGCGAATGCATCCAGTCGCGGAACACGCGGCGGGTCGGGGGCAGCCCAAAACGGCCTCGAAACTCGTTGAGCCAAGGACAGATCACCCGATCCGACACGCTGTCGACCAGCCACCACTGCAGTTTCCCGAACCAACCCGGCCCGCGGTGCACGCACAAGGCCGGCAGGCGGGGTCCCTCGAAATCGCTGCGAAAGAGCATCGGCGAGAGGTGCACGCTGACCAGCGGAATGCCCTGGGCTTCCTGTGCGACCCGGGCGCCGAAGGCGAGGCTCGATCCGCAGACGAGCGTCTGCCCGGGAGTCTGATGGGCGAGGATGCTGCGGTAGACCGGCTCCAGGAGAGGCCGGACGGCGAGGTCGATGATCGTCCGGGTTCCGTGGAGCGGATGCCAGATTCGCGGGTTGCGAATCATCTCGCGAAAGTCCACCTCTGGCAGGGGATCGACGAACTCCAGCCCCGCCTGCTCCACCAGGCCGCGGAAGTATCCGGCGGTGACAACGGTCACCCGGTAGCCGCGGCCCCGCAGGGCCCGTCCCAGGCCGACGAACGGATGCACGTCTCCCGAACTGCCAATCACGCAGAGGATGACGTGCTTGAGACGATCATCCATGCTAATTCTGGCCGGTTTTGCGGAAGTCCCAGGGAGCGACCGGGCTGGGCTGGGCCCAGAGGCCGAGCCGCTGGGACTGAGCCTGCGACTGCAGTGCCGCCAGCGATGTATCTCGGGAATAATCGAGATAGTGCCAGGCATTGCCGGTGGCGATCATCTGCCGGTTCACGTCGACGCCGTTCGAGGAGAGGTGGCCGATCCAACGGCCGTAACGGTCCTTGCCATCTTCGGTCACTTCGACTGTTTTGCCAAACACCATCTCAGCCAGCACCTCGCGGGACACCTTGCCGTAGTCCTGACCGATCTCAGGAGCGTCGATCTCAGCCAGTCGCACCTTCTGCTGCTGGTTTGATTCATCGAGACAGGTGACCGTGTCTCCGTCGTGCACGCCCACCACCCGCCACAGGTGAGGCCCGGCCGCGCGATTCGCCGGCGGTTGCTGCTGCGGTGTGACACTCACCGGCTGCGCGGGTGTCGATGACGGCGAGATAGGCGTTGAGAACGACGACACCGGCGGCGTGCTGGCCGCTGGCTGCGAGGCCGCAGCGATGGCGGCCGCCGAGCCGGCGAC
>Ga0209189_1001858_pt1 | contig 15342 bp, 13 predicted proteins | sample C_130820_EF_Meta_FD_187308 | JGI IMG/M metagenome (GOLD analysis project Ga0209189, IMG submission 187308) | Freshwater microbial communities from Lake Croche, Canada to study carbon cycling - C_130820_EF_MetaG (SPAdes) (version 3) | ecosystem: Environmental > Aquatic > Freshwater > Lake... | reverse complement strand
GACTATCAAGATACCATTCTTGGCGGCGAGACCAATTAATACAATTAAGGCTATTTGACTGTAAATATTTAATGAACTGCCAATAACCCATAAACCAATAATTCCTCCTAAGATCGCAAGGGGAACCGTTAACATAATTGTTAAAGGATGTTTCCAACTTTCAAATTGAGCAGCCAAAGATAAGTAAGCAGTAAATAAGGCTAATATAAAAATAAAATAAATATCCGAACTAGTGTTTTTATATTCTAAAGATTCACCTTTGTAATCAAATCGAGCTGTTCCTGGTAATTTTTCTTTAGCTATACTTTCTAAATAAGTTAACGCTTCACTAATAGTGTAGTTACCAACTAATCTTGCAGAAATAGTTACAGCTCTTTGTCTGTTATATCTATTTAAAGAGGTGTAAGTTGACTCTTCAAAAAAGGTTGCAACACTTGTTAACGGTACTAATTTTCCAGTATTTGATCTAACAGTAACCTTGTTTAAATTTGAAGGTTCTTGTCTGTTTTTAATGTCAGTCTGCAACATTACTGAATATTCTCTTCCTTGTTTTGTGTATTTTGTAACTTCTTTAGAAGCGAACATTGTCTCAATTGTTTTTGCTATAGCATCTATGGAAACCCCCAAATCCGCAGCTTTATCAGCATTAATTCTAATTTTTAATTGTGGTTTTGTTAAATCTAAATCATCGTCAACGTTAACTAGGTTTCTATTTTTAACTATTTCAGATTTTAATATCTCTTTCCATTTGATTAATTCTTCATAAGTATTTCCTTTTAGAACAAATTGAACTGGTTTTTCAGCGGCTCCACCTTTTAACCCTTGAGGCATAATTGGAAAGGCTTTAACTCCTGGGAAAGAATTTAACTGTTGAAATATTGCGCCCAGATTTTGATTAGAGAATTTTTTTCTTTTTCCCCAGTCTTCTAATAAAACAACTACAAATCCAGTGTTAACTTGATCAATACCACTTTGAAATCCAGGAACTCTTGCAAGAATTTCCCTATAAGTTCCTTTTCCTAAATCATCTAAAAATATTTTTTCAATGTTTTGAGTCTTTTCTTTAGTGTAGTCAAAGCCAGAACCATCAGGCGCTTGGATTACTACATAAAAAACACCCCTGTCTTCAGGAGGAACTAGTTCTTTAGGGGTAATTTTAAATAAAACTATAACCGCAATTAAAACAGCTACTAAAAATATAAGAATTTCTTTTTTTTTATTAAGAATTACATTTAATGTTTCAAAATAGAAATTAGTAAATTTATCTAAGTAGTCATCAAATTTTTTCAAAAACTTAGGTTTATCGTGAGCTACTTTTAAGTATTTAGATGCAAGCATCGGCGACAATGTAAGGGCAACAAATGCTGAAATCACAATAGAGAAAGATAGCGTTAAAGCAAGTTCAGTAAATAATCTTCCAACAATTCCTTTTACAAAGATTAGAGGAACAAACACTGCTATTAACACAACGGTTGTTGCAATAATTGCAAAGGAAACTTGGCTTGCTCCTTTATAAGATGCAATTAATGCCGTTTCCCCTTCTTCAACTCTTCTATATATATTTTCCAACATCACGATCGCATCATCAACGACGAGACCAATTGCAATGACAAGAGCCATTAAAGTAAATAAATTTAAACTAAAATTTGCAGCATAAATTAATAGAAATGTTGAAATTAAAGATACCGGTATGGCAAGTGTTGGTATTATTACAGAAGTAAGATTTCCCAAAAATAAATAAATAACTCCAACAACAAGAACAATCGATATAAATAATGTTACATAAACTTCATTCACAGCCACTCGAATATAACTGGATCTATCAAATGCAACATCTAGCTGAGCTCCTTCAGGAAGATTTTTTTTAACTTCTACTAATTTTTTTTTAATCCCATCAACTACTGCAATGGTATTAGAATTAGATTGTTGATAAATTCCAATTCCAACAACAGGGTAGCCATTGCCTTTAAACAAAGTTCTCATATTTAATGGTCCAAGCTCGACTCTAGCAACATCTTTAAGTCTTATTAAAGATCCGTCCCTAGCTCTTTTAATTGGTAAATTTTTAAAATCCTCAACGTTTTTGTAATTCTTATCTACCTTAATATTGAGATCCATTTTTTTTGACTCTAATCTTCCAGCTGGAAGCTCAATGTTTTCTTTTAATAAAACATTCTCAACATCAGCAACAGTTAAGTCTCTAGAAGCTAAAGCATTAGGATTTAACCAAATTCTTAGTGATATTTCTTTTTCACCGGAAAGAATTATTTGACCAACTCCATCAACGCTTGAGAAGTAATCTTTTAAATATCTGCTTGCATAATCGCTAAGCTCTAAATCACTTAAGTTTTGACTTCTTAATCTTAACCATATTGCAACTTGGTTACCTTCGGAGGTTTTAAATATTTCTGGGCGACTTGCATTATCAGGAAGAAAATCAATAATTCTCGAAACTCTGTCTCTAATATCGTTAGTTGCCTCATCAACACTAACACCAGGCTCAAATTCCATTCGTACCACTGATCTTCCGTCCTCACTTCTAGAATCAATGGTAGATAGACCGGGCGTTCCGCCAACTATGTCTTCAATTTTTTGCGTGATTTGAGCATCAACAATTTCTGCAGAAGCTCCTTTATAAAGAGTTCTAACAGTAACGATACTTGGATCGATATCAGGAAGTTCTCTAACAGCTATTTTGTTAAATATAACTAAACCAAATATAACTAAAATAACCGACATCACAGTCGCAAAAACTGGACGCTTGATACTTATGTCGGTTAAGAACATTTTTTATTTATTTATTAATTTTATTTGCGCCTTATCTCTAATTTTAGAAACGCCTTCTATGACAATTTTATCGCCAGGATTTAAACCAGATATTATTTCAACTTTTCCGTAATTTCTGATTCCAGTTTTTACCTCTGTAATAACAACAGATTTATCTTCAATAACTTTATAAACTATTGTTCTACTTCCTTGTTGAACAAGAGACTCTTCAGGAACTCCTAATGATGTTTTTTCATTATAAACAATTTCAATATTTAATAACATTCCAGGAATTATTTTATAGTTAGAATTTTTAATTTTTGCTTGAACTAGGATTGATCTAGTACTTGGATCAACTCTAGCGCTAACGGCATCCAGAGTTCCGATAAACGTTTCTTCAAACGCTTCAGAGTTTGCTTTAATTTTTAAATTTTTTTTAAGAATGCTTAAATAACTTTCAGGAATTTTAATATCAACTTTTACTGTTTCAATATCATCTAGAGTTGCAATAATTGAATCTTCTCCACCTAAAATTCCAGGTGTAATTTCTCTAATTCCTAATCTTCCACTAAATGGAGCAATAATTTTTTCATTTTTTAACTGAGCTATCAGTTGATTTTTTTGTACCATTAAATTTTTATCAAAATCTAATGAGCTTATTAAATCTGTTTTTCTAATCCTTATAGAGAATGATTGATGAGCTAAAGCAGTTCCAAATGTTTCAATTTTCTCATAAAATTCTAATTTTTGAACTTCTTGCGCTATAACTTCAGTTGGCTTTACTTCGTTAATTTTTTTTTGAATAATATTATTTATAATCATTCTGCCAGCAATAATTGCGACCACTAAAGCCACAATGATGCTAACAATTATTATTATTTTTTTTGAAGTATTCATGAAGAGGCATGTAATACCATGCTTTAATTAAAAAAAGAATTTTTATATTAATTGAATTTATTGAAATATTCTGTCTTTTTATTGACTAGCCCACTCCGTCCAGGAACCATCGTAAATTGAGAATTTTTTACCACCAATAATATCAAATGCTTTTGCAATAATACAAGCAGTCACACCAGAGCCACATGAAAAAACTACATTTGAATTGTTATCGATATTAATTTTTTTAAATTTATTTCTTAGATCTTGTTCTGGTAAAAAACATTTTGTAACTGGATCAATACATTCAGGCCAAGGTATATTGCAACTGTTTGGAATGGATCCGCTTTTGATTTCTGATCTAGGCTCAGGATCTGTTCCTTCAAATCTACCTTTGCTTCTGGCATCTATTAAGTCGAATTTTTTATTATGAATGTTTTGTTGTACTTGCTCAATTACAGTAAGTAATTTATCTTTTGTTTTGCATTTAAAATTACTTTTAGAAATAATTTTACTCTCTCCATTTTCTAATTTTTTATTTTCATTCTTCCATTTAATTAAACCGCCATCTAAAATTGAAACATTGTTGTGGTTAAAATAGTTAAACATCCACCACACTCTTGGAGAGCTAAAAATACCAATGCTATCATATGCAATTATATGATCTGAATTTTTAATACCTGTTTCTGAACATAGTTTTTCAAACAAATCTTTTGGTGGAATAGTGTGCGGAAACTTTCCAGAAGGATCAGAGAATTTATCAATATCAAAGAAAATGGCATTAGGAATATGCTCTATCAAGAATTCATTTCCTCCAATTCTTTTTGTATTTGGCATATGCCAAGAACAGTCTAAAATTTTAATATTATCGTTATCAAGATTTTTATCTAGCCAATCAGTTGTAATTAATGACATTAGTATTTTCCTAATTTTTTTAGATATTTTTGATGATATTCTTCCGCCAAATAAAACTCATCAGCTTTAGTAATTTCAGTTACAATACTGTTTTTGAATGTAGTTTTATTCATTTCTTCTTTTGATTTTTCTGCTTCATTTTTTTGATTATCGTTCAAATAAAATATTGCTGAACGATATTGTTTTCCAACATCTGGACCCTGTCTATTTAATGTAGTTGGATTGTGAGATTTCCAAAACGTATCTAATAATTCTTTATAACTTATAATATTTTCATCAAAATATACTCTTACAGCTTCGGCATGACCTGTTTCTTCATAACACACTTGTTCATAGGTTGGGTTTTTAATTATACCACCCGTATAACCAACCTCTGCCTTTGTAACACCTTTTGTTAAATCAAATTTTTTTTCAATTCCCCAAAAACATCCTGCAGCAAAAATAGCAACGTTCATAAAATTTTATATTAAAGTTATTTTTATATGTTATGAAAAGATTTAGGTAAAATATATTCATGCAACTATCTGATAGAACAGGTTCATTTTATATGTTGTTAAGTGTTGCTTGCTTTTCAGCAATGGATATTTTTGTTAAATTAACGACTAAACATTATCCAATCGGGGAGGTTGCTTTTTTTAGAGGTTTATTTGGCTTGATTCCTATTTTTTTTTTAATACCTAGAAAAAAAATATTAACTTTTTTTAAAACGGATAAGCCAAAACTACATTTTATTAGAGCTTTTTTTGGCACTTTTGCAATGGTTTCAACCTTTATTGCCGTAAAACATATGCAGCTTGCAGATGTTGTATCTATTGCGCAAGCAGCACCAGTTTTTGTAACAATATTTTCAATAATTTTTTTAAAAGAGATCGTTGGTTATAGAAGGTGGCTTGCTGTTTTAGCTGGATTAACAGGAGTTCTTTTTATTACAAAGCCAGGAACTAGTTTATTTAATATTTATTCTATTTTTCCAATTTTTTACTGCATAGGTTTTAGCATTGTAGCTGTTTCAATCAAAAAATTATCAAAAACTGAACCTGATTATCTTATAGCTTTTTATTTTACTGCACTTTTAATAGTCGTTAGTTCATTTGCATTCTTTTTTGAATCCTGGATCTTCCCAAACACTTTAGATTTAGTTTATTTAATTATGATTGGAATTTGCGGATCTATCGCAAATTTATTTATGACAACAGCATACAGAAAAGCCGATGCATCGCTAATAACCCCTCTTAAATACTTAAGTGTCCTATCCGCAATTGTTTTTGGTTATTATATTTTTTCTGAGATTCCTTCTGTTACAACTATTATAGGAGCAATTATAATTGTTATTAGTTCTTTTATAATTTTTCAACGTGAGCAAACAAAAATAAAAAAAACTGTCGTATTATAATATATGAAAAAAAAACCACCCCATTATTGGGAGGATGCAAAAAAATTTTTATCTAAAAAAGACAAAAAGCTAGCAAAGATTATTAATAAACATGAAGGACATCTAGTTACTAGAGGAGACCCTTTTTATTCTTTATGCAGATCAATCATTGGACAACAAATTTCCGTTAAAGCAGCCGATTCAGTTTGGTTGAAGTTTGAAAAAATTGTAAAAAAAATTACCCCAAAAAATGTTTTAAAAGTTCAAAAAAGAAAACTAGCTTTAGCAGGTTTGTCGCGTCAAAAAATTTTGTATCTGAAAATTATAGCCAAAGAATTTTTTGATAAAACTTTAGACATTAAAATATTAGAGAAAATGCCAGATGAAGACGCCATTAAGTATTTGGTTAGAATTAAAGGGATAGGAGTTTGGACGGCACAAATGTTTTTAATTTTTAATCTTAATCGATCCAATATTTTTCCATTCTCTGATATTGGATTAATTAAAGCAATTTCTTTGAATTATAGAAAAGAATATCCTTTAAATAAGGAACAGTTAGATTTTTTCAAAAATAAGTGGCATCCTTATTCTACAGTTGCAACTTGGTATATGTGGAGAAGCATAGACCCTGTTCCAGTTGAATATTAAACGCCCTCGACAATCATAACATCTCTTACAACAGTGCTTTTAGCTATGGACCAAGCTTCTTGATAATCTTTGGATCTGTAACAATTTAATGCTGTATCGTAATCTTTAAATTCCCAAATAACTGTTCTTATAAATTTCTCCCCTTCGAGAGTTGTATATTTTCCTCCTCGTACCAAAGGCTTACCTCCAAAACTAGTAATAGCTTTTAAAGCTTTTTCCGCATAACTACCTAATTTTTTCGCATCTTCTGCTGTCTTGTATTTAGCAATCCAATATCCTTTCATGTATTTCTCCCAATTTTAGTTTGATAAATTAATATATATTTTTTTTATTATATTAATATCAACTAATCGTTATTGAAATAGATCGATCCAAGGAATAAATTAATCAAACTTGAAATCATAAACAAAATATTAAATTGCAAAATATTGAGAACAAACAACAGTTAATAGATTATTTTTTTCAAGGTTCTAAAAATAAAGATAGTTGGAGAATTGGAACTGAGCATGAAAAATTTTTATTTGATGTAAAAACTAAAAAATCTATTCCTTATGATGGAGAGGTTAGTATTTTAAAGATTTTTTCTGAACTCATCAAAAACGATTGGGTTCCAGTTAAAGAAGGAAAAAATATTTTAGGATTAATTAAAGAAAAAAAAAATATTACCTTAGAACCTGGTTTACAGTTTGAGCTATCAGGGGATGCCGTTCAAAATATCCATCAAACTTGCAATGAAATTAATTCATATCTTAAAGAATTAAAAATTGTTTGCGCCAAATTAGGAATAGGATTACTCGGCAATGGATTTGCACCAATTGCAAAATTAACCGATGTTTTTAAATCTCCAAAAAAGAGATATGAGATTATGAGAAAGTATATGCCCAATGTCGGAAGAAATGGGCTCGATATGATGCATAGAACTTGCGCTACGCAAGTTAACTTAGATTATTCAAATGAAGTTGATTATAAAAAAAAATCGAAATTAATAGCAGCTATTACTCCTATTGCGGTTTCATTGTTTTCTAATTCTCCATTTAAGGAGAAAGTATTAAATGGCTACTTGTCATATAGAACTCATGTCTGGCAAGATACTGATAAAAATAGATCAGGAATTCCTGAATTTTTTTTAGATAACAGTAACAGCTTTGAACGTTATGTAGATTTTGCGCTTAAAGTACCGATGTATTTTATTATTAAAGATGATGAATATATCGATTGCACAGGCGAAAGTTTTAATGATTTTCTTTCTGGAAAATTAAAAAATTATCCAAATAAAAAACCTACAATTCAAGATTGGGAAAATCATGTATCAACTATTTTTACAGAATTAAGATTAAAAAAATATTTAGAAATTAGATCTGCGGATTCTTGCTCATCTGCTGGAATATGTTCAATACCAGCTTTTTGGACTGGACTCCTTTATGACGAGAGTGCTTTAGAGCAAGCATTGGAATACGTGCAAGATTGGAAATATTCAGACGTTTATAATGCGTATTTAGAAGTTCCAAAAAAAGGTTTTGATACTGAGATTAAAAATAAAAAAATATTCGAACATGCTAAAAAAATAATAGATTTTTCAGGCTTAGGATTAAAAAATAGAAAGCAAACAAATAGCAAAGGGATGGATGAAAATATATTTTTAAAAGATATTCATAATTTTATTAAAGATAAGAAATCACCAGCTCAAGCTCTTATAGAAAAGTACAATACCAGATGGAAACACGATATACTTAAAATCTTTGATGAAGAAGCATTTTAAAATAGCCATTCAAATGGACCCTCTGAGCTCCATTAATATTAAGACAGATAGTACTTATATCTTAGCTTTAGAAGCTCAAAAAAGAGGGCATCAATTATTTCATTATTTGCCTGAAAATTTAATTTATGAGAACGGTAAATTATTTGCTTATGGAAATGTTTTTAAATTATTTCCTAATAAGAAAATATTTTTTACTGAGGAAAAACTTCAAAAAGTTTTTCTAGAAAAGTACGATGTCATTTTGGTTAGACAAGATCCCCCTTTTAACATGAATTACCTCACAGCTACTTATTTACTCGAAACAATAGCTAACAAAACTCTTATTTTAAATGACCCGAGATCAATCAGAGATAATCCTGAAAAATTATCAATGTTTAATTTTTCAAAAATTATTCCTCCAACTCTTATTTCTAAAAACGTAGAGCAGTGTTTTAATTTTCATAAAAAATATAAACAAACAATTATTAAACCTCTTTATGGCAATGGAGGAGAAGGTATTTCTAAGCTGGAAGGAACCAACGTTAATTTAAAAATAAAAATTTTAAAGTTAATTAATAAATATAAAAAACCGATAGTTGTGCAAAAATATTTAAGTGAAATCAAAGAAGGGGATAGAAGAATCATTTTAATCGATGGTGATTATGTAGGTTCAGTTGCAAGAATTCCTAAAAAAGGAAGTGTAACTGCTAATTTTCACACAGGTGGAAAAGCAAAAAAAGTAGGCTTAATTAGAAAAGATAAAAAAATATGCAATACTTTAAAACCTTATTTAAAGAAAAATAAATTATTTTTTACAGGTATTGACGTGATAGGAAATTATTTAACAGAAATAAATGTCACTTCCCCAACAGGTATTCAGGAAATTAACAGATTGAATGGGACTAAATTAGAAAAAATTTTTTGGGATAAAGTTGAAAAAAAATTAAGATAGTATTTTACAAATTTTTAAAACAAATCCATATTCCATTGCTATTTCTTTAAGATAATCAAATCTTCCACTTGCACCACCATGACCAGCTGTCATATTCATGTGAAGTAATAATAAATTATTGTCTGTTCTATTCTCTCTTAATCTTGCAGTCCATTTAGTCATTTCCCAATAAGTAACTCTAGGATCAGAAATGCCTCCTGTAATTAGCATGTGAGGATAGTTTTGCTTTTTTACATTGTCATAGGGAGAATAGCTTTTAACGTATTGAAAAGTCTTTTTATCATTTTTTATATCACCCCACTCTGGAATTTCTGTAACTGTTAGCGGTAAATCTTCATCAAGCATAGTGTTGCAAATATCAACAAATGGAACTTGCGCAATAATTCCAAGAAATAAATCGGGTCTTTCATTAGAAATATATCCCATTAATAATCCACCAGCAGAACCTCCCTGAGCTATAATTTTTTTAGCAGATGTGTATTTATCTTCGCACAATTTCTCTGCGCAACTTATAAAATCTAAAAAAGTATTTTTTTTATTTAGAAGTTTGCCATTTTCATACCACTCATAACCTTTTTCTTTACCACCCCTTATATGAGCTATTGCGTAGACAATTCCTCTATCAACCAAGGTTAATCTATTAGTAGAAAAGCTACTTGGAATAGATATTCCATAAGAACCATATCCATAAAGAAGTAGGTAATTTTCTGAATTTAATTGAGTTCCTTTTTTATATAAAATTGTAATTGGAATTTTTTCACCATCATGAGCAGTAGCAAATATTTTTTTGCAAATATAATTGTCTTTATTATGACCAGAAGGAACTTCTTGAATTTTTTTTAACTCTTGTTGTTTTGATTTACAATTATAATCAAAAACACTTTTAGGGGTTGTAGGAGATGAATAAGAGTATCTAAAACTATCAGTTTCATATTCGTAACCATGCTCTAGTGATAAATGATATGCTTCTTCATTAAAATTAATTTTATACTCTTCTTTGTTATTTAAATTTAATACAATAATATTTTCAGAACCCTCAGTTCGCTCAAGTCTTACCAACCAGTTTTTTAGTAAAATAAAATCAAGAATGAGATTATTTTTGTTATAAGGAATGAAATCTTGCCATTGCTGATAGGTATTCTCTTTACTTATCATCATTTTAAAATTTTTGGCTTTATCTATATTTGTGCTAATCAAAAAAAATTGATCATGATGATCAAGATCATATTCAGTTTTTTTTTCTCTTTTTTTAAATAAAACTGGTTTTTCATTATTCGATTCTGCATTAATAAAATGATATTCAGAAGTTTCGTGGTCAGCAGTTCTAATAAATAAATATTTTTTTGTTTGTGATAGATTAATCGAACAAAAGAAAGCAGGATCCTTTTCTTCATAAATTAATATATCCGCTTCGGGATTTGAACCAACTTTGTGCTTTAAAACTTTCGTTGGTCTGTGGTTTTCATCAAGTGAAACGTAAAAAATATATTGATTATCTAAAGACCAGACAATGTTTCCGGTTGTGTTCTTAATTACTGAGCTTAATTGTTTTTTAGTTTTGATGTCCTCAATAAATAATGAAAAATATTCAGAACCATTAATGTCTATATTGTAGGCTAAATATTTATGATCGTGACTGTGGGATACTGAAGAAACATTAAAATATGAATGCTCTTTAGATTTTCTTTCGCAATCTAGTATTACTTCTTCTTCTATATTATTTTCAATATTTTTTCTGAAGTAAATTGGATATTCACTATTTTTATTGTATTTGAAAAAATAAAAAAATTTTCCATCCTTTTTAGGTACAGAATTATCTTCGTTTTTAATTTTTGCTTTTAATTCTTGAAATAGTTTTTGTTCTAAAATTTTAGTATCTTTAAGCTGATCTTCTTTAAATTTATTTTCATCATCTAAATATTTTTTAATTTTTGAATCTAATTTTTTTGGGTCTAAAATTACCTCTTTCCAATTTTTTTGTTTAATCCAAAAATAGTTATCAATAAGTTCTTCATTGTGAATTTTTATTGTATGTAAAATTTTATCTATCTTAGGTTCGTGAATGGGCATTAAATATTTGTGTAAATGTATTGATAAAATTTAAACTTTGTATATGCATGTATATCAATGCTTATTAAAGATTTCATAGAAATAATTAGGTACTTCTTTGTTAAAAATAAGTTAATAGGATTTATTTTGTTATTTCCTATAATTGTTATAATTATATTTTTAACATCATGAATAAGAAAAAAATAATCATTCCTATAGTTGTTATTGCTGTTTTAGTTTTTATAATTTTAGATTTTTTAAGTTACAAAGTTAATAAAATCGTCAAAGATTTATTAATTAATAAAGGCAAAGAAGTTTTGTGTCAGCAGGTGATAGTTGGCAATATTGATACTAGCATATTAGGTTCATCAATAAAAATTAGTAATATTGAAATTAGAAATTTAGAAGGATTCAAGAATAAAAATATTATTCAAATCAAAAATATCAATACAGATTTTGATTTGAAAAGTGTTTTTACAAATAATATTGTTATTAATAGCGTTAATATTGATGGCGCTAACTTATACTATGAGCTTCTTCTAGATAAAAAAGACATGAAAGATAACGTCAGTGCGTTCAAGGCATGTCAAAAGATTGATGATAAAAAATCTAACGATAAGAAAGTAGATGAAAAAAGAACCGATGAAAAATCTCAACCTAAATCAGATCAAATTAATAAAAAAGATAACAGAACTTTTGTTGTTAAACAGTTAGTTCTTAATAATACTTCGTTAAAAGTGTCCTCAGAATTTTTGGATATCAATAAAGATATTAATTTAAATAAAATGTCATTTAACAATGTTGGTAATGCAGAAACTGCTAATAAATTCAAAGATGTTTTAAAAATGATTTTTGATAATGTTTTATTAAGTATTAATAATCAAATTATTCAAGGTGATTTAAAAGATAAAATTAAAAATAAATTAAAAAATTTAAGAACCAAAATGTCACCTGAGTCTTATAAAAAATTAGAAAGAAACTTTAGATAAGTTTTTTTATCAAATTTATATTTTCAAAACTTTTGATAACTGTCTGCACAGAAATATTCTTCATAGCATTTGAAGAATGGCCAACATTATCATATCCATCTGGCAACACTTGATTCATAAAAGTTGAATATTGAGTGTAATTTAATGGTGTAGAGCCGATCAAAACTAATGTATTTACCCCAAGAGCTGCAGCAATATGATGCATGCCACTATCGTTGCCTATAAAAAAATTTCCAAAACTCATACAGACAATAGCTTCTCTTAGAGGAAGATCACATAGCGAAAAAATATTTTTTATATTTAATTTTTTTTTTATTAAATTAAAATTTGTTTCATCGTCTTTTCCACCGGCAATTATAAAATTAATTTCATATTTTTTGTTAAAATAATCTATAAGCGTTATCCAATTTTCAATTGACCATCTCACAGTAGGACCAGATCCTCCAATTCCAATAATTATATTCTTTTTAGAATTGAATTTATATTTAAGTTGAAAATCTTCTTTTTCTTTATCGGGTAATATGATTTCAGCATTTTTATTAAATTCTTTGTTATTAGTTATTTTTTTTGTGAATTGAAGAGCTTCTTCATAAATATTAAAATTTTTATTAAAGAAGTTTAGGTTAAATACAACTGGAGATAAAAAGAGAAATTGAAAATTTCTTCCATAACCAAAAATGTTCTTAATCCCAGCCAATTTGCACATTAAAGCGTATCTGCAACTTTGGTGCAGAATAAAAGCTTTATCGAAAGAATAAGATTGAATTAATTCTTTAAGTTCAAAAAATCCTTTAATGCCATCATGTTTTTGTTTTCCATTTTTATCTCTTTCAAGAAAAATAATTTTAATATTTTTATCATTTATAATTATTTGATTAGCCGCAGTTCTTTTTTTGGTGAGTATGTAGATTTCAGAATTTTTTTCTTGTTTGGCTATAGCTTTTATAAAAGGTAAGAATAAAATAAAATCGCCTATACCAACTCTTGGCTGAATAAATAAAATCTTCATATTATTTAGTTTTTAAATAATATTTAATTAGTTTTAAAATAGACTTTTTTCCATCAGTTTTTGCTGCCCATCTAATTTTGTACTTAGTTTGTTTAGTATTAACTTTTACTTCTCTAATTTCTTTGGGTCTTTTTAATTCATTTGTTTCAATAATATAGTTTTTCCAGTCTAAATTAAAAAACCCGTAAGCATATTTAATTAGATCTTTTAGTTTAAAGTATTTTCCAGTTGCTAAAATAATATCATCAGGTTTTTTTTGAGTAATTTTATAAATACCCACTACATATTCTTCTACCCAACCCCAATCTCTAACAACATTAACATCACCAAATTTAATTTTTCGTACTGAGCCTCTAGAAGCTTTAATCGCTGATAAACATATTTTTGGTAAAACAAAATTTTTTGGCCTAAGAATAGAGTCACAGTTAAAAAGAATTGCATTATAAGTTTTTAATTTAAAATTTTTTCTAAAAGTTCTTGTTATGTTAAAAGATTTTAATTTAGCTTTGCCGTAAGGGCTTACCGGTTTTAATTTTTTATTTAAAGATCTAAATCCTTTTTGGTTTCCAAATATTTCGCTTGAGGCAGTGTTTAAGAACTTTCCTTTAAATTTAATTTCTTTAAGAACCTCTAATATATTTTTACATCCTTGATAATTACTTTGGATAGTTTCCTCTGGTCTTTTAAAAGACTTATCGACACTGCTTTGACCAGCTAAATAAAAAATATCATTCGGCTTAACTTTATTGATTATTTTAAATATTTCTTTCTTTTTATTTAAATTAAGCTTTACGAAATTTATTTTTTTATAAATTTTTAATATTTTAAATTTATTTTTTTTTTCACTATTAATTTTTCTGGATGATACGAATACTTTGTATCTCTTTTTAAGAAGATGACTCGCTAAATAAACCCCAATCTGACCAGTTCCGCCTATAATTAATGCTGTTTTCAATGTTAAATATAATTACAAAATTTTTAATATCATATAGACATCTTTATAATTTTTTAATTAAATAATATTTATGGAAAAAGCAGTTTATTCAGCAGTTTTGACTCCTTTTAACAAGGATTTAACTATAAATAAAAAATTATTTATTTCTCATTGTGAGTTTTTATTAAATAATAAAATTAATCTAGCACCACTCGGGACAACAGGAGAGGCTAATTCAATTTCTATTTCAGAAAAAATTGATTTAATTAATACAATAGCCAGTAGCGACATTCCTAAAGAAAAGATAATTATAGGAACGGGCAATACTTCTTTTGTTGATGCGGCGTTGTTAACCAAAACTGCTGTAGAAAATAAAATATATTCAGTGTTATTGCTACCTCCATTTTACTACAAAAACGTATCAGATGAAGGAGTGTATCAATATTACAAAGAAATTATAAATGAAGTTAAATCAAAAAATCTTAAAGTTTTTTTATATAATATTCCACAAGTAAGTGGCGTTACTATTTCTTCTGATTTGATTAACAGACTTAAAAAAGAATTCTCAGATATTATTGCAGGGATAAAAGATAGCGCAGGAAATTTTGATAACACAAAAAAGTATAAAGAAATAAAAAATTTTATTGTTTATCCTGGAAGTGAAAAATTTCTTTATGATGGACTTCATATTGGTTGTTCAGGATGCATTAGCGCAACTACCAACGTAAATATTGAGGCGGCAAAATTAATAAATAATTTTAATACAACAGAAGGCGCAGAAACTAATCGAAGAATAAAAACGGTTAGAGATGTATTTGAAAAGTATCCTGTAATTGCAGCCTTAAAGGCCACAAAAATTAAAGAGGATAATAGCTGGTCTAACATTAGACCACCTTTGGTTGCTTTAAGTGATCAACAAAAATCTAATTTGTTAAAAGATCTTAAAGACATAAATTTTTTATAGACAATTAATTGTCTATTATTTTTTCATTTTAATGTTAGTTATGATTTAATTGAGTTTGTCATAATATTTTTATTTAAACGTAATGAAAAAAAAGAAAAAAAATAAAAAAAAATTACTCAAAAAAACAAAA
>Ga0209189_1001856_pt1 | contig 15347 bp, 14 predicted proteins | sample C_130820_EF_Meta_FD_187308 | JGI IMG/M metagenome (GOLD analysis project Ga0209189, IMG submission 187308) | Freshwater microbial communities from Lake Croche, Canada to study carbon cycling - C_130820_EF_MetaG (SPAdes) (version 3) | ecosystem: Environmental > Aquatic > Freshwater > Lake... | reverse complement strand
CTGCTGGTTTAGTTGGCTCAGCCTTAGGTTTAGCTTCAGGTGCTTTAGTTGGTGGTTTTTCTGCTGCTTTTGGTGCTGGTGCCGGAGCAGGTGGTTTACCTGGTGCTGGTGCAGGTGGTTTACCTGCTTTTGGTGCTGGTGCAGGCGCAGGTGGTTTACCAGGCTTTGGTTTCTCTGCCTTTGGCTTCTTTATTTTAGGAGTTTCTAACTTTGGTTCTTTAATCTTAGTTTTAAACTTACCTTTACCAAGCAATGCATCAACTATTTCTTTGTGTCTTGTTTTTTTAAGTTTTTCTTCTTCTTTTGATTCACTTAATTCTTTTTTGTATTCTTTCTTTTCTTCTTTACCTTCTTGTCTTACCAAATTATAAATTTTTGCAGCGACATTTGCTAAGGTTTCTCCTTTTCTTAGAGGAGAAACTTGGTCTGGAGATATTGTTGTAAATAATTCTTTTTTATTGTTATCCGCTTCGAATAGTTTATCTTTTTTACCAAACGATTTCCCAGCACCAGAAAAAGCACCTTTCATTCGTGAAAATACTCCTGATGCTTTTTCTGATAGTGATTTATTTTCTGGGTTTTCGTTGACTCGCATTATCGCCTTTCAGCAAGTTTCTGTTTAATCTTCTGGTTTTCTTCTTCGATGTACTGCATTAACAACGTAACATAAATGTCACGTTCCCAAGGAATCATATTCTCAAGTTCAAACAAACTATATTTGTGGTGCTGCATCAATGCAAAGTTTGTTTTGTAGTAATTCTCAAGGGTATCATAATGAAAAATTAGACGAAAAAACTTTCAAGTCCCTCCACATCAATACTGTGGTCGAACCCGCACTTATTACACTTAAAGTCTACTTTAGTTTTCAATCTAGGTAAGTTCTCAAAAAACACCTGCAACTTATCAAACTGTGATTGATTTAAAGACTCAACAAACTCAAGTAACTCTTCGGGTGTTGATTCTTTTGCATAATAAAACTGTTCACCATCATGAATGTATTCTATGCTTTCTGCGATTATCTTAAATGCAAATTCTTCAATACTTGATTCAGCATTAATTTTTTCCATTACAGAAAACTCAGGATATTTTAACTTAATTGTTATCTTATCGGTAATCTTAACTGTATCTTCTGTTCCTTCTTGCATTTCAACTCCAATGTCAAGAAGGTTTACTTTTACGTCCATTATGTTACCGCAAGGCTTATCAATTTCAACTTCATTGTTGCACTTGTATGAATTTTCAACAATTTCACCAACAGACCTTGCACGAAGATGTAGAAAGTAATATTCGACATCAACTACAGGAAGATGTTCGATGTCAATATCATCACTTAAGGTACAACTCGCAAGAACATTTTTGACGTTTGTTTTTACAGTTTCGCTGTCGTTGGCTTCAAGTGCCATCAGCAAATTTCTTTGTTCTTTAACAACAAATGGACGAAACTGTACTTTTCTTTTTGAAAGTGGCAATTCAAGTTCATAAATGGGTACATCAATTTTTGGCAAAGCCATAATATTTCTCCTTTAATATATCATTGCAAAGAATCTATTTTACTTGCAATACTCTTCATATCATAAACGGTTCCGGTGTCATTTGGATTCCCGCTGAATGTAGAATTCAAAAAGTTTACACCAGCATCTACAGCAGAACTAACTCCGGCATTAAATACTTCAGCGGCTAGACCTGTAATATCATTTCTTTCCCATGTGTAATATGCAAATACGACAGAAAGTTTATGATATGCAGATTCATTACTCCAATCCAAATCTAGTTGATTTACAGATAATGGAAATGCTTCATTCAATGAAACACTATATGTCTTCTTATTCTGCAAATCATATTGATTCACTGTAATGTTTGTCATGTAATCTTTTTTGTATGCTACATTAAACGTAGACCTAGGATTGATTAGATCCATCCATGCATCAAAGAATTTCTTTTCTAGCATATCGTCACTTACAATAAACGTAAATGTTGATTCGTTATATGTGCTGACATATGGATGCTTTTCTGTTGGTCCATAAATCTTTCGTTCTGTTGTTGCTAAAGTTCTGCTAGGTAGTTCAGCATTTTCACAACGCAAAGTTAATCTTTGACCAAGATTTCTGTACGATACAAGTTTTAAGGGTACAGGAATCTCGACATCAAATCTACTGGGTCTAGCAGCATCTCCTTTAAACGAAGATAGAAAATTACTTATTGTGCCGGCCATGTTATTCCTTTGCTGTTTCTAGTGATTCATTCCAAACAGTGGTTGTTTTTGCTTTTTGGAATCTATGTGTTGGTAAAAATATTGCTGTTTCCCATTCGCTAGGTTCTACTTTTAATGGTGGTGTTGCCATATTTGCATTTAAATATCGTTTGATACAAGGTTTAAATAGTCTATTAGATTTAGCACCAGCAAGAATATCGTATGTCACTCTAAGTTTTTTAATATCATTATTATCATCATATGATGCATATCCTAAAAGTTTATCTAAAAATACTGCTCTAAACATTGGAGGAAGATAATGCAGATTTAATCCCAGTATTCCATCATTATATCTTTCAAGAACAAGAACTAAAGGAAAAACATCATAATATGGTAATTTATCTGAATATTTTGGTTCGTAATATAAAAAATAAAGACCACCTATAGTTGGTCTTTTTGTAAATCTGTCTCTTTCTCTTAAAATTCCTTTTGATAATGCTGTTGGGTTTTTTAATTTCTTTACTTCTTTTTGTAACCATTCAATACTCTTTTTTGAAAAAGTATCGTGATTCAGTGAGGAATGCTGTTGTGCTAAGGTTGTTAACTTTGACGGTCTGATTGTCATTTATATTCCTATATGTTTTTCTGTCAATATTTTAAATTCCCAACCTCTATCAAGACAGTATTCTTCTGCGTACTTCCACTTTGCTTGGTTGACTCCATACGTCACAACTTCTTGAATATATTGCTTAGTTATTCTTTGTTTTTGTTTTGGTTCTTTTGTTTCTCTATCGGGTTTAACTTCAACTACCATAGTTTTTACTTTACCTTCTTTTGTTTTAACCTTAACAAAAAAGTCAGGAAAATATCTATGTGGCCGACCATCAACAGGTGATATATATGGTATTATAAGTTCTTCAGAACCCCATTCGATTACATCTGGATTTCTGTCAAACCAATTCATTACACGAACTTCCCATGATGACCTTGCCCATATATTGTTATAGTCACCAAGATACTTTTGTGGATTCTTTGGTTTCCATCTAATGGGTTGAGGACGGCTCATAGTATAAATAATTTCCTTAAAAAATTAGTATAAATATTTATACTCTATTCTAGAACAACAACCATGGCTATATTAAATCAAATTGGTGGTATATCAACTGGCGGATTAACAGGCGCACTTGAAGGTCCTTTGGGTAAACTATTTGGAAGTAAAAAAGGTGTGCAGATGTTTCAATATCCTAGAGAATTAGGAAATGATCCTTCGCGTATGCATATTGTTCAGTTTTCAATAAGAAATGTTCAACCCAGACAATTTGATATTAAAAAATCAGTAGAAACTGCTACCAATCAAGCATCTGCTGGAACTGGCGGTGGAATATCAGGATTTGTACAAACTGTAGAAAATCTAGGTAAAAGTGCATTGCAAAGTATCGGAAATATCGATACTAAAAAAAATATAAGTGCTGCACTATCACCAAAGAAAACAAAAAATGCAGCAGTAATCAATTTGTACATGCCAGACACTCTTGCTATGAATTATAATCATGAATATGGAGAATTAAATCTTGCCGACATAGGTGGTGGAATATTACAAGCAGGACAGGCCGCAGTTGGTGCTGCAAAATCTGTCTCTGAAGGATATGACAAGGGTGGGGTTTCTGGTGCATTTGGTGCATTAGGTCAGTCTGAAAATCTAACGGATGCAACAACAGCATTATCTGGACTTGGTGGAGGCACAGGCAAAGACTTAAATGATTTGTTTCTAAAGACACAAGCAAAAGCACTAAATCCACAGATACAACTTCTATATCGTGGTGTTGGTCTCAGACAATTTACTATGGAGTTTATGTTCACACCAAAATCAAAAGAAGAAGCAGACCAAGTTACTGCAATTATCAATACGTTTAATTATGCAGCATCACCAACTATATCTGGAACGGGAGGTATGTATTTTGTTCCTCCATCAGAATTTGAAATTAAATTTTTAATGGCAAAGACTGGAAACTTTTCTGCACTATCTGCTATGTTACAGAAAGCAGGAAACAGTATTATTCCTGGATTAGGAAATGCAGCAGCAAATTATTTGGATGGGAATCAAGGAACAGAAAACGATAGACTATTTAAAATTGGTAGTTGTGTTCTCGAAAGTATATCTGTAGATTATGCGCCTAACGGTTGGGCAGCACACGAAAATGGTGCACCAGTGCAAACTCGTTTGACTTTAGGATTTAAAGAACTTGATATTGTTGATAGAAATAGACTGAAAGCAGGAGAAGTTAGATGAAGTTCTTTGAAAATTTTCCTATTATTGCAATAACACAACCTAATGGTGTTTCTACTCTATCATTAAATCTGATGAAGAGAGTAAATATTGTTCCTTCTTTATTGAATAATCCTGCACTATTTTACAAATATACAGTTCAAGAAGGCGATTTGCCAGAGATAATTGCAACGAAATATTATGATGATCCATATCGTTATTGGATATTTCTTTACGGTAATCAAACAATAGACCCACAATGGGACTTAGGATTATCGTATCAAAATTTTAATAAGTATCTAATTGACAAATATGCAGAGGAATCTGGATTATCTGGTGTTGATGTATTATCTTGGACACAATCAACAGTAAAATATTATAGAAAACTAGTAACTACTGTTGATTCAACAACAAACACTACAACCATAAATGCATTTAATGTTGATGAAGACACATATAATAATCTTCCTGAACATTTAGTTACAACGAATGTATTTTCACCAGATCCTATAAGTGGAATCTCTGCTACAGTAACAACAACAATAAGCAAAGACACTTTAACAATATATGAATATGAAGACCAATTAAATGAATCTAAAAAAGAAGTCAATATAGTTAATAAATCATATTCAGAAGATATGGAAAATCGTCTTAAAACATTATTGGAAAAATAAATGGCAACATCATTAGCATCTTCAGGTGGGCAATCATCAAGCACAGGCGGTAACTCTCAAATAGGCGTAAGATATAGTAAAGACTATAATCTAATCGCAATAAATTTGCTTGGTGGAAATTTTCCTGTTGTAGATTTAAAACCAATGATGATTGAACTTTCATATTTTGAAGACATCTTCAATAATGCAGTATCAGGAAATATGTTAGTTGAAGATGCACAAGGTATGATTGAAAAACTACAGATGCACGGAAATGAATATATTCGATTTGCATTTGGTAAAGATAATAATCCGAATTTAAGAATAGACAAAATATTTCGAGTCTATAAAATCTCAAATAGAAGAAAAAGTTTAAACTTCGATACGGAAAACTATGTTATTCATTTTTGTTCTGATGAATTAGTATTGTCAAATCAATATAAGATTAGCAAATCATATAAAGGTCAAGGCGTATCTGATATAGTAAAAGATGTTCTGAAAACAAAAATAAAAGCACCAAAAGAAAAATACAAAGAAGCAAATATAGAAAAAACAAAAGGTGTTTACAGCATAATAGTACCAAATTTTAGCCCATTTGAAACACTTAATTGGTTGTGTTCATATGCACAATCAGCATCAGGTGGTGTCATGGGTAGTGATATGATATTCTATGAAAACGTCGAAGGGTACAATTTCAAATCTCTACAATCATTATTTAAAACTGATCCATATTTTACATATGAGTATCGTCCTAAAAATACATCAGAAAAAGATAATTATGGTGATGCAAGCAAACAGATATTTAATGTTTTGACATATGAAATATTAGACACATTTAATACTGTTGAATCTGTCTCAGAAGGAACTTTTGCAAATCGTCTTTTGTCTATTGATCCATTATTGAGAAGATATAAGATTGTAGATTTTAATTACAACACATATCAACAAAAATCAACACGATTAAATAATAATCCAGTAGTAAACAATCTACAAAATAGATTTGGACATGAGTTATATAATACTCCTCAAGGTAGTTATAAACTGTCGATGTCAAATGCAAATCAACAAGACTCAGAATACATAAAATCAAAATCAGGTTCAGTTCAAAATGATTATTTTTTTGAGACATTTGTATCACAAAGAAAGTCTCAATTATTATTAGCAAATCATATGAAAGTAAAATTCAGCATACCCGGTGACCCAAATTTGTCAGTAGGAAAAACAATCAATTTTAAATTATACTCCAACGAACCAGTTTCAGACAAACAATCAAAAGGTATTGACAAGTATTATTCTGGTAAATATCTCGTTACCGCAGTTAGACACATGATACAGTCATCAGAATATGTAACGGTATTTGAAGCAGTCAAAGATAGTACTGTTTCTAAGTTTGATTCTGTTGATAATGGTTCTTTGATATGGAAAAATACTGTTGCTGGAATTAAAGGATAATGAAAATGAATAATGCATACTTAGGAATGAATGGTTTTGTTTGGTGGATTGGTGTCGTAGAAGATAGAATTGATCCTTTAAAAATGGGCAGATGTAGAATTCGTATTTTTGGTTGGCATACAGAAGATAAGACACAAATACCAACAGAAGATTTACCTTGGGCACAACCTGTACTTCCGATAAACAATTCAGATGAATTCTCGACACCCAGAGAAGGTGATTGGGTCATGGGATTCTTTATGGATGGTGCATCTGGTCAGTTTCCAATTTATACTGGGGTACTTGCTGGCATACCAAAACCATATACAAACAATCCACAAAAAGGATTTACTGACCCAAGAAACGGAACACAATTAAACTCTGCCCCAAAGAAACTAGGTGAGAGTGCAACTAATTATCCTAGATATCCTGAAGAACCTACATCAAGTAGAGTATATCGAAACGAAAAAATTGATACAACATTGATAGGAAAAAGAAACGCAGCACTAACTAAAGGCGTTGCAATTGCTGGTGGTGGAACGTGGGATGAACCAAAATCGACATATGCAGCAGTACCACCATATGATGATGTAAAAGAAACTGAGTCTGGTCATCTATTTGAAATGGATGACACACCCAACGCAGAAAGAATTAATTTAGCACACAGAACAGGAACGTTCTTTGAAATCTATCCTGATGGTAGTCAAGTAACAAAAATCAAAGGAAAAAATTATGAAATTGTTGCTGGAGATGATTTTGTTAATATTCAAGGAAATTGTAACATTACAGTTAATGGAAATGCAAACGTTAAAGTATTAAAAAATGTAAAAATGGAAGTAACTGGAAATTTTGATGCGGCAATTGGTGGACATTGTTATATTGATTCAAAAGGTAACATGAAATTAACTGCACCCAGAATAGATTTGAACCCATGATAACTGGTAAATTTGTAATATTAGATGAAAGAAATATTAAAACATTCAGTAACTATAATGATATTCCTTCATCCTTTGACAATCTGATAGGTTTTGAACCGGATTATCCTAACCCTCCACACACAGAAGAACAACATAAAGCAATAGAATCTTATAGTTTTTTGCTTAATGATTTATTAAGGAGAGAAAGATATGCCAGCAGCAACTAGAGTAGGAGATGCAGATGTACCACACTGTTCAGGAATGGTAAGAGCTAAAGGGTCAGGAAATGTATTTGTAAACGGTTTAGCTTGGTCTAGACAAGGAGATGTCAATACTGCCCATTTGTTGCCTGGTAGTCCATGTCCTTCTCATGCGGCACCAATAACAAAAGGTTCAACAACAGTTTTCATAAACAAAATGGGAGCAGGAAGAGTTGGAGATGCAATATCTGGTTGCACTGCTGTTGCTGCTGGATCTCCTAATGTTTTTGCTGGAGGTTAAAATGTATTTGGATTTAATTAATAAATAGTATATGGCACAAACTCTACAAAAAATATATTCAGATTTAGATTTAACATTCACTCGTAATCCAGTTACGGGTGATGTTTCATTTAGCTATGATGACCAAGCAGTTATTCGTTCGGTCAGAAATCTACTCTTAACTAATTTTTATGAAAGACCAATGCAACCAGATTTAGGTTCAAATATGACAGCGTACTTGTTTGAACCTATGACAGCAATAACTGCATCAGCACTAGAATCTGAAATCCGTGATGTAGTAAACAATTATGAACCCAGAGCGCAAGTAAAAGACATTAATGTTATTGCAATAGAAGATAAAAACGCATTCTATATAGAATTGACATTTTTTATCGGCAATAATACACAACCAACTTCAGTCAATTTGCTCCTTGAGAGGAGAAGATAATGGCAGCAGCCAATAGTAATATTCAACTAACACAATTAGACTTTGCCGACATCAAAGCAAGTATAATCAATTATTTAAAATCGCAAGATACATTTAAAGATTATAACTTTTCTGGTTCAGGCCTGTCTCATCTTATTGATATTCTTGCGTATAACACACAATATAATGCCTATTATTTAAATATGGTAGCAAATGAAATGTTTTTAGACACAGCATTACAAAGAGAATCTGTTGTGTCACACGCAAAACTGTTAGGTTATGTTCCTAAATCTGCTACTGCACCCACTGCAACAATTAATCTTGTAGTCGGAAACAACGTCGATTCGTCATTGACTTTACCGATATATACAAATTTTGTTTCTCAAGCAATCGACGGAGTAAACTATAATTTTGTGACCGCCGATTCACACACCGAAAACGTTACCGACGGAGTAGCAAACTTTAGTGATATTATATTAAAGCAAGGTACCGTTGTAAATTACTCATTTACGGTAGATATTGCAGCTAATCCTGCAACTATATTTGAAATACCCGATTCGAATATTGATACAAGTACATTGAAGGTGTATGTTCAAAATTCATCAATTGACACTACAACATATAACTATAACTTAGCTGAAAACTTTTTGACAGTATCAGACACAAGTTTAGTATATTATCTCCAAGAAGGATTAAACGGTAACTATGAAATTTATTTTGGTGATGGTGTTCTTGGTAAAAAATTAACAGACGGTAATATAGTAAGAGTCTCGTATGTATCGACAGAAGGTACATCAGCAACAGGAGCAAACAGTTTTGTCTTACTTGATTCAGTATATGGATTTGCCAATACAACAATATATCCTGTTCTTTCAGCATCAAACGGAACAACAAAAGAATCAATCGACTCTATTAAGTATACTGCACCAAAAACATATTCAGCACAAGGTCGAGCAGTATCAAAAGAAGATTACATATCAATCATACAAAACAACAAACTAGGAATCACTTTTAGTTCTGTGAGTGTATGGGGAGGACAAGAAAATAATCCTCCATCATATGGTGTAGTTTACATTTCATTAAAGCCTACGGGCAGTTATCTTCTTACTGAAATTCAAAAACAAAAGTTAATCGAAGATGTCATTAAACCAATTTCCGTACTGACTGTTGAACCAACAATTATAGATCCAGACTATACATATATTAAATTTTTTGCTAACATTCTTTATGATGCAAAAAATACAAATTTGACATCAAATCAAATAAAAGAACAAGTCACCAATTCAATAAGAAATTATTCTGCAACAGTACTTGATACTTTTAATGCGACTCTATCATTGAGTGATTATAATAATATAATAAGAAACACTAATCGTTCGATAGTATCTAACGAATTAGCAATAAAAATACAGAAAAAATTCTTACCTTCTTTGGTTTCACCAAAAACATATACTCTGTCTTTTGGAACTCCTTTGATGAGAGGAATTTTAAATAGTGGAATATCATCGTACCCATCGATGAGTTTCAGAGATCCAGTAAATGCGACCAACATAATATCTGGAGTATTTTTAGAAGAACTACCAATTTCAACTGGTGGTGTTGAATCGATATCAATACTAAATCCTGGTTTTGGATATCAATTTGCACCAACGGTAGAGATACTCGGTGATGGTACTGGTGCTACCGCAGAGGCGACCATAGATTTGAATGGTAGAATCTCAAAGATAACAGTTACAAATAAAGGTAGTGGATACACAAGTTCAGTAATTAAGATTACAAATCAGAGTGGAGACACCTCTGGTCAACTTGGTGCTGCTACCGCAACATTAGAAGGTAGATATGGTACATTGAGAAGTTATTACTACACAGCAAATAACACAGTAAAAACTATTTTCAACTCAAACGCCGGAACAATAGACTATTATTCTGGTACAATAACATTAAATAGTTTCAATCCACTTTCACAATTAACTATAACTGCAACTCCAGATACTACTATAATTCAATCAACTTATAATAAAATTATAACTCTTGACCCTTATGATCCTACAGCAGTTCAGGTTACAGTATCAACTAAAAAATAATGATAAAAAATAGTCATAAAACCTCGTTACTAATACCATCGCAACTCCCAGAGTTCATCAGGGATAATCCTGACTATGAAAAATTTGTTGCATTCATTCAGGCATACTATGAGTGGATGGAACAGAATGGTGGTGCAACTGACGGATCAAAAAACATATTAAATTATGCGGATATTGATAAGACTAGTGAGGAATTTTTAAATTATTATGTCAATGATTTTTTACCAAACTTTCCATCAGAAACTCTTGTCGATAAAAGACTTGCAATAAAAGTAGCAAAACAATTATACGAAACAAAAGGAACACCAGCATCATATCAATTCCTTTTTAGAGTTCTGTTTAATTCTGATTTTGATTTATTCTACACAAAAGATGCGGTACTCAAGGCATCATCTGGTGTATGGTACATACCAAAAAGTTTAAAATTAGCAACGACAGATAAAAGATTCTTAAAGACAAACAATTTAAGAATATTTGGAGAAACTTCAGGTTCTATAGCAACAATAGAAAATACTGTCGTGTCAGGAAACAAGATTGAAGTCTTCATTTCAAATATCGAAAGACTGTTTCAATCAGGTGAAATAGTAAGAATTGTTGATAATTTAAATCAAACACTTTATTTTGATGGTGTTGGAACTATAGTTCCTGAAAGCACATCGACAACAGTAACGATGGACAGTAGTGCTATAACATTTGATAGCACAGAACTCAATATGGATAATGGAAACGCATCCATATTATCCGCAAAACTCGTCGGTCAAGTCAATCAAATAAAGATAGATCCAAACAACAGAGGACTATTCTATAGTATTGGTGATCCCGTAGTTGTTCATGGTGGAACAATCACTAAGAATCCTGTAGAGGCGTCTGCTGTTGTTGGTGACATAACAAAAGGTTCAATAATCTCCATTGATGTTCTCTCTGGAGGATATGGTTATACTCAAGCACCAAATACAAGACTCATAATATCTAATGCTCCAGGTGCGATAGCAACACCGGCATCATTTAATCCTTCACCAGATGTTACTTCGAACGTAAAGATATGTACTGATACAATTACATTAAAAAGATTCATTACAATTGGAAATTCAAGTTTGAATTTTGCCAACGCAGCGAATGGTGGAAATGCAAATACAACGTTACTAGAAGCATTTACTTTTACATCATTCCAAACCTTTCCTATAAGTTCAGTTTATGTAAACAATGGTGGCGGTGGAATATCTGTACAACCAACAATATATGCAGATTCAATTTACTATACGGATGCTCAAGCAAACACCGCAGATTCAGAATATGGAATTGCACATTTAGTAAAATTAGGAATACTAGCACCAATACAAATAGTTAATCCCGGTACAGGATATCGAGCGAACGACAAGATAGTATTCACTAGCGGAACAGGTTTTGGTGCATATGCTAATGTTATTTCCGTAACTGCAACTGGAGGAATAAACACAGTTTCGTATGTGTCTGGTTCGTATCTCACACCAGGTACTAAAAATCCATATCCTCTAGGTGGATTAGGATATAAACCAGATGCATTGCCTACGCTGTCAGTACAGTCAGCAAACGTAGGTGCAGCAAATGCGGTATTAGTTGTTACTGGAATATTAGGAGACGGAGCACAGTTCTCTCCAACAACAGATAGAACTGGATCAGTCACTTCAATTAATATTACAAATTATGGTGAAGACTATTCAAGTACACCAAGCGTGTCAATTAAAATTCAAGATGTTCTTGTTTCGAATGTATTAGTTGCAACTCCTCCAGCAAAAAATGATTTGGTTTATCAAGGAGACACAATAAACACCGCATCGATGTTAGCATATGTCGATTCGTTCAACTTAATACAAGAAAATGTTGATCCAACACAATCACTGTACAACATCAGACTATATGATTACAACAGAAGAATAGACACAAATCTTCCTATAAAATTTGTGGGCAAGCAAATCAATCTTACCCCAGCAAACACAACATTTGAAGGAAGAAATTACGATACTAATGGTATCAAAATATATGGTGACGGAAAAGCAAAAGCATCAGCAACATTCCTGAATGGTCTGACTTATGGTCAAGGACAATATATCTCCACAAAAGGATTGGTAAGTTCATTTGATGTTCTACAGAGTGTAGATTACAACAACTATACATATCAAATTACTGTAGAAAAAGAAATTGAAAAATATAGAGACACTCTACTAAAACTTATACACCCGAGTGGTCTAAAGGTGATAGGAAGATATGCAGTAAAATCAAATTCAGATTATTATTTCCATGCTGTAGATGCATACAGTAAAGGATATCCTTTAGCATACTATACTGAATATCTAGGAACAACAGTAACAATCAATACTGATTTTGATAACAAAACAAACAATATTATACAATTTAATAATTTGGCAGGTGCAAATCTAGCAGGATTTATTTTTGCTGCAAACACAAATCAAAGTGCAAGTGTCATAGAACTTTCACCAAGAAATGGACCAAATATAATTTCTGAAGTTGTTTCTGTTGACCCGATTGCAAACACTGTAACATTGAAGAGTAATGCGTGGCTAACGTTCTCTAACGTCGCAATCGCAACATCAAATCTCAACTCAAATACTATAAATATAGTACAACTAACGGGTTATTATGATTATTATAATAACGGAAAGTATAGCAACACACAATATCCACTAAAAGATATAGTGTTTGCTGGAGATTTAATAAAACTTGGTAGTAGCATCGGAACAGTAAAAAGTGTTGATTATGTAACAGGAATTATAACACTAACGTCAGATTTCGGTGAAAGTGCTAATTCGTATTTGTCAGTAAGAAGAACCTTCGTTGCAAACTCATTGAACCAAGTATACATTTACGGTACAGTAGGATTGCAATACATACCAGAATTAACAACAGAAGATGGCCGAACACTAATAACAGAAGATGGATTAATAATTCTATTGGGGTAATACATGTCCACCGTAAAGATTTCTCAATTAGCAAAAATACAAACACTTGACGCAAACACATCAAATACACTATTCGTCGGTGTTGATATTCCTTCTGGTGTTACTGGAAAAATTACAGCAACAACAATAGCACAAAAACTATATTCGTATAACCAACTGAATGTAGGTAACAATTCAATCATTTTACCAAATGTTATTGCACAATTTTCTGGGTCAAGTTCAATCTACAACCAAGTAAATCTACAAAATATTAATGGTAGTGGTTCAGGAGATTATGTAGTAACTGCAAACAACGGTACGGATGTAACATATTTCATTGACTTAGGTATAAATGGTTCTTTATATTCTGATCCAAATTATTCTGCTATGTCGAGTAATGATGGATATCTGTATGTTCAAGGTTCTCCTTCAGCACCAGCAGTAGGAAATCTTGTAATTGGTACTGCGGCTAGTGCAGCAAATATTGCATTTATGACTGGCGGAACACAATCACAAAATATCAGAGCATTCATAACCAATCAAGGCATTGTCTTGAGTGGAAATAGTTATTTTAGATTTAATGATGGTAGCATTCAAACTGTTGCTGCTGCTCCTTTTGTGTATACTCAAGCAGCGTTTAATACTGCAAATAGTGCTACATCAAATACTATCATAAGTCAAGGAATTAACTTAACTCAAAATACCGCGATCCAATCCGCTTACAATCAATCTAACACTGCACAACTATTAGGACAAGCGGCATATAACCAAGCAAATGTGACTATTGGTGTTGATGCTACACAAAATGCATCCATTACTGTAATTCAAGGTGTTGATGCTACACAGAACTTAGCAATAACATCAGTATACAATCAGCACAATACAACATCTTTGATTGCACAATCATCGTTCAACAAAGCAAATAATGCTCTTGCAAATACGACAGGAACATTTGCTGGTGATTTAAGTGTCAGCGGAAACATATCTGTTTTAGGAACAACAAGTTCTACTGGACCAATCACAACAGGTAATCTAATTATCTCTGGAACAACTAGTCTAACCGGTAACGTTAACATGAATGCAGCTACCTATATGACGGGAGCAGTTACAGTCAATAGCACAATGTTACTTGCTAATAGTCTCTTCTCACCGACACAAGCAGCATTGACAATTAGTGCATCACCTACAGTTGTACCACCAGCAAATGATGGTTACATGATACACATTTCTGGAAAGAATGGAGTACCATCAAGAATAGTATCAGACTCATATGGTACAGGCTCATATTCAGTATATGCGTCAAGAACTGCTAGAGGAAACGTATCTAATCCATCACCTGTGCAGGCCGGTGATATCATTGGACGTTTCTCTGCTAATGGGTACGGTAATACAAAGTTTCAACAATTTGGAACTGGACGTATAGATTTTGTTGCAGCAGAAAATTATACAGATACAACAACCGCTTCACAAATTCAATTCTGGAATTGTGCAGCAGGAACAAATACACTAACTCAGATTGCAACATTCAATGGAACCTCTGTTGTGTTTGCTGGTGTCGTTAATCCACAAAAAGGATTACTATTATCTCCCAATGTTCTTTCTGGCATAACAACAACATTAAATATTGATATTGCGAATAATTCACTTTACTATTTTAAGACTAATGCAACTACAACAATCAATCTAAGTGGATTTGCGACAGGTAAGATTGTTGAAGTTTGGTTGACAAATACCGATACAGGTGGTGGTTCTAATCATACTATTACACACGGATGTCTAGCAAACAACTCAACAATCGGTGCCACATCATTCACACTGGCATCTCTCCATTCCGCATATCTAAAATATTTTAGTATTGATGGTGATTTAGCAAACACATATGTTTCTGTTAATTATTCATAATAAATAAATCATGGCAAATAAAACACTACTGACAAATTTAGCAAAGACCTCATCCGTACT
>Ga0209189_1001855_pt1 | contig 15349 bp, 13 predicted proteins | sample C_130820_EF_Meta_FD_187308 | JGI IMG/M metagenome (GOLD analysis project Ga0209189, IMG submission 187308) | Freshwater microbial communities from Lake Croche, Canada to study carbon cycling - C_130820_EF_MetaG (SPAdes) (version 3) | ecosystem: Environmental > Aquatic > Freshwater > Lake... | reverse complement strand
TGCAAACTTATTATGAAAATAGAAATAACTCATCAAAAAAAAATAATAAATCAAAAAAACCCCAACACGCCAAATTAAAATGTACGTCTATGGTGACAATAATAGTAATTGTACTTGTTATTATAATTATTATAGTAATATTATAACTTTGTTTTTGTTTTGCATGTCAATGTGTCCGCTTTCTACAGACAAAAATTAAGCTAACTGGAAGTCCCAAAAAAAATATTCATGCATTCCATTACCAAGTTCTTTTTTACCTCAAGTTAAACAACAACAACAACAACAACAACAACAACAACAACAAGTTAAACAACAAGTTAAACAACAAGTTAGAAAAAAATGCCACGTACTTTAGTAAATGCGCAAAATTTTCGCGTAAAAGAAATAGAAAATAAACTCTATATTTGATATAATATGTCAGAATCAAATATAGAACAATTAAATAATCATTTTAAGTTACCAATTTTTTATAATGCCAAAAAAATAGAATTAAACGAGGAAATAGTAAAAGATTTAGAGTTAGTAGAAACTATAGACCCGTCATCAAATTCTATATACGATCATATATTTGAACCTGAAACATCATTTGCAAAAATCGTAGTTAAACAAATGAAAAATTATTACACAGATGACGTCGAATTTCTTACGGATAGTCAAACTATTTTAAATACTTATAAGTCGCAAGACGATACTTTAGAGAAAGCGAAAGTTAAAGAGAATATTAAAGATTACACAGAAATACTAAATGTATGGAAAGAGGTTAAAAATGACACAAATTTTAAACAAAAATATTATTTTGTTGAATGGTCTTCTTTGGAATTTTTAAATAAATCTGACCAATTTTTACAATTTACAAGCATTTACAATCTAGCTTCGCCAGTTTTATCATTTCTTGTTCCAATATTCATACTCATTATACCTTTTTTTATTATTAAAATGAAAGGAGTAAGTGTTACGTTAAGCGAATATATTGAAATTTTAAAAGTATTAGCAGCTAGTAATGCAATAGGAAGAATATTTACGCACTTTAACAATGTCCCTCTTGATCAAAAAATTTATATAATAGTATCAGCCGTTTTTTATTTAATTTCTATATATCAAAACTTTGTAATATGTTATAAGTTTAACCAAAATATGATAAATATTCACAAGTATTTAAGTCACGTTAAAGACTATTCCAATAAAACTATCTCTTCCATGAATAATTATTTAGAGTTTACGAGAAATCTTAATACTTATGAAGAATTTAATAAGTCCGTGGAGAGAAACAGAGACACATTAATAAACTATTTAAAAAAAATAGAATCAATAACAAGTTACAAACTTTCTATGAAAAAAATAGGAGAAATTGGATATATTTTAAAATGTTTCTACGAACTATATTATGATAAAAGTTATAATGATGCATTCTTATTTTCATTTGGATTCAATGGTTACATTGATAATTTAGAGGTCCTCATTCAAAAAATTAAGAATCAACAAGTTAATGTTTGCACTTTTGAAACTCCAACCACCAAAAGAGAAAAACAAAAATCAAACAAACAAAACTCAAATAAACAAAAACGAAGCAAACTTAAAGAAAAAACTATTTTTAAAAAATCGTATTACGCCGCTCTCATAAATAATAATCCTATTAAAAATGATGTAAAATTGGAAAAAAATATTGTAATTACCGGACCTAACGCTTCCGGAAAAACAACCATATTAAAAGCGACTTTAATAAATGTTATATTCAGCCAACAGTTTGGATGCGGGTTCTACGAAAGTGCAAACATTGCGCCTTATAAATTCATTCACTCTTATCTTAACATACCAGATACTTCAGGAGAGACAGCTTATTTCAAGCTGAGGCTAGACGTTGCAAAGAAATTATAGATATAATTCAAGCGCATCCTGATGAAACGCACCTTTGTAGTTTTGACGAATTATATTCTGGTACAAATCCAGAAGAAGCTGTAATTAGTTCATTAGCATTTATGGAGTATTTGGTTAAATTTAAAAATGTTCGATGCATATTAACAACACATTTTATTGATGTTTGCAAAAAACTGAAACAAAATAAAAATATATTAAATAATCTAATGGAAACAATAAGAGAAAATGGAGATTTTAATTATACTTATTTAATGAAACCAGGAATATCAGAAGTTCGCGGAGGGATAAAAGTGTTAACAGATATGAATTATCCGAAAGAAATTCTTGACAACACGAAGAAAATGGATAATTTAAAAAAAAAATAAAAATAAACTTTTATTTATATTTTGAATATAATATATATGCAAAATAAAAATAAAAATAAAAATAAGACATGCAAAAGGTTTTGTGAAAAAGTTTTTCTTCCTGAAAGAGAAAGAGTTGAAGAAGAATTCAGTAAAAAATCAAATAAACCCAATATGTTTAAAAACTACAAATACATTCCAATTAAAGTTCTTAGAAAAACAAACAAGTCTTTAGCAAAATTACTAAAAAATTCTTTTATGAAAACTTGTGACGATATCTATTGTCAAAAAACATGTAAAGCTAATAAAAAAAAATGGTTGAAGTCATTTACAAAAAAAAGAAGAGAACGCCTAACTGAACAAGGTGCGGTATCGGGTTGTAGAGACTTGACTAAAGAATTTCCCGAATATTATAAAAATATTTGAAAAATATAAACAACATAATATTCGTTCTCAAAAAAATATAAATATATCAGCTTTCTTTAATAATGCCCCTATCTGATATATTTACCACCCCCTTTTTAATCTGTTTAGGAATTTCGATACTTTTAATAGGTTTGTTAGGTATGTATTTTACGCAGAAAACTGCCGAACAAAACCATAAGATTTCTTCTATGTTTGAACTAGTTTCCACTATGGCAAAAGAAATCAACTTTATTCGAGGTAATCTTTTAGGTTCACCTGAGTATAGACCACAATTTGGTTCTTCCCCACACTCTGCTATTGTAAATCAAAATAATGTTAGAAATGTAAATAATTTTGAAGAAAAATTAATTCCGGTTTCCGATGATAGTGACACAGAAAGCGATTGCGATAGTGAAAGCGATTGCGATAGTGAAAGTGATTGCGATAGTGAAAGTGACGCCGAAAGTGATGGTGATGGCGATTGTGATGGTGATGGTGATGGTGATGGCGACGATGATTCGGGAGAACATAGTAAAATAAAGAGCATAAGTTTAGAACCATCAAACATAAATATTAATGATGTTGTTCAAACTTTAGAAATTCTCGAGGAAAATGAAAGCGATGAAGATGACGATAACGACAACGATGACGATAACGACAACGATGACGAGAACGATGACGATAACGATAATGATAAAGATGATAGCGAAGACGATCATTCAAGTGTAGAAACTTATGAACATGAAAATAATAATGCAAAAGAAACTAAAACTGCATTTCACGATAATTTAGAAGTACTTTCTAATATAAATTTTGAAAAACTTGCAAATGATGACAATGAATCAAATTTTCAAGTAAAAAAACTAGAGTTCAAAACTTTAGATGAACCTAAGGCAGTTGATTATAAAAAATTGTCTCTTGCAAAGTTAAGAGAGATTGCTCTTGAAAAAGGTGGTGTTGATGCATCAAAGATGAAAAAGGCAGATTTATTAAATTTACTTCTTAGTGCTTAAAATAAAAATATTTTATACTTATACAATATAGTATAATGTCGTGGGCAACTTGTTACAGCGGATCTAATAACATTCATTTTGATTTTCCGCCGATTATGGCGGATGGAAGAAACTATGCTTCTTGGCAACCTGAAGCAGTTATTAACAAAAGAATACAAAAACAGGAAAACATTCACTCTAATTGGGCATATAGGCAATACATGACGCATCATGGATTGGAAGTAATGAACTATAACACAACAGAGGCTTGTTATGAAATGGGTCTAGACCAACATACAAATACAACAAAAACGCCTTCTTCAAATGTTCCATTATTGTATAAATCTATTTTTGATACTTCTGACCCAGGTTATGGATATTTTAACAGCGATTTGAAAAATCCATACTTATCTCGCGAACAATTGCAGGCACGAATGATTGCGCCAACAATTAACTATCCAAATGATAATAATCCTGTTGATAGCGTTAACAATGAATAGTTCTAGATTTACATTTACTTTTAGATTAAGATTTACATTTAGATTTACATTTAGATTTACATTTAGATTCATAAGAAAAATTATTTTGATTTCTTATGAACGCGATAGTAACTTTTACATTATTTCGCATGTTAAATGTGCATTCAGCATCAAATTGATCACGCGTGCCTGCCAAAGTTGTGGGCGATTATGAGTGAATAAAAGTGTAAAAGTAATACTAAAAAATTTATATAGAAAATGTTTATTTTATAACTTTATACTAAAAATGAAAGTACTTAGTATCGATGTTGGAATAAAAAATTTAGCATTTTGTCTTTTAGAATACGATTCACTTTTTGAAACAAAAATTGTCAAATGGGATAGTATAAATGTAGCGGACGTTGAAACTTATACTTGTTGCGCAAATGACAAAAACGGCGCTTGTAATAAACCCGCAAAATTTTTTAAAGACGATAAGCACTATTGTCTCAAACATTCTAAAAAACAAAATTTGTTAATTCCAACATCTGAACTATCTACGACATATATAAATAAGCAAAAACTTCAAAAACTTTTTGAAATAGCAGACAAATATAACGTAAAGTATGAAAAACCTATTAAAAAGGCAGATTTAACGCATATTTTAAACGAACATATTCATAAAACATGTTTTGAAACCATATATTCAAGTAATGCAAGCAAAACCGATTTAATAACAATTGGGAAAAATATTAAAACTAAGTTTAATACAATTTTTCAAGATACTGAAATTGACGTTGTTATTATTGAAAATCAAATTAGCCCAATTGCTAATAGAATGAAAACAATACAAGGAATGATTGCGCAATATTTTATTATGAAAAACACGTCTCAACGAATAGAATTTATTTCGGCATCAAACAAGCTGAAAAATGTTTTTGCCTCGGAAGAGAATAAAGAAAATAAAGAAAATAAAGAAAAAACAAAATATTCGGATCGAAAAAAAATGGGTATTCAACAATGTTTAGAATTATTTAATAATGGAAAGTATAGTTCATGGATCGATTATTTTAAAAACCACATGAAAAAGGATGATTTAGCTGATTCTTTTTTGCAAGGATTGTGGTACCTGAAAAATTTGCAAAAGTAGAATTTATATGAATTAAAATTATATATATATTAATTCGTATTACTTAAAATTATAAGTTCTTATTAAATCATAATATGCTGGAATCGGACGTAATAGACATATCAAATTTAAATTTTGAAAAAGAATCGTTTAATGATAATAATTCTGGTTCAAATAAATTAAGATCCGCAAATTTTGGAGGAGGTATTGAATTACTAATGAATGATAAAGTAAAAGAAAGTGTTGGAAAACAAACAAGCGATATTAATATAGATGAACTAAATGCTTTAGAAAATGAGTTAAATTCACTCGCTGAAGAAACTGGCGAACCTCAACATAGTTCATCGTCTTATCAATCTAGGTCAGATATTTTTAGCATTAATAAATCTTCCGAAGATTCTGGACCAAAAGTTCGTTTTGATGACGGACCGAGCATTGGAGCGGCGACGGCGTCTTCTAGCGATTCAACTAATAAAACCTGGGATGGTTTTGCAAAATTTAATGATATTCCAGTTAATCCTGAAAAAGTTATTCACGCACAGCCTCAAATGACAAAAGAAGAAATGTTACGAGAAAAGTTTAAGTATTTGCGAAAGTTGGAAGCTTTAGAAAAAAAAGGGGTTGAGCTTTCAAAAAAATATACAATGGAGTCACCATTACTTGAAATGCAAGGCGAATATGAAACTATTATGGAAGAAAAATCAAAGCAAAATTCAGTAAAATTTCAAGGTAATATGTTAATGGCTATTATTAATGGTATTGAATTTTTAAATAATAGATTCGACCCATTTGACATTAAATTAGATGGCTGGGGCGAACAAATAAATGAAAACATAACCGATTACGACGAAGTTTTCGGAGAACTTTATGAGAAATACAAAACCAAAGCAAGTTTGGCGCCTGAATTAAAATTATTATTTCAACTCGGTGGAGGAGCTATGATGGTTCACATGACAAATACCATGTTTAAGTCTGCAATGCCTGGAATGGATGATATTTTGCGCCAACATCCCGATTTGATGCGTCAATTCCAAACGGCCGCAGTAAATTCTATGGGAAATACAAATCCTGGATTCGCCGGTTTTATGAATGGTATTGTTCAACCAGAACCGCAAGTTCCTCGTGGAGCACCGCCCCCACCCCCAATGGCAACACAAAGCCCTTTTGCACCACCACCATCAGTAAGTAGAGGAGGAAACAATAGTTACGTTCCTAGACCCAACTTTACTTCAAGTGGAGTAAGAATGGAAGATGGAATTAACATTCAAGAAAACTTTTCTAGACCAGATGAAACCGAAAGAAGTTCTAGAAGACAACAAAGTCGTCCAGAAATGAAAGGACCCAGCGATATTAGTGAAATTCTTTCTGGATTAAAAACAAAAACTATAAATATTCAAGATCCAAATAGTCAAACAAATGATAGTAGCACAATTAGCATAACAGACTTGAAAGAACTCCAAAATGACGGAAACATGCCCAAGAAAAGCAGGCGTAGACAAAAGTCGGATAAAAATACAGTTAGTTTGGATATCTAGCCACTTTTTCTATCATTATAATGCTTTTTTTGGTGCGCAGCGTTCGATGTAAAACTAGATAGATAGTGCCTTCTGAATTATTTGCATAGATTTTTTCAAAACCATTCGAACATAATGTGGTGTATACCCGAGTAATTTTGCGACTTCTTTGTTAGATCTTATTATAGTCAAGTTTCCGTCATAACGTAAATAAAATATTTTTTTGGAAAGAGGCTCAAAATTGTTTACAATATTCCAGATATTTTTGATTTTTTCATTTTTTTCTTCTTTTTTTATAAAGTTATGCACAACATCTTCAGTATTCTTTGAAAGTTCATCAAACTTCCACTGCTCTGAATAAGAAATAAGTTGAGGATGTAAAAGATTTCTATAGGTTTCAATTTGCTCTGAAGTAAAATTTGCTTTATGTTTTCTTCGCAACTCTCTGGGAACCTTACTAAAGGAATAATGTTTCGTTAGAGTTTTTAGAAGCTCATTTTTAATATGCATTTCAGAATAATAAGGAAACGAACTATTTGCATTATAATTTTCTGCCGCTTTGTATAAACCAAATTTGCTTGATAAAATAAGATCTTCAATTGCTATATTTTTACACTTAAATCTATGTAAATACTTGAAGTTTATAGCCTTTTTTATTGCCCATTTTTCATAAAAAGTATACATCAATTTATTTAACACTGATCTTTGTTCTTTATTCAACTTGTTAGATCTTATCAAGTTATTAATCATATTTACTTGAATTGAAGTCAAATGTAAAGAATAGGAAAGGGAAATGATAATGGTAAAACTTACAAAAGTAAAATATAACACGCAAATCATTCTACGTGTTATATTGGTATCTTTTTATTATCTTTTCTTGCTTGTTTCCTTGTTTTTCAAATAAACTTTAGCACGAACAAAATGTCTGCCCACCTATGTAATATATTTAAAAAAAAAATAAATATTTAAAATAAACGCATGTTTCATCATATTTTAAATATTATAGAATCTGGATCTTCAAATATTAATAAACTTTGTAAATTTTTAAAAAAAATAAATAATAGTTCAAAGCTAGAATATAGCAAAAGGGTAAAAAATATATTTAAAAAATATGGAAATAAAAAAATTGTTGCATTACGTGTTTATAGAAAATCGATAAATATTTTATTTGATGTCGCATTAAATTTAATAAGTTTTGGTGATTATAGTGATAAAATGAAAAAAAATAATGTTACAAATTGTTATCATGTATGGTTTGAAATAGAACTTGAAAATGTAAATAAAAAATTTATATTTGAAAAAAACAATGTAATTAATGCATATATTATAAATAAACTTAAACAAAATTCTAGTCAATATGAGGAAGACTTTATAAATGTTGAATTAAAAAATCACGCTAGTATTACTTTAAAAAACTTTTTTAATAATGGTTTCGCAAAAATTGGAAAAACAAATTATTATAAATATAATTTATGTGATTTTAATTGTCAAACATGGTGCCTAAAAGTGTTAGAAGCAAATGATTTTAAAAATTCAACTTATACAAATTTTATCGAACAATCATTTTATGGTAATCTTAAAAATAAAGAAATAATTAATAACTTGGTTAGTTTTTTCAATTTTGATTTTAACGTTGAAAAGTTTTTATATTATTTAAAAGGGTTGTTAGTAATATTGGTTTCATTGCTTTTAATTATTTTTTACTTTATTTTTAAAAATATATACACCGGAATTGTTTACTTTATAAAAGTGCTTAAACCTATTAAAATTTCTTTTGCAGATTATCATTATGAATTAAATTAAAACCCGTGTAAAATTTCTAGCGGGGGAGCAGGGGGGAGGTGGTGGGGGTGGGGGTGGACCCCGGTTTAACAAAGTTTCGCGAAGCAATAACCCATCAAGGCCGGATTCCTTACCCCCTTACCGCAATTCGGGAAGAAAAGGATCTTACCATTTTCAATCAAGGCTCCCTGTGGATGAAACTACAAATTTCAATTTTCAAATTTCAAGTTTTATCAATTTTTACTTCAGTTGATATATTTTTTATAATTTTATTTATTTCTTCTTTTTCACCTCCATTCGCCTCTGAAATAATTTTTAAATAAGTGTCGCTTTTTTTATTTGATGCTATATTATAACCAGCATTTTCTTTTGTCCATTCTCCAACTTGTTTAGCATTACGAACAGAGATATGCTTTATAGCTTTTGTAAGTTTCTTTTTTTCTTCATCATCTTTTTCCCATGAATTATTATCTTTAATATACATAGTCTCTCTTTTAACATCACTGCAATGAATTGGACGTTTATAAACATCCAACTCTTTGAGCCCCCGTATAATAATCCTAGAAATACCTTCAACGTATCCAAGTCTACCAGTATTTTCCAAATCCGTTAACTCTAACTTTAATGAATTAACAAAATCTGCAATGTTGAGCGCATCTTTGCATTTTTCATTTAAAAACATATTCAAGTTAAAATTATTTGTTGTATTATTTGTTGTATTATGAATAACGCGGCCTTCTTTTGCAAGTTCAAATAATTTATTGTTTTGATCAATAATAAGTTCTTTAAATTCTTGATTCTGTTTCAAAAGCTCTTTGATGTCATCTTTTGAAAGGTTTGTTGGGGTTTCCTCTAAATTTTCCGTGCAGTTTTGTTCGCACTTTTTTTGATGACACCATAATCCATTTCTAGACTTGTATACTTTATTGCAAGTTTTACACGCAAAAATTTCGGGGTTTGCGATTTTATCGCAAATTATGTCACCAAATTTAACAAAACTGTCACTTATCGCAAGTTTTTCATGTTTCCGTGTCAAAAGATGTTTGTTAAAATCAAATTTATTGCTACATGAATAGTTACAACATTCGCAATAAAATTTTTTGGACATTTTTTGCGATTTTTCTGTCACCATCTGTCACTTTATTTAGTGACAGAAAAAATCGTCTAAATTGTTTTAAAATGAAATTCATTCAACTCAAAAATATTTCAGTAACAAAAAGAAAAAAGGGGTTTTGGTTAATGGCTGCTTTATGCTCTTAGTGCCTTTTTTTCAGTAAAATTTTTAAAATATTCAAAACTTTTTTAAGATTCCCAAATTTGGACAAAAATAAATGTCCAAAAATGAAAAGTCCAAAAAAGTTTTGGGAATTTTTTTCATTTTTTTTGAATTTCTTTAAGTTCTTTTGAAAATAATATATTTTCGGAGGTGGGGGAGGGGGGATAAGCTAGGTGCATATTTTCCCATATACATAATATTCTTTTTTAGGGTAACAAGTGCCACACAAACAATCAATCCAGTATTCGCCAAAATTATAGTTAACAAATTTATGGTGCAATATATGGTGATTTCCAATTAACCACGAGAACCGGTCGTCGTGACGAAGTGCATTTCTTATGCTGATAATAATAAAAGATGTGATTAGCGAGGTTGTACTATATTCAGCAATAAAACAAGGAACAAAAATTCCTAGTGGCTGGACAATATTTTCCGCATAATGTGCAACATGTGCTGATGTATAATGTAACTTATTGGTGGGCGTAGAATGATGGGTTTTGTGAACAAGAACGTATATCTTTGGTTTATGTAAAATAATGTGAGATATGTAATACCATACGTCATAACATAAAATATGCACAAATATGAGAAACATTTATTACGTATAATTTATATAACGAAATATAAAATTTATTATAAAAAAGTATACAATAAAATTGAATTTTAATAATTAGATCAATCAGGATCAATAACAAGATAATGCCTTCAATATTTGATATCGAAGAGTCAAAACCGGTTTTTATATTTGTTGATGGAAGTTATTATATATTTTATAGATATTTCTCTCTAATGACTTGGTGGAAGAATGCGCATCCAGACGAGACTTTAACCGATCCATTTAAAAATGAGGTTTTTGTTGCAAAGTTTCGAAAAACTTTTGCTGAGACTCTTGATAAATTGCCAAAAAATTTGGGAATTACTAAAAATGTTAACCCGAAATTGTTTGTTGGTAAAGATTGCCCTAGGGAAAAAATATGGAGAATGGAAATTTTTAAAGACTATAAAGCAAACAGAAAAAATGGGGTTGAAGATGGGTTTATGGGTGGCCCGTTTTTCAAAATGGCTTACGAAGATGCGCTTTTTAAAGAGGGCGTTGTACTTAAACACGCTACTTTGGAAGCCGATGATTGTATTGCAATTTCAGTAAAATATGTTCTCAATATGTATCCAGAATGTGAAATATATATTATTGCTAGTGATAAAGACTATTTACAACTAGTCGGGCCTAGGGTAAAAGTGTTTGATCTGAAATATAAAAATATTTCAGAACAAAAGAGTTCAACAGGAAATACGGCAAAAGATTTATTTTGTAAAATTGTGATGGGTGACATTAGTGATAATATCCCGTCCGTTGTAAAAAAATGTGGCCCAAAGACTGCAATAAAGTGTTTTGAAAATACGTCATATTTTGAAGAAAGATTAAATAATGAAAACGCGCATGGTTTGTTTGAAAGAAATAAGATTCTAGTTGACTTTAATAATATTCCAGAAGATTTGATAATCTCTTTTATCGAAAAAAATATTTTATTTACAGGCGTCTAGTTTTGTTTTTATTATTGTAAGAAGAACTATTTTTCTGTGTCTTACTTTTTTTAATCAAGTATTTTTTATTTAATTCTTCATTAAGAGATAATTCTTTGGGTTGATAAACAAGACCAAACAAATCTGCATATGATTGTCTCATTTTTTCATATCTTATTTGACAAGCCATTGACGCTTTAGTTTGCAAAGGAATATTATCTCCAGGATAAACTTCAAGATCGATAACAATGTAATACGTCAAACTCGAACTATAGTCAATATAATATCTTGGATAATTTTGGCCTCCTGTCAAATACTCTCCTCCGCCATTTAATAATTTTTTATTAGAAAATTTTAAAGCATCCGGTCCGTTCGCTATTTTTGCATTATAAATTTCAATCATGCCCTTTAAATATGGTTTTAATGCTTTTATTTCTCCGTAACTAGACGCGTCTCTTTCTGACGGAGAAAGAGGTCTATAGCAATTTTCAAAAATCATATACTTAATATAACTAGGTATATCGGAGCTATTAAATAAATATTTATGGTTATCGTTAGATCGTTTAAGATATAATGATTCAAAATGATTATCATTTGAGTACAAGATAAAAATAAATCTATTTACCGAGGTTAAGTCTGTATCAGTGTCTAAACAATAAATTGAATACCTTGGTATTTGCTTTATTGTGTTGATAGGAATTTCTGGATATGTAGCATAATCAATAGTCTCAACATCTAAAGTATGACTTTTAGAGTTTGAATCAACGGCATTTAGATTTTTAGCAGTTCCTTTAATAATGGTACCATCTTTATTACGAAATTCCACTAAAGATCCGTTTGTTTTATTTTTTGATTTTGTTGAAATTAGAACTATTTTAGTTTGGAAAATCTCTTCGCAAATAGAAACTGCTAAGGTGTCTCCCCAATAGTATTCCGCAGTATCCATAACAACTTCTCTCAACCTTCTTTCGCTCGGTGTAGATGATCTTGAAATTCTTTCAGCTACTTCTGCTTGAGTAAAGATATTGTTTCTTCCATCGACCATAAATCTGAATTGATTTGGTACTAAGTCATTTATTGGGTCTGCAAGGGAGTTTATTGCTTCTTGCGTTATAGCTACTAATGAATTATATAAATCTATACCTCTTGGACTTTCAAGATAATCGGCGACGGCTTTTCTAAGAGAAGAAACTGAGTAAAGACCAGTTGCTTTATTAAAATAAGGATTAATAATGATTTTATTCTTGTCATATGATTTTTCATTATGTCCATTTAATGAATCTCTTAATGCTTCAAAAAAACAATCGCCGCTTGCTTTATTTGGTTGTATTGTCCATTGATTAATAATTTCCATATAAGAGGGAGTAATATCGTTTTTAATAAATCCTTTTGAAAAACCTTCTTGATAATAATTTAAAAATTGTTGGCAAAGTTTATCTTTAGCGCGAGGTATAAAAGGATTGGGTTTAGGCTTAGGTTTAGGTTTAGGTTCTTCTTTGTTTCCGTTTTCTTCATCTTTTTTTGGTGTTGGTGTTGGTGTTGGTGTTGGTTGTATAGGAATTGGGATTGGTTTTGGTGGTTTTGGTGGAGGACTTGGAGGCGATGGAAGATTTTGTGGTTTAAAAATAGAATCTTCGCCAGAAACAATAGCAGCCTTTTCTAATTTTGATATTCCTGGGTCAACGCTTCCTGTAAGAGCTTCTGGGTCTATACCAGTAATTTCAGGATATTTTTTATTTAAGTTATATGATCCAGGAACATATGATCTAGATGCGCGTTGTTGTTGCTGTGAATAAGATTGATAGGGGGAATAAGGAGTTTGTGTCTGATAATATGGATTTGGATATGGATATGAATATGACGTATTTCCCAATACCGGAGACGTATAAGTTTTTAGTACCTTTTGCATTTTTTCAGATTTTGTAGAATGAATTTCCCAATCGCCAGTTTCCCATTCATAATTATAAACTGTAAAACGTTTGCCATTTAAATAAAATGGATTACCGCTTTTAAATAATGTGTTTAACGTAATACGAATATTATTATCAACAATTCCATTTTTTTTTGCTTGTACTAAATTTCTTTTAACTTGTGATCCAGAACTTAGAGTTCTTTGAATTAAACTATTAAATTGATTTTTATTGAAAAATTGAGTATACTTTTCTGTTTCGGGAAGACCCTTTGGTGTAGTGTTAACAATATTATAGTTAAGTTTAATAAGTGGGTCAAAATATACTTCTTTACTATTGTTTCCTTCTATAGTCATAGATGGTGAATACTTTATTTTAGAATTTCCACGTATTCGTGTATTAATAAAAATGGATAATGTATTAGGAATAGACATTCTTATAATACATTAAGATTATTAAGTTTTATTGATTTTTACCATAATCAAATTTTAATAATGCATCCTTTTGCGCTTTTAAATTTTTTTCTTTTTTAGCTCTTTCTAAAACGGCTATTGCATTATTATATTCCGCTTCGGAAACTTTTCCATCATTGTTAGAATCCATTAATTTATGTAAAACGCGATAATCGTGAGGAACTACGCATAAACTGCTTTCTTCATTAAATAAATGGTCGGACAAAATAACAAAAATGGCCGTTAAGGCAAGAGCTGTATAAATATCGCGAGTTCCCATCCAAGCCATTGCAAATACAAGTAGTTGTTTACTTATAGAATACTTCAAATATTCCTCGGTAGATTTGCTAAACTGTATTGTTATAAACTTTGAACCAATATTTAACATTATCATAACTATTCCTGCAAAAAATTTGCTACTATTTAAAAACATAACATGGTCATGAATAAACCCAAAAAAATTTGTAAATGGGTTATTATGTATTGGTTCTTTTGTTTTTCCCATTTGATTCTTTTTCATATTTCAACTAATATACGCAAATATAAAAAAAAAATATTCAGTTTATCTGAAAAAACTAACGCGATTCAAATGATATAAAGCGGAGAACGTACATTGGCCTCTAGTACCTTGGTAAAATTATTGAGAGTTGATAAAACTTGAGTGTGTGTGATAACAAATAATTTTTCTTTTCTGAAAATGCGGTCATTTAGATATTATGAGAATTTTTTATTGTTCACATAACTTTATTCAAGAAACACAGATTATTTTTTGGAACTGAAGATGTCGGGAAAAATATCTCCAAAAGTGGAAATTTTGATCTAAGAGACTAACTTATAAAATTAAACATCTTGGATTAGTCGAACCAGTAAAATCAAATATTTATACGCTCTTTTAAGGGCAAACCTTTTTGATTTTTATGGGATTTTGTCCCATTTTAACTCTTCAAGAGTTTAAAACATTAATTGTTTGATTTTATTATCATAAATAGTTGCTTTTTATGTTTCAAGTATCTGTAAATATAATTTTTCTAACCCAGGTCTAGGTTTTTTTGTTAAATGATTGTCCTCCCAATCCCAAAATGTATAATTTCCTATTTTAATTTCGTGGTTACTTGTAAGTATACTCATGCAAGATTCTATTTTTTTATTTGTAACTATAGAATCGGGATGATCTTTAATTAAAATAAATTTGTTACTATTAGTATCAAGTATGTAATGATCTCCACTAACATGAATATCTTTTCCTGTTTCATTATTCCTTATTTTATAATATGTTTTGTTAATAGGTGATAATTCGAAAACTGCTGTTACTATAACGCCGTTAGATAAAACATCTCCTAATTTCAAATCTTTCATTTTAATAACTTTATCATTAGAAAGTGCTATTTCATTTTCAGTATCAAAACATATTCCATTCCAATTATCTTGTTTATTTATACTTAATATTTTTGAAATAGGAAAAACGTCATCCTCCCAATCCCAAAAAGTCATATTTCCGATTTTAATTTTTTTATCACTCGTAAGTAAACAACTAACCCAATTTGTTTTTTTATTCGGTTCTTTTATTGCATTTGGATGATATTTAACTTGTATATAGTTTTGATTATTATCAAGAACTAAATGCTCTTCTGTAACATAAATGTCTTCATTGTTTAATCCTGCATTAGAAAACTTATAATATAAATTAGTGA
>Ga0209189_1001854_pt1 | contig 15350 bp, 15 predicted proteins | sample C_130820_EF_Meta_FD_187308 | JGI IMG/M metagenome (GOLD analysis project Ga0209189, IMG submission 187308) | Freshwater microbial communities from Lake Croche, Canada to study carbon cycling - C_130820_EF_MetaG (SPAdes) (version 3) | ecosystem: Environmental > Aquatic > Freshwater > Lake... | reverse complement strand
TACAAATATATACAAATATATACAAATATATACAAATATATACAAATATATACAAATATATACAAATATATACAAATTATAAACTGGTTAAAGGGTTAATATTCCATAAGTAAAATATTAAGTTATAATTTTATATTATAGATATATAAATGGACATATATAATTCTATTTACTCTTATAAATATATATTATTCATATATATATATATATTTTGTTGTATATTAAATTTTTATACATATAAAAATATTAAAAACGTAGAATCCACCCCTGAATTAACATCATTCAATAAAAAAATTAAAAAAAAGGATATATTCTATGAAAAAAAGAATTACATTGAATACTATAATGTAAATGAAGAATTGAATCAAAAAATAAAAAAATTAATATATTATAAAGAATTTAAAAATATAGATGCTGTATCAACACCGATTCTTTTTGATTTTATTCGTCATCCAATTACTTCTTCTTCAGCGTCTTATCCAGAGTCTCCTTCAGCGTCTTATCCAGAACCTATTTCAGAGTCTCTTTCTACCTATTATATAGAATGTAAAGGTCGATTCAGTCATCCGTTTTCTATTTATAAAATAGAAGTATATATAAATAATAAATGTATATTTGATATTCCATTATCCCATATTGAAATAGATATTCGTTTCGATATTATTCAATTTAAAGATGAAAAAGCAAAGATATATTTTCATTTTATATCGAATGAAAAAAAGGATTCCATTAAAATAGAATATTTTTTTATTAAAATATATCAGAAGATGGATTTAAATGTAAATCATTATAATTCAATTCTTTTAATTTATGATAAGAATCCAATAAAAGAAACATACATTCCAATTTTTTATGATTCCATCTTAATCTTATAATTCTCTTCAGGAATCATCTTGCGTTCTTATGAACCATCTTGCGTTCTCATGTGTAATGGTTTTATTATATCTAAATTATCTATATGATTATAGATGTCATTATGGATATAATATTCGTTATTTTCGATTCGATGATTTTGTCTAACAATATTATACACCAATATATAAGTGAATATAAGTATGTATATAAATATGTATATAAATATGCATATAAATATTACTAAATAATATCGAAATAGATAAGATTTAAGTAAATAATATATAGAAATAGAAATAAATAAAAATATAAAAGATGATACAATGGTAAAAAAGAATATCGAAATGAGGATAATATCATTCATTGTAAATGCAAAAAGTATATATTATAATAGTCATTTATTTTTTATATAAAGAAAGAAGATAATTAAACTTATTTGTAAATAATTTATCAAATAAACATTCTCCTTTTTTTAGATATATGATATGTTGAAGACACCAAGAATTATTCAATCGAATATATATTACATTTTTTCTTAATGAATTGACTTCCGGAAATTCATGAATCATATAACTGTATAAATAAGAGTAAAAGAAAAATGTTTTAAATCCTTTTTGGTTTTGGTATGGATTTCTATTTTGTAATTTTAAATCATTCTGATACATGGCATAATTTCGTGCAATTCTTCTATTTTGTGTTTCTTTTTCAGTTGCACAGTACTGATTGTAATAATGAAGTACATCATAATTCCACGCTGCTTCTGTTGTGGGAGGAATATAATTGGGAATATTTTTACTCATATAATAGAATAAGATTATTTATGGATATGTAATTGTCTTTAATGGATACTTTATTCTGTAATACCCCACATATGGGTCTACTACATTGTTATTTTTCTCTTTTTCAATTAAATATCTAAAATACTTTATTTGATTTATTTTATATTGTATATATGGGTTTCTTTTTAGACTTAATTGAATTTGTTTTATAACTTCATTATTCTGATTGTTCATACTTATATGTATATAAAAGTTATTAATTTATAATATTAATATTACAATACTATTCTTTTTATTTCATCATATACTTGAATATATACATCATGACTATAATATCCATTGTGCATATTGTAAACCTTTATGTTAATTGTTCCCTGACTTGTATGAATATTTATTTCTATATATTCACCATCTATAATCTCTCCAATATCTACTGAAAGATATTCTGCACCAATAAATTGATCGATATTCGATTCATCTGTAATAGATATTCCAAATTCTTCACAACAATGTAGAGCATTTGAAATTTTTACATTGATACTATTATCTTCTTCTTTTGTCTTTAATACCAATAGTAATTTTAACTGAATCCCAACAATTCTTACTCTTGCGTTTAATTTTTTTAATTATTTGACTCATTTTAATATTTTTTTTAATATTGTATTATAGTTTAATTTTATTATTTTTTAAAATGAATATATTTCATTTTTTTATTTATAATTATAATTTTTTAGATAAAGAAATATTTATCTAAAAAATAATATATATTATTTTTTTTATTTTATAAAAATTTAATAATCTATTAAATTAAATGTTATATGTTATATGTATATGCATAAGTAAATATAAATAAAATAAATTTATTTAATGTTCTTCTTCATCATCTTCCTCTTCTTCTTCCTCCTCCTCCTCTTCTTCTTCAGAATCTTCAGTTATCACCTCTTGAGGTTGTGGAGTTTTGACTTGAGGGACGACCTCTTTCATTTGTCCTATTGAACTATCATCTTCCGTAGATGAGAATGCAAATTCTTTTGGTTTTTCAATCTTCATTTTCTCAGGAATCAACAATTGAGATACATGATATGTAATCCCAAACTTGTTTCCCATAAAATATATTCTTGGTTGAATAATTGCACGAATCGGCGTTTTTCTATCAGTAAATATCTCTTCTAAATCTGAAAATGTCTGAACGTTTAAATTTGTCTTCCCTTCAAAAACGAGAACATCTGCATTTACATCCCCATTTGGTTCATATTTTTTATTAAATTTTAATTTTATTGAGGTATACATAATTCCGTTTTTACCCTCTTTCTCTACTACACCTCTATTAAATAATGCTTCTACTATCGGACGTTGTTCAATTGTATAATCTTTCTTAAATATGAGTTTTGAATACTTAATTCCATATTCTATCGCTTTATTGTCTAAATCTTTGAAAAAATTGAAAAACTTTTCAACATTCTCTGGTTTTTCATTATTCGAACCATATTTCGATAGTGGTAATGAAATAGACGGGACTGAACCCGCAGTTTCAAATTTTAGTAATCCAGATGTAAATAAATCGGGTGTTTCAAATAAGCTAAAATTTGTTTCTTTATCTTTAATATATGCAATTAATTTTTTGTCTTTAGATACCTTCAAAGGACTAATGTCCAGTGATTCAATATTTAAATCTTTGACTCTTTTTACGCTGCTGTTATTATTTGTATTACTCATTAATAATTATACTTAATATCTCTTTAAGTAAAAAAAATCAATTTTTATTTTATAATATATTACCCCTTATAGAATACGTATTGATTCATATTGATTCATATTGATTCATATTGTAATAAGTATAAGAATAAATGTATCTTCAAATATTACATATAGTACTTATATAATACATACAATATAAATTGTTAAATAATATAATAATAACGAATATAAAAATATTTTCACTACTAATAGTAAGTATGATACATCTATGTAGATCAATTAAAAGTAAAAATATACCAACATTGCAGTGTTCACATAAACCAAAAGAGAATGAAATATTTTGTGGGTTGCATTTAAAATCATCAAAAATTACATTATTTAAAGAAGAGATAGAGGAAGAAATTGACAATGTAATAATAAATGAACCTAAGATACTACATTTAACAAAGGAGGAGTTATATGAGTATATTGAAAATAATAAATATATATCTATTGGACAACTTAGATATTCATTAAAAGAATTAAAATTAGATGTATTTATTAAAATAAAATTATCTAAATCAAATATGATAAACGAATTAAAAAAAATAATGGAACGGGAAAGATATTTTAAAACAAATAAAGAGTGGATTATTAAATGTCAGAGTATAATACGTGGTTGGATAAAGAGGAGAAGATATAACTGTATAAATCGAAATGATATACTAACATATGATAGTTTATTTGATATACCATCAATCTATTTTTATATTTTTAAAAATAAGGATATACAAAAATCATATGGATATGATATACGAACATTATACGAAATTATAAAAAATCAGAATCCAATATGTCCTTATACATGTCGTCCATTTACAGAAGATGAAAAGAATACTATATTTCATTATTGTGCGTATTTAAATAAATTAAATATTAGTTTAGATATTGAAAAAATAGAGATGAATGAAGAAGAGAAGTTAGAAATGAAAATGAAAGATGTATTTCATTTATTTAATATGTTAGACAACTATACCTCATATACATGGTTTAAAAACCTAAATTTAAATAGATTAATTGATTTATATATTTATTGTGAAGACATATGGAACTATCGTTGTAATATGTCATATGAAAATAAAAATAACATTATTCATATGGGAATTGCATTTAATTGTCATTTATCTATTATTAAGAGAATGATAAGAGATGAAAAAAATAAGATTATATTACAGAATCTATTATTGGATGAGTTTTATCGATTTGCAACAGAGGGTATCAATCGAGAAGAGAAGAAATTGGGCGTAATGTTAATCTTATCGGGACTTGTATTGGTATCTGAAGAAGCATTTAATGCACTACCACATCTAGCTCAAATATATTAATATTTTTATTTATATATATATATCATACTATATTATAAAGAATGAATAGTAATGTTGTTATAAGAGATAATACAATATCTTTTTTTAAAGATAATGAAGATTCTATTAAAGGATTTATTGATTATTCTAATGTTTCACCGGAAGGAAATTCTAATTATTTAAATACGAGTTTACAAAATTTAGAAAATTTAATGTCTATATTGAAAAGTATTATTGAAAATAAATCCAGTGAGAATCTTATTGAAAATAAATCCAGTGAGAATCGTATTAAAAATTTAAATTTAGAAATATACTATGATTTTTTATTTTTACCACCCCATCACTATTATATTTATGAATGTTTATTATTAATTAAATATATAGTAATATCTATAAATTATGAATCACTTTCTAGTGGTGAAACTAAAAATGAAGAGAATGAGGAGAATCAAAATAATATGAGTAAATTATATAAACATCTAAATATTAATAATGAAGGATTAGATAATTATAGAAGTAATATTAAAAGTATAAATATTTCTAAAATAAATGAAAATTTGAACTCCTCTAGAAGTAATGTTTATAATGAATATAGAATAATATTTATATTTTTATTTAAATGTTTACAAAAATATTTGGTTAAAATTAAAGAAATGGATATGAAAGAATTAAGAGAATTTTATACTAAGAGATATTTAAGTACTCTTCCTAACTTAAATATCTCTGAAAATAGTAAAAACGTAAGTGTATCTGAATGTTTATATAAAAAAGCATTAAATTTAAAGAGAAATATTCATTTATACTATTATGATGAAAGCACAATGAGATTTAAAAGACTTAGAATTATAGTTGATAAAGAACATCCGAATGATGTAGTTTATTATTTATGTTTAATAAAAGGAGGACCAGATGATCTTTTTAATACAATAGGTAATAATTTAAGTTTATTTAATGAAGACGTATTTACTAAATTGAAAAGTAATAGTAATAATGATAGTAATAGTGATAATAGTTTAATATCATCAAAAAATTATACGGGACCTTCTGTATCAACTACTCCATCTTCTAATAGTAAATGGTCATTAAGTAATACATTTAGTTATCCATTTAAATTTTCTAAATAATTTATAATACAATGGTTAGAATAATTTTAATTATGTATGAATACACTATGATTATGAATACATTATGAATACATTATGAATACATTATGAATATGATTATGAATACACTATGAATACACTATAAAATCCTTTTGTAAATTTGTAATTGCATCAGTAAATGGTTTTAATATTATAAAATCTTTTTGGAAAGGTGTATCTTGAATTGAAAATGTATTTTCATAAATCGAAATTTGATGAGTTATATGATGCCATCCATGTATATTTGGATTATTATGAATGATATTTTTTAGACTTTCTAAATCCGTTGGAAATCCTAAACCAGATATATTATTCTTTACTTTTTTTTTCATTTGTTCTACATTTCGATTATGGAAATGGAGTAAACATACATCTGTTTTAACATAATCATTACATATAAAATGGTTTCCATGATCTAATGTTTTATCAAATAAACTTGTATTTATAAATACTTTAGCGGAATCCCCAATATCATTATATTCTCCATATAAAGTACCATTTATATTTTCAGATTGATTTGTAATTGCAATAATATAATTCATTTTATATATTTTACTTATTTCAATATTTTCAAAATAATTAAGAATATCATATTTATTTGTATTAATTGAATGATTCTCTTTATCATATAAAACAATGAACTCATCAATGTCCATGGGAATTGCAATTTCATTAATGCAATTTATCTTAATTAAAGTTGTCATATACTGACCTTTCTTTTTATAATCAGGTAATTGATAAATATGAATTAAATGTTCAAATGTTTTCATTATTTCATATGTTCCATCTGTAGAGTAATTGTCAATAATATGAATATTATGAAATCCAAATATAGAACCATGATATATAATCCATTCTTTTATAATATCACATTCATCTTTTACCATTGTAAATAGTTTCATTAATTTATGATATATTATATTATAAATTATTATACTATGAATTTTTATTAACCATTATGGAAATATTAATTCCTTCTGAATGTATTCGATTTTAATATTTTTAATTTGAATGAATTATCAAATGAGTAATTATTATTTTCTAATAAATTAGGATTATCTTTTAATATTTCACATACTCTTTCATTGAAAGAATATATATGTTTAAGTAATGAAATAGCGGGACTCTCAAGTGTTCCCTCTAATAAACATAAAAATATTTCTGTATCAAAATTATCTTTATAAAAAAATCTCATTCTTTTAAATCTATTTCCTTCATAGTAATATAAATCAATATTTTTTTCTAGTTTGAGTGCAGTATTATATAAATATGTAGATAATGTTAAATTCAAATTTGTATTTGTATTTGAGAGTTTAAGATGATTACGAGTATATGGATTCTCTAGAAGATATCTTTTCTTATAAAAATTTTTTAAAACAATTAACCCAAATATTGATATTTTTTCTAAATATTTTTTTAAATATCTAAATAACCATAATAATATCATTCTAAAATTATTTAAAAAATCTCCACCATATATATTTAATTTCTCTTTTCTTATATTTTTTATACATTTATTAAATCTTTTTTCGTTTGTTATTATCTTATTTAATGTAATATTTTTATTTTCTATTTTTGTATGATTCTCTTTATAATTATTTCTAATTGTATTACCATTTATATTTGTATGTTCATTAATATTGGGAAAAATATAATAATGGCGACTTTTTAAAAATTTCTTTAAAGTTTTGAATGTTAATTTATAATCATTCTTTTTTGGAATTGGATTCTCATCAATTTCATTCTCTTTATTATTTTCATTCTCTTCATTATTTCTTTCATTATTTTGTTCACTATTTCCTTCATTATTTCCTTCATTATTTTGTTCATTATTTCCTTCATTCTTTCCTTTTGTTATATTATTTTCTTCTTTAAAAAAAATATAACTATGTACATTATAATTATTTAGAGAATGTCGATCAATCAAAAATTTAATGATTAATAAACATTTATAAATATAATAATGATGAGGAGGTAAAAATAAAAAATCAAATGTTGATTCAAAACTCATATATCTTTTACTATCGGAAGGTATAATGGATTTTAATATAGTAAATACATTTATTAAATGAATCAAACTATCATCTAAATAATTACTATTCGAAGTATCTTTATTTAAAAAATCAATAAATGCTTTTATCTTTTTTGAATTAAAAAAAGTAATTATTATACTATCTATTGTTTCTTTTTCTTTTTTTTTTTCATTTTCATTTCTTTTTCTATTTATTATTTCTCTTTCTTGAAGACTCACGCCACCCATTATATAATAGTATATAATATAAAATTAAAGCATAGTAAATATTACATATTTTAATTGATATATTATAATTTAAAAAACTAATACATATTTAATAATAATGACTGGAGGTTTACTTCAATTGGCAGCATATGGTGCTCAGGATATTTATCTAACAGGTAATCCACAGATTACTTATTTTATAGGAGTATATAAACGTTATACAAATTTTTCAATTGAATCTATACCTCAATATTTTACAGGAAATACAAATTTTGGTCAAAAAGTGTTTTGTAAAATAGACAGAATTGGAGATTTAGTGAATCAGATGTTTTTAAGAATGGACCTACCAGATATATCCGAATATAATTATTTAGATGAGAATGGGGAAATCGTTGAATTCTTTTGGATTAATAGTGTAGGTCATGCAATTATTAAAATTATAGAAATTGAAATTGGTGGAACTGTTATTGATAGACAATATGGATTATGGATGGAGATTTGGACAGATTTAATCATTCCAGTGGATAAACGCCCCGGATTTTATCAAATGATTGGTAAAACAGATAGTCCAGTAAACTTAACAAATAATAGAAGTTTAGAATTATATGTGCCATTACATTTTTGGTTTTGTAGAAATATAGGTGCATCACTTCCACTGATTGCACTTCAGTCTCATGAGGTACGAATAAATATTACATTTCGAAAATATGAGGAATTAATTATATCATCAACGGGGAATTTATTACCCACTACAAAACCACCTCCATCTATTGTTCAAACATTTCTGGATGTAGATTATATTTTCTTAGAAGACCAAGAAAGAAAGCGATTCGCTCATAATACACATCAATATTTAATTGACCAAATTCAGGTTCAAGCATTATCATTAAGCACAACGCCTCCTCCCAATAGTTCATATCAAGGAGTCAAACCAAATATAAATGTAGAACATAATGTGGTATTGGATTTTAATCATCCTGTAAAAGAGGTAATATGGGTATTACAAAATTCAACCGTACTATCCATGTATCCATATGGCGGTAATGAATGGTTTAATTTTTCGACTCAATCTTATAAAAATGGAGAGATTAATGGGAAAGATACGATTGTCAATGGTAAATTTATATTGGAAGGACAAGACCTCACAAATATGAAACCCTCTAAATTCTTTCGTTTAGTTGTTCCTTATCAAAGACATACATGTATTCCCAATAATTTTATTTATGTATATAGTTTCGCTTTGAAACCGGAAGAGTTTCAACCCTCTGGAACATGTAATTTCAGTCGTATTGACAATCAGATTCTATATTTACGAGTTTCTGCTGAGTTGGTGGACCCAATTATTACTATATTTGCAGTAAATTATAATATATTAAATATTGCTGGAGGTATGGCGGGAGTTGAGTATTCAAGTTGAGTATTCAAGTTAATGTTCAAGTTGAGAGTGTTCAAGTTAACCCTTCCTGAATAATATTTTAGATTATGCACATGATTCTTTGAATAATATAAAATGTTTGTGTAAGGGTGTAAATAAAAATTGAAATAAATATTATAATGTGAACAAAGGTGTTCATTCATATAACATTCTATTTATTGATATAAGACATCATCATGTCACAACAAGAGACATCCAGTATTAAAATTGAAAAAATAGTAAAAAATATAGAAAGGTATTTAATGTTGATTGCAGTGAATAATCCTGATTTTACTATATTAATAAATTCATTTTCATATTATATATTTAGACAAGCATTTATTGATAATTATATTGTAAAAGAATATGTATTATCAAATAAGCATGTATCATTAAATGATAGAGTATCCTCAAATGATAGGGTATCTTCAAATGAGAACCTATCCTCAAATGATAGAGTATCTTCGAATGAGAACGTATCCTCGAATGAGAACCTATCCTCAAATGAGAACCTATCCTCAAATGAGAACCTATCCTCTAATGAGAACGTATCCTCGAATGAGAACCTATCCTCAAATGAGAACGTATCCTCAAATGAGAACCTATCCTCAAATGAGAACCTATCCTCAAATGAGAACGTATCCTCGAATGAGAACGTATCCTCAAATAAGAATGTAAAAAAAAGGAAATTTATTATCTTTAATCAAGAGAATTCAATAAGTCATGATGAAAATGAAAGATTTATTCTTCATTCCCAAAAAGGAATACTATATTATGTAAATGTATATCTTAAAGATTTATTAATCCTTTATCCAGAGAAAAGTAAGTGTTTTATTTATTTTATGAAATATCTAAATTGGTTAGAATTCATGTTTAAGGAATCGCTAATTAAGGACTACAATGTTCAATATTTTATTACAAAAGATGAAAAAGAAATTTCAGAGACATTATTTCTTATGAAAGGGGTAAACATAAATCAAGACATTCATTCCGAGAGATTAAGATTAAAAATAAATCTTGATATTGTCTTACAAATAAAATCATTATTTATTTCATGCTTTCGAACATATTATATTCTATCAATGAATCAGAAGATCAAGAAAAGAATTGAAGAGATTATATTATATGGAAATGACCAACATAATATACCGAGCATAAAAAATATTGACTTCCGCTCTTTAGAGTGGATTGAACTGATTCAAAATATAACATCTAGAATTATTCCAAGATTATCCAATATACATATACCGGAATATTTTGGAACCATTAAATATATTAAGAAAAAAATAAGAGTCATCATTACCGCTGAAGATATAAATATATTTTCATTGTTTTTTAATGTATTGCAGAATTATATATTTAATTCTTCAGAAGAACCTGAAAAAATGTCATATGCAATGAAAGTATATACTATTTTCTGTCAAAATTATTATGATTCATAATTCTTATTTTATTTTTTGAGTCATTTTTTGATTTATTTTTTTGAATCATTTATAATTCCTTCTGACTATTATAAATTATTCAATGACCTCATTTTCTATTGTATAAATAAACTTATTATGATAAGAACTATATGAAACATGTTTACATACTATATTACTATATGATTCTCTTTGAAATACTTTCATAGGGTAAATACAGTATCTATTGTCTACATACTTCATATAAGTATTGTCTATTTCAATTGTAGATGATTCTATAATAGATAATAACTCAGGTATATATTCTTTTCGAACAATATAACTTGTTGTTGTTAATCCTGAATTCTTTTTTATTTTTAATAGGTTCGGAGATACTAAATGAGCATCCTCTTTTTTTAATAAATGAACACCTAAATAAAGTATTTTCCATTCCAAATCTATTTTGGATACCTCTTCTATATATGAAAAAATATCAAAATCCTTATCTATATCAAATACAAAATCATCTTCCATGATCCATATCCATGATGAATGATGATTTAAACTCTCTTTTAACACAGTATAATGACTCTTTTTACAACCAGCGGAACCAATAATATATGATATCTCTTTCCTCCATAATGAATGGATATCTACATAATCAAGTGCATCATTATATTTTAATTGTACTGCGGAAAAACGTTGAAATGTCTTCATTCTTATTTTTTTCCATTCTATAATAGATTCATTTAATCGATCATGTCTTGTATCCAAATTAATTAAAAAAATAGATAAATTGTCTATCTTGTGTATACCCTGTATCTTGTGTATCCCCTCATTCTCTTTTTTAATTATAGGATTCTTTTGTTCTGTTACTAAATACTTACATAATTCAGATGAGGATACAGAATATTTTTCATAAAAATAAGTAAACCAATATTTTACTTTTAAATCTGGAATATTCGAATGCATTTTATTCAATGCATTACAATCATCCATAAGTAAAAATGTATTCAAATAAAACCAAGTATTATCTTTTTCAATATAAATATAGGAGTGAATCGATTGAATAAATTGAATAAATTCAGATAGATTATTTCCTTTATAAATAGAACAATTTTCAAATAATTCTATTTTCTCTATATATAATTTATAACTTTTTTTATGTATAAATACAAAAAGTATTTCTGTATATACATCCGTTGTGTATATATTTGTGTATATATTTGTGTATATTTTCGGGTCAATCGAATCTATAAAATATATTTTATACGTTTTAATAAATGATGGCGATACAATATTCGTTTTATTATATCCAAATATTAAATTATTTTCAATGTTTTCATAAAAATGAGATTCTTCAATGGTATCATATTTTTTATTGATAATATTCATTTTCATATCATTATTAAAAATATAATGAAAGAAATGATAGTATTCTTTATACATGGTAATATCTATAATATCATCTAAAATTGAATCTGTAATTCTATCATATAATTCAATGTCTTCTTTATTTATTTTAGGTAAATAATCATGATGATAATATGAATATACGAATGATTCATCATTCATATAAAATAAAATATTCCCATATTCATTCTGACAAAATAGATAACATTTATATATATATTCCATTTGATTTTCAATATCTCCATGAATACAATAACAATATGTTTTTAATTTCGATTGATTTGGAAATTCTTCTTTGTTTTGTAGATTCTTCAATTGATAAATTAAATTATTATAAATTTGATAATTATGTGTTGTATAAAATTCATTTTTATTTTTATAGGAATAACAAATGGAACTCTCATACACACATAAATTTAAATATTTTATTTTTTCTACGAATTCTCTATTTGGATAAGGTGTAATTGTATTCAATAAATATTTATACTTTTTAGATATTATAATAATATACTCTGATGATAATAAATATACAAATATATCTACAGATATATTCATATTTATATTTGATATCTCATCTTTAAAAAATAAATCCATAAATGAAGAATGTATCCTTTGAGTTTCATTGATTATACTATAATATTCTGTTTTTACATGATTTAATATATCTCCTAAATACTGAATATAAAATTCTATATTTTTACCCATATCAATATAATAAACACAATCACCCTCTGGAAGTACATATGATTTTAATCTCTTTTCTACAATACTCCTTTCATATTCATAAAATACATAATAGAATTTAATATTCGATGCGGAACCCGATGCGGAACCTGATGCGGAACCCGATGCAGAACCCGATGCGGAATTAGGCGACCCTTTTGAAAAATTTGAATATCGTTTTATAATCTCTTCAAAGGAAGAGAAATGCGTAATAAAAAAAATAAATGTAATACTTGATTTATTTTTTTCATTCTGTTTTTTATGATAATCAATCATCCAATCGATTGGTTTATTAAAAGATAAATGTGTATTCTTTTTTTTATATTCATCTAAAGAAAAAGAAGGATATAATTTAAAAAAAGTTTGAATTGATATATCCATACATACTTTATATATATTTTTTTATATCTTTTAATCAAATGTTTACCCCCTGCAGAAGAATATTTAAGATGAATCGAGAGATTCTTCAAGTACAATTATAAAAGAACGAATGGATTATAAATCAATTTCATAAGTATTTAATGCAAATATTTCATTATGTTTATATTTCGTTATAAATTTATAATTATTTTCAATCAATTTCTTTCTACATAATTCATCCTTTTCAGGTTGAACCCCTAATGTTTCAATTAAAATGACATCAATTGGAATAGAGAAATCCCAAGATTGCAATACTTCATATTCATGACCTTCTACATCTAATGATAATAAATCTATATGTGTTAGTTTTGTCTCTTTTACAATTTCTGATAATTTTGTAGGTTTTATAAAAATTTTATTCTGCACTAATGACTTCATCCACTCATTATTACTCTCAAAAAAAGTATCAAAGTGATGCTGAGATAATGTATTTTCTATGCCAGAGACAGCGGCACAACTATCCACAAAATATCTAAATTCTAATGGTTCTTCATAACAACTTACTAAATTATTGAATAAAAAATTATTAGGTCTATTTTGTTTTAACATTATAAATTTATCTGGATGTGGTTCAATTAATATACCCGTCCATTGTAAAGTCTCTTCAAAAAATTTTGTATTCGAATATAAATTACCATCTAATGCACCTAATTCAATATATGTACCATTTTGTTTATTTTTAAATATTTTTTCATTTAAGAATATATCTTCTTCAGATTGCGAGTAATACATTATATAATAATACATTATATAATAAATATCTCTCTAAAAATTACAATTCAATATATTACAAAAAAATTTAACTATTTATATGAATTATTATTTTAAGTTTATGATTTTTTAAGTTTGTGATTTTTTAAGTTTATGATTTTTCATCTTTGTTATTATCAAATTGTTCCTTCATCTGTACCAACATTTGATGAACACTTTCTCGAATGGGTTTTACATTTGGATATAATGTTTCTAATCTTGTTGTATCCAAAAAGTTATTCGAACGTCCACTATCCAAAATCGCTCTTTGTTCATCAATGGTAAAATTATTCCATGTGAATTCAGGGTCCACAATTTCACGATACATTTCTAATATTTCATTATGTGATATCAATCCAGGGTTTGTTAAATTAACCGTCCCTGTTGTTTTCTGAATAGACATATCTATCATTAATGGAATTAATTCATTTAATACAGTCATTGAGTTCGGCACTGAACAAATCTTTGGATAATTGGTAATCTTTGTAATAAAATTACGAGGATTAAATTCATCTGTAATGGGCATTCGAATACGAACATTCAACACATTGTTTTCCAATAAATGCATTAATTGATCCGTATATCCCTTTACAATAGAATATGAAGAACCAAAGAAATTTGGTAATGAAGATTCATCAAATCCATTTACCTCCTCTCCAAATGGATGATTCTCATCATATTCAAATATACATCCAGTTCCTAAATATGTAAAATGATAATTATATTTTGACGCCAATAATGACAATACCATGGGACTATATAAATTATCACGCACATTCTCTACTAATTTACCCTTCTGTTCCAAATAATCAATGGTTCCATAATATCTATTTTCAAATGTTCCATGGGTTCTACCAATTAAAGAAATAACATTCGTGGGTTCTGTATCTTGAATCTCTTTTTCAATAGAAGCGACATCTTCAACTCTTGCATTTCCAATGACATAATCTATCTTTTGTTCCTCTAAATACTTCACCACTTTTGAACCAATCCATCCTCGTGAACCATATACTAGAAATTTCATATGTATCTATAATAGATTATTATTTTATATCATTTTATCAATTCCTATTTTTAGAAGAACTGCAAAATCCAGAGAAGATAGAATGGACTCTTTTATTTATAAATTCGTTTGTTTTTATTTCCGCAAGTTTATTACCCGCTTTTGTAATGAGTA
>Ga0209189_1001851_pt1 | contig 15359 bp, 13 predicted proteins | sample C_130820_EF_Meta_FD_187308 | JGI IMG/M metagenome (GOLD analysis project Ga0209189, IMG submission 187308) | Freshwater microbial communities from Lake Croche, Canada to study carbon cycling - C_130820_EF_MetaG (SPAdes) (version 3) | ecosystem: Environmental > Aquatic > Freshwater > Lake... | reverse complement strand
TACCAGCTTTATATTCAGGAAAAAAGAAATTATCGGAAATAAACTGAGAAGCTGACCTGTCGGCGTCCATGAAGAATGGTTCAAGATAATTATGTTTAGAAACATAAATGGTGTCTTGACCTTTCGTGCGATAAGTTTGGGGTGTAAAACCTATATTATGAAACCGAGCTGGAGTAAAAGATAACCTTAGTCCTTTTGGCTGACTGGCCGAATCCAAAATAACCGCTCGAAAAACAAGTTTAATGTCATCTAAGCGTTCAATCTTGAAAGTAAGTTTTTTTTCAAAATACAAAGTGTCGTTATTTACTTTGTATGTGCCTTCTCCTGTTTTGCCGTTAATGGTTACTCGAAAAGAATCATTTGGCATGAAAGTATAGCGTAATTGCATATTCCGAATATCATCTTTTAGAATCGGGCTACCATCAAAGAGTGAAATATTCTCTTTGACCCATTCATCAACAATTTTTTGTTTGAATGTCTGAGCAAAGATTTGTGAAGAAATGAATAGAAATATGAGTATTTTGTACATTGCATACATAGTTATGGAGGGGCAATTTAGTGAAAATTATAAAACAAAAAAAAGCGAAGATTAGATAACATTCAAAAAAGCATCCAAAATCCTTGCTTAAGAATTAATTATAAAACCCCTAAAAACGAAAAAAGGCTTAATTTTCAAGTAAACCTTTTATTTTGAAGAGAAAGCGAGACACGTTGTTCGGGACACGTTGTTATGGGGCTCGAAGCGAAACGTCGCACCGTCCACGACCCTCGGACCACAAAACACGCTGAAAACGAAAAAAGGCTTAATTTTCAAGTAAACCTTTTATTTTGGAGAGAAAGCGGGACACGTTGTTCGGGACACGCTGTCATGGGGCTCGAAGCGAAACGTCGCACCGTCCACGACCCTCGGTACCACAAAACTCCTAATAACGAAAAAAGGCTTACTTTTTCGAGTAAACCTTTTATTTTGGAGAGAAAGCGAGACACGTTGTTCGGGACACGCTGTCATGGGGCTCGAAGCGAAACGTCGCACCGTCCACGACCCTCGGTACCACAAGACTCCTAATAACGAAAAAAGGCTTAATTTTCAAGTAAACCTTTTATTTTGGGAGAAAGATGGGGCTCGAACCCACGACCCTCGGTACCACAAACCGATGCTCTAACCGACTGAGCTACAAACTCCATTTTGATAGAAAACTAGATATAAATCACAAACCGATGCTCTAATTGACCGGCAAACGTTTTGTGAGCTACAAACTCCATTTTGATAAAAAACTATGTATAAATCACAAACCGATGCTCAAACTGACCGGCAAACGTTTTGTGAGCTACAAACTCCATTTTGATAGAAAACTAGATATAAATCACAAACCGATGCTCTAATTGACCGGCAAACGTTTTATGAGCTACTAACTCTATTTCCAATTTCTAATTGCAAAGGTAAAAGTATTTTTCTAATTTCTCAAAAAAAACTTGCTCAAATTTATTCAACCTGCTAACTTCGATACATGAGCGAGCGTAGAACATCTTTTTTTGACACCAAAATAGAATATTTAAAAGGTGTAGGGCCATCAAAAGGCGAGATTCTCAACAAAGAGTTGACCATCTTTACTTTTGGTGACTTGATAGAATATTATCCTTTTCGCCACGAAGACCGCACACAATTTCATAGAATCTGCGATTTGAACGATACGATGGTTGCCGCCCAAATAAAAGGACGGCTTCGTTCGTGGGAAAAAGTAGGAGAGGGCGTAAAGGCCCGATTGGTCGGACAGTTTACCGACGGAACGGGCATTTTAGAACTAACTTGGTTTCAGGGAATTACGTGGGTTGAGAAAAACCTACGCCTTCAAGGCGATTATGTTGTTTATGGTAAACCAAGTGCATTTGGTAGTAAATGGCAAATAACGCACCCTGAAATGGACGTGCTTACGCCCGAAAACGAACGAGGAGGATATTTTCAGCCTGTATATCCGTTGACCGATAAGCTTCGCAGAAAATATATTGATAGTAAGCAAATTAGTCGTTGGATGCGTCCTTTGCTCGAATCGGCCGTTACGAATATCCGAGAAACTTTGCCCGCACCACTTGTGCAGAAGTTTCGTCTGATTTCTAAACAAGATGCAATCTATCATATTCATTTACCAATCAACCAAGAAACACTTCGGCAAGCCACACGACGCTTGAAGTTTGAGGAATTATTTTATAATCAGTTTCGATTGATTAAACAAAAACTCATTCGTAAGCACGATTATGCGGGACAGGTTTTTGATAAAACAAAGTTACTGACCGAGTTTTACCAAAAACACTTGCCTTTTGAATTGACAAATGCCCAAAAGAAAGTAATTCGTGAGATTTTCCAGGATATGCGTTCGGGTAAGCAAATGAACCGATTGCTGCAAGGCGATGTAGGAAGCGGAAAAACAATTGTGGCGTTTATAACGATGCTATTGGCTCTTGACAATGATGCCCAAGCGTGTTTGATGGCTCCGACCGAAATTCTTTCAGACCAACATTATACTGGACTGAAAAAGTTTGCCGATTTGATGGGACTTAGAATTGTTGAACTCACGGGTTCGGTCGGAAAAAAGCAACGCCGAATCATTGATGCGGGTTTGCTCGATGGCAGCATCAATATTATTGTCGGCACGCACGCTTTACTCGAAGAACACGTTCAGTTTAAAAATCTTGGCCTTTGTGTGATTGACGAACAACACCGTTTTGGGGTAGCTCAAAGAGCAAGGTTGTGGGATAAAAACCAAAATTTCCGACCGCACATTTTGGTAATGACCGCCACGCCGATTCCTCGCACCTTGGCCATGACGCTTTACGGAGATTTGGATATTTCTATCATTGACGAACTTCCAAAAGGACGGAAACCCATCAAAACGCTACACAAATACGATGCTGACCGATTGCGAGTGTTTGAGTTTTTGAGAAGCGAAATTCAGAAAGAACGCCAGGTTTATATTGTTTATCCGCTCATTGAAGAATCGGAAACTTTATCTTTCAAAAACCTAATGGATGGCTATGAGAGTATTTCAAGGGCTTTTCCAGAATATCCTTTAAGTATTGTGCATGGAAAAATGGGTTGGAAAGAAAAAGATTATGAAATGCAGCGTTTCAAGAATAAAGAAACGCAAATATTGGTGGCGACTACTGTAATTGAGGTAGGAGTTGATGTACCAAACGCATCGGTGATGGTCATTGAAAGTGCCAATCGTTTTGGACTTTCGCAGCTGCATCAGTTGCGTGGGCGTGTGGGGCGTGGAGCCGAGCAGTCGTATTGTATTTTGATGACCGACCATAAACTGAGCAAAGATACTCGCCTCAGAATTGATACGATGGTCAGAACCAACAACGGTTTTGAGATTTCGGAAGTTGATTTATCCTTGCGTGGGCCTGGCGACATGGCTGGTACGCAACAAAGCGGAATGCTCGACCTAAAAGTGGCGGATTTGGCTAAAGATGGCGAGATTCTGAAATATGCCCGTGAGGCCGTCATGGAAATTTTGGACAATGACCCGGAACTCGAAGCCACGGAAAATCAGCCGATTAAGCAGCATGTAAATGCATTAAGAAGTAATGAAACTAATTGGAGTCGAATTAGTTGAGGGTTTCGGTGTTTTCAACTTCGGTGTCTGAGCGAAGCCTAAGACCCCGAATACAGTTTTTTCTTTGAAAGTTTTCTTTGTATTTTTGTAAAAAATAAATGTTATGCTTCAAATTGTTCAACAAATTGCAAAAGAGTTTAAGGGAGAACTTGAAAAACTCTACGGTGATGAATTAGCCGATTTGATTCTGTTTGGCTCTCATGCCCGTGGTGATTTTCATGAAGAATCCGACATTGACTTTGCTGTCGTTTTGAAAAATCCATCTACAACCTCTACTTCTGAAATAATGAAGGTTTCAGATGTAGGAAATGATTTTAGCCTAAAATATGGACAATTAATCACTTATATCAGTATTCCCCAATTCAAATTAAAGCAATCTAATTTAGGTATTTATCAATAAATCAGAAAAGATGGTATCAAAATATGAACACCCTTTACGAATCTCATCTTTCGCATGAACGTGCCGAAGATACACTCCATGCTTCCGATATTAATCTATAGAACGATCTTCTTTTGGCTTCCGTTAATATTGTCTCGCCCTAAAAATAGGCTTACACAAAAACAAAAAAAACCTTATTTTTCGCTACTTTAGCGTGTTGGAGTAAATATACTATCGAAGGCAAAAAAACATTATCAATCAAACCCATGCAATATCTAAAACATCAAAAATTTGCCGATGTCGAAATGTTTCGTTTTGGATATTCGCCCATTGGCAAGCCACAGTTGAGTGTTTATTGCTATCTCATTGATAATGTGCTGATTGATACCGCCCAAACCAATTGCCAAGAAAAAGTACTAAAGGCTTTTGAAAACAAAACTATCGACAAAATTTTAATAACGCACTGGCACGAAGACCATTCGGGAAATACTGCCAAACTTGCCAAATTTCACAACGCACAAGTTTACGCACATCCGTTCACACAAGAAAAACTCCGACAAGGATTTGAAATTCTTCCATACGAAAAATTTCTTTTCGGAAAAATAAATCCATTTCAAGGAAAAGTAGCTGATTTTGAAGCAATTATCGAAACGCCAAATCATAAACTTTTACCCATTTTTACACCAGGCCACGCCGAAGACCACACAGTTTTTCTGGAAAAAGAAAATGGATGGCTTTTTTCGGGCGATTTGTATGTGGGCGTAAAAATCAGAATTTTTCGCAAAGGAGAGCAGTTTTGGCCGCAAGTTGAGGCTTTTCGCAAAATTTTGACTTATGATTTTGATGTGTTATTTTGTGGGCATCATCCACGGGTAAAAGATGGCAAGAAAATGCTTGTCCAAAAACTCCAATATTTTGAAGACTTTGCAGGAAAAGCCCAATATTTTCAACAAAAAGGCTTGATTCCAAAAGAAATTATGAAAGCAATGAGATTTCGTGAAAACAGCCTGCTAAAACTTTTACTCTCAAATGATGTTTCAGTAGAATATATGATAGAAGCAGCACTAAGACAGGATTAAAGAGATTTTTAGATTTACAGGATTAAATTTTTGTACTCAACTTTACTTAGAAAAGTAGTTTTTGCATTGGTTTCTTTTTCCTTCTAAAATATTCATTATGTTTATTCTTTAAAATAAAAAAATAAAACTATGAATCGTAGAAATTTTATTCAAACTTCGGGGCTTACACTCGGCACGCTTGCTCTTTCCGGTAAAGAATTATTGGCAAATATGCTGGCTGAAAACCCTTACAAAATGCGTGACTTGCGTGGTGGAGTAGGCGTTTTCACTGAGCGTGGCGGCACAATTGCTTATTTAAATACTAAAAAAGGTTTTGCGGTTGTCGATTCGCAATATCCTGACCAATCGAAGCATTTGATTGATGAATTGAAAAAACTTTCTGAAAAACCGATTCAATTATTAATCAATACGCACCATCACGGCGACCATTCGGGCGGAAATATTTCTTTTAAAGGTTTGGTCGAACACGTAGTTGCTCACGAAAATTCGTTGAAAAATCAAAAGGAAACTGCCCAAAAGCAAAAATCGGAAGATAAACAACTTTATCCCGATGTAACGTTTTCTGATACCTGGAAACAAAAAGTAGGAAAAGAAAGCATTAAAGCTCATTACTTCGGAGCGGGACATACAAACGGCGATAGTTTTATTCATTTTGAACACGCAAATATCGTTCATACGGGAGACTTGGTTTTTAATCGTCGTTATCCGTTTGTTGATAGAGCGGCTGGGGCTTCAGTAAAAAGCTGGATTTCGGTATTAGATAAAGCCCTTTCGACTTTCGATAACGAAACGTTATTTATATTTGGTCATGCCTTCGACCCCGAAAAAATCACTGGAACGAAAGAAGATATTAAGGTTTTTCAAGATTATCTTGCCAAACTTCTCGTATTTACAGAAAAAGAAATAAAAGCAGGAAAAACCAAGGAAGAGTTTTTGAAAACAACGGCAGTTCCGGGTTTTACTGAAATGAAAGGAGATGGTATTGTGCGTAGTTTGCAAGCGGCTTATGAAGAGTTAGGTGGTATTTAAAATGCGATAATTGTCTGACTTACAAATATTTATCAACCAATAAACATTTTTCTGAACAAAGAGTTATTTTGATTGTGAGTAAAAAACATATCGTTTTTTTCGATTAAATCATGAACTGTGATGAGCAATGGTATGAATAGTGAGAAAGCAATTCTTTGGACAGAAAAATGGACTCCAATTGTAATTGATGTTGAGGGTGTGGAAAAGCCGCCCCGTTATGAGGTTTCAAATTTTGGTAGGTTGAGAAGTTTTCAAAATAACGTAAAAGGAGAAATTATAAAAGGTTCTGTGATTCAGGGTTATAAATCGCTCAATATCAGATTACCAAAAGGTAAATCATTCAATAGATACGTTCATAAATTGATAGCCGAGACTTTCGTCGAAAAGCCAAGTATCGACCACAAATTTGTGATACATCTCGATTTTGATAAACAGAGTAATCATTACGAAAACCTCAAATGGGCTACCAAAGATGAAATGGTGGCTCATAATAAGCTAAATCCTGCGGTTATCAATAAGCCAATTCCGAAACGCACAAAAAATTACAAACTAACTGAAACAAAGGTTAGAATGATAAAAAAAATGCTTCAACACGACAATACTCGCTTAAAAATGATTGCTAAACAGTTCGGAATTACGCATACACAACTAAACCGAATCCGTTCAGGCGAAAATTGGGGTTATGTAAAAATTGATGAATAGAATTGGTCAATAAAAAGAATAGATCAGTCATTCGTCAACCGAAAAAATCTTAATTACTCAAAGAATTCCCTTTTATTGCAAGACTTTATTCGTGATTTAAATACGTTTTGCAATAAATTCGGGCATTTCTTTTTCTTATCGCTGTTGTATTCCAAGGCAAAAAAATAAAGAATCTCTTTCTTCGTGAAGTTTTATCAAAAACGCCAACTGATTTTTAGGCGAACTTTTGCTCAACCAAAAAGTAGTTAAATCTTTCTCGACATTGTGGTTGCCGTACTTGCAAGCTTTCAAATATTTATTATACTTCTTTTCTCCAATTTGGCTAGCCAATTCCTTATAAAACCACACCGTTGAGTTTTTGTAGACTTCGGTCAGCGTAAGGCCTTTGTTCCAAACTGATAGCCAACGTTTTTGTCCATCCCATTTTATTACGTCGTTTTCATCTTTAATTGCTCCAACTTCTAAGGCAATCAACAAATTTGGAATCTTGAAAGCCGAAGTGGGCGAAGTTACTCGCATAAAATCTGCTTAATCGGTTATTTTGTAAGATTTCTTGTTAAAATCGTTTTAATAAAAACTGCCTTCAAGGTCGGTTTCTTTGAAATATTGGCTCAAATCGACTAATTCTTGGGTAAAAATCCTAAAAACTGAACAAATAAAAAGGCTAGCAAAAAAGATTTTTTTCATTGCTTTCAGAAAGAAAGTTAATTTTGATGAAATGTTTACAAATCATTGATAGCAAAACTGAAAATTTTTCTGAAGAAAATGGAATGTTTTAACAAAGTTTTGCTTTACTTTTTAAGAGTTTTTTATGAAATATCACCGAGTTTTAGTCGAAGCCATAGTTTTTGCTCTGCAACAGATTTTTAACGAAAATCGTCAAGCGGATAAGGTTATTGAGCAAGTTTTGAAATCAAATAAAAAGTGGGGAAGTCGAGACCGGGCTTTTATTGCCGAAAATACATACGAAATTGTGCGTTGGTGGCGTTTGCTGAAATTCGTTTCAAATATTAATTGTGTAAGAGTAGATGAAGAAGCCTTGTTTTGGCAACTTTTTGGCTCGTGGCGAGTACTTCAAGGCGATAAATTACCCGAATGGAACGAGTTTTTGATATTAAATCCCAAAGAAATTCTGGCAAGAAAAGAAGAAGCCAAAGAAATCCGAAAAGTGCGTGAATCAATTCCTGATTGGATGGATGCAATTGGCGAGCAAGAATTGGGCGAAAACTGGGAGGAAGAATTGCACGCCATGAATCATCAAGCAAACGTAGTTTTACGAACCAATACACTGAAAGTCAATAAGTTAGATTTGAAAAAAGCATTCCGAGAAATTGGTATTGATACCGAAACGTTGCCAAATGTTGCCGATGCTTTGGTTTTGCCGAAACGTGCCAATGTTTTCGCAACCGAACTTTTCAAGAAAGGAATGTTTGAAGTACAAGATGCTGGTAGTCAGTTGATTGCATCGTTTTTGGACGTAAAATCAGGAATGCGAGTGATTGATGCTTGTGCAGGAGCAGGAGGAAAAACGCTTCATTTGGCAACTTTGATGGAAAACAAAGGTCGAGTGATAGCGATGGACGTAGAAGAGTATAAATTGCAAGAACTTCAACGCCGAGCCAAACGCAACGGAATCGGTAATGTTGAAACCAAACTCATTGAAGCGAAAACCATCAAAAGATTAAAAGAAAGTGCCGACCGTCTTTTGCTCGATGTACCGTGTTCGGGCTTAGGAGTTTTACGCCGAAACCCCGACGCAAAATGGAAGTTGAAGAAAGATTTCTTGGAAAAAATCAAACAAACCCAAGCCGAAATTATTACAAATTATTCAAAAATGCTCAAACATGGTGGTAAAATGGTTTATGCCACATGTAGTATTTTACCCTCAGAAAGTGAAGAACAAGTACAGAAATTTATTGCTCAAAACCCTGAATATCAATTAATTGAAGAAAAACGCACCTCGCCAGCCAAAGATGGTTTCGATGGTTTTTATATGGCGTTGATTGAGCGAAAGTAAACTTTTTGTAGAACAGGCTTTCAACCTGTCATTTTTCTGTAACGAGTTTATTCCTATATTTGACCATCAAATTCAACCTTATAAAAATACCTATTCAACAAAATCAATCTATGAAATACGTAGCATCTATCGACCAAGGTACAACAAGCACTCGTTGCATAATTTTTGATAAAAAAGGAAAAATCGTTTCGGTTGCTCAAAAAGAACATGAGCAAATTTACCCAAAACCAGGTTGGGTTGAGCATAACTCAGAAGAAATCTGGAAAAACACGCTCGAAGTAATTGCTTTGGCTCGTATCGACAAAAATATAAAACTCGAAGATATTGCCGCTTGCGGTATAACAAATCAACGAGAAACAGCCGTTGTTTGGAATAAAATCACAGGAAAAGCCTATTATAACGCCATCGTTTGGCAAGATACTCGTGTAGGCGAAACCGTGAACGCTCTCACGAAAAGTCATGGTTCACAATTTTTTCAAGACCGCACGGGTTTACCTTTGGCAACCTATTTCAGTGGTCTAAAAATCAAATGGATTCTCGATAACGTAGCAGGTGTGCGTGAAGATGCCGAAAAAGGCGAAGCGATTTTCGGAAATATGGATACGTTTCTGATGTGGCATTTAACTGGTGCTACAAAAGGTGGTTTGCACATTACCGATGTCACAAATGCAAGTCGCACGCAATTGATGAACCTCGAAACCGTTCAATGGGATGCAGAATTGGCTCAAATAATGAATATTCCGCTAAAAATGTTGCCCAAAATAGAACCAAGTAGCAAAGTGTATGGACATATCCAGTCGGAAACAATGCAAGGTGTGCCATTGGCAGGAATCTTAGGCGACCAACAAGCCGCACTCGTCGGACAAACTTGTTACCAACCTGGTGAGGCAAAAAACACTTACGGTACGGGTTGTTTTATGTTGATGAATACAGGAACAGAAATCGTTCCGTCTAAAGCAGGTTTGCTCACAACCGTTGCCTATCAGTTTGAAAACCAACCAGTTCATTACGCACTCGAAGGCTCGGTTGCGATTTCTGGAGCATTGGTGCAATGGCTCCGTGACAATATGGGAATGATAGAAAAAAGTGCTGATGTTGAAGCTTTGGCAAAAACCGTTGAAGATAATGGTGGAGCATATTTTGTTCCAGCCTTTTCTGGGCTTTATGCACCGTATTGGAAATCTTCTGCTCGTGGCGTAATTGCGGGTCTGACTCGCTACGTAAACAAAGGCCACATCGCACGTGCGGTTTTGGAAGCAACCGCTTACCAAACTCGTGATGTATTGGAAGCCATGGAAAAAGATTCAGGTATAGAAGTTACATCACTCAGAGTTGATGGTGGAATGGTTGTGAATGAATTATTGATGCAATTTCAGTCAGATATGCTCAAAGTGCCAGTTATTCGCCCAAAAATGATTGAAACTACAGCACTCGGTGCAGCTTATGCAGCAGGTTTGGCCGTTGGTTTTTGGGCAAATTTAGATGATTTGTTAGAAAACTGGGGTAAAGACAAAACATGGAAACCAAAAATGAAAGCCACCGAACGTAGAAAACTTTATACAGGTTGGAAGAAAGCAATCAAGCGTTCGTTTGATTGGGAGAAATAGTGGGCAATTAAGACGGGGTCGCCCGTGCGATTTAGAATTAAAAATTAAGAATGCATGTTTTACTGTTAACTTTGATTGTCTATTCATCCATTCAATCATTCGCCCATTCATTCACTCAATTAAAATGACAAAAGTAGATTTTTTAGTTATAGGTTCAGGCATTGCAGGTTTGAGTTTCGCACTCAAAGCCTCGACAAAAGGTAAAGTCTTGGTTTTGACGAAAGTAAATGCCGACGAAACCAACACCAAATATGCCCAAGGTGGTATTGCGGCCGTTTTCGACCCAGATACCGATTCTTTTGAAAAACACATCAGCGATACACTCATCGCTGGCGATGGACTTTGCGACCGAAAAATCGTAGAGATTGTTGTGAAAGAAGGCCCCGACCGTATCCAAGAGTTAATAGAATATGGCACAAATTTCGATAAACACGATGGTGAATATGACCTCACGCGTGAGGGCGGACATTCGGAAAAGCGAATTTTGCACTATAAAGATATTACGGGCAAAGAAATCGAACGTGCATTACTCGAAGAAGTTAGCAAAAACCCAAATATCGAAATCCTAACGCACTACTATGCGGTTGAGCTAATTACGCAGCACCATTTGGGTATTGAAGTAAATCGTGAAACTAATGACGTAACTTGTTACGGAGTTTATGCCTTAAACTTGCATTCGGGCGAAGTCGAAACGATTTTATCAAAAATGACCGTGATGGCAACGGGCGGTGCTGGACATATTTATTCAGCAACGACTAATCCTGTTATTGCAACCGGCGATGGCATCGCAATGGTTTATCGTGCCAAAGGGCGTGTACGTGATATGGAAATGATTCAGTTTCATCCAACCTCTCTCTACAACCCAGGCGAATATCCAAGTTTTTTGATAACCGAAGCCGTTCGTGGCGAGGGTGGAGTTTTGAAAAACAAAAAAGGCGAAGAATTTATGCACGGCTACGACCCACGAGGCTCACTTGCTCCTCGTGATATTGTTGCTCGCTCAATTGATGCCGAAATGAAAAAAACGGGAGAAGACCACGTTTATCTCGATATTTCATTCAAACCAAAAGAATTGATACTTCAACATTTTCCTAATATTTATGAAAAATGTCTGAGTATTGGACTAGATATCACTAAAGACCAGATTCCAGTTGTTCCTGCTGCTCATTATTTATGCGGCGGAATTTTGGTTGATGAAATGGGTCGTTCAACTATCAATCGTTTGTTTGCTTGCGGCGAGTGTTCGTCAACTGGCTTGCATGGAGCCAATCGTTTGGCTTCCAATTCATTGCTCGAAGCGGCAGTTTTTGGGCACAGAATTGCCCAAGATGCCCTCAACGACTTTGATAATCTAACTTTCCAAGAGAATGTACCAGATTGGAACGAATTCGGAACAGAGCAATCGAATGAAGAAATTTTGGTGACGCACAATCTGAGAGAATTACAAAGAATGATGGCCGATTACGTCGGAATTGTTCGCTCAGATTTTCGTTTGGAGCGTGCCATGCGACGTTTGAATTTGATAAAACAAGAAACCGAAGAATTCTACAAGAAAACAAAACTTTCGATGAAACTATGTGAATTGAGAAATTTGGTTCAATGTGCAGAATTGGTAATCAAATGTGCCATGAAACGCAAAGAAAGCAGAGGTTTACATTATACAACCGATTATCCATATAAATTGGGTGGCAAGCCTGAAAACTCGGTTTTGTAAAGAAAATTGCAAATAATAAATATTTTATCTAATTTTGCACCCCGATACTGAAAAGTATCACGTTGCTTTGTCGAAGCGAATGGTTCTTTCGGCAGAGTTTTTTATCACTCTAAAAAATTTGAACCAATGTCACAAAAAATCAGAATCAAATTGAAGTCATTTGACCACAATTTAGTGGACAAATCGGCTGAAAGAATTGTGAAAGCTGTAAAATCTACAGGTGCAGTTGTTAGCGGTCCAATTCCGTTGCCAACTCGTAAAGAAATCTTCACAGTTTTGAAATCACCTCACGTTAACAAAAAAGCACGTGAACAATTCCAATTGTGTACTTACAAGCGTCTTATAGACATCTACTCGGCAAGCCCGAAAACGGTAGATGCCTTGATGAAATTGGAGCTTCCAAGTGGTGTTGATGTTGAAATCAAAGTGTAGTTTTGATAAAACGTACCATAAAAAGCCTATTTGTTGAAAAGCAGATAGGCTTTTTTGTATGCATATTTTGGGTTGCATACCTACGGCATGCTGTGCAGGATTAAATATTTACTAAACTACCAATATTTAATTCCAACGGGATTTTAACTCATTAAAACCTTTCATAAAAGAGCTTTTATGAAGTATAAGTAGTTTATAACTAACGAATTATGAATAAAACATTCAGAACTCAGAATTCAGAACTCAGAACTCTTTGAGTCTAATGTTTTTATTCCTAAATTTGTATTAATTCTAAGAGATTTACATTCACCATAAAAGATTCAAGAAGTCAAAATGGCATCTACTAAAGAAAAAGCCCTAAAGGTTAAATACAGTAAAGAAACTTATATGTATTGGTACGAATCTATGTACCTTCAAAGAAAATTTGAGGAAAAAGCAGGGCAATTATATGGTCAGCAAAAAATTCGTGGATTTTGTCACTTATATATCGGACAAGAAGCTTGTTCTTCGGGAGCGGTTTCAGCATTAACAAAAGACGACAAATGGATTACTGCTTACCGTGACCACGGACATCCGTTGGCACTTGGCACTGACCCAAACAGAATCATGGCTGAGCTTTTCGGAAAAGTGACAGGAACAACCAAAGGAAAAGGTGGTTCGATGCACATTTTTGACAAAGAAGTTAATTTTATCGGTGGACATGGTATCGTTGGTGCTCAAATTCCTTTGGGTGCTGGTATTGCTTTTGCTGAAAAATATAAAGGAACTAAAAACCTGTGTATGTGCTATTTTGGTGATGGTGCGGTGCGTCAAGGTGCATTACACGAAGCATTCAATATGGCCATGACATGGAAATTGCCGGTAATCTTTGTGGTAGAAAACAATGGTTACGCAATGGGTACATCGGTTGAGCGTACTTCAAATGTTCGTGAGCTTTACACAATCGGTGAGGCTTATGATATGCCATCCGAGCCAGTTGATGCAATGGATGTTGAAATGGTACATGAAGCAGTAAAACGTGCCGCTGACCGTGCAAGAGCAGGCGAAGGTCCAACTTTTTTGGAGTTTAAAACATACCGATTCCGTGGACACTCCATGTCTGATCCACAAAAATACCGTACAAAAGAAGAAGTTGAGCAATGGAAAAGTCGTGACCCACTTGAAATGGTTCGTGATCGTATCTTGACTAACGGTATCGCAACGGAAGCGGATCTTGATGTAATTGATGCTAAAGTAAAAGAAGTGGTAGAGGCTTCAGTAAAATTTGCAGAAGAATCGGCATATCCTGAGCCGGAAGCCGCTTTTGAAGATGTTTATATGGATGCAGAATATCCTTTCTTGAGAGAATAATTATATTCTGAGCTAATATTTACAAGCCAGTTTTGAAGATTCAAGACTGGCTTTTTTATAAATAACAAAAAAGTTTTTTGTTTGTAATTGTCGGAAAATGAGATATTTATGATAATTGTGAAAAAAAACTGCTTTTTCTAAAACATAAACACCCCTAATCTGTTATTCTTATACTTTGATTTTATATCTGAAAAGCCCGAAAGTGCATTATATCTCTCAAATTTGGGAGAATTTCGTGCCATATGTTGAATGTGGAGCTAAACTAACTTTTCAATAAAGTAAAGAAATGAGTAATTATTCGATTAAAGATTTAGAACAACTATCTGGTATCAAAGCCCATACCTTACGGATTTGGGAACAACGATACAACATTATCAATCCCAAAAGAACAGATACAAATATCCGTACTTATGATGATAAAGATTTAAAATTGGTTTTGAATATTGCATTACTCAAAGACCATGACTATAAAATCTCTGAGATTGCCAAGTTGAGTTTAGAAGAATTATCAAAAGAAGTTTTGGAAATTTCTGATAAACAGCTCAATTATCCTGACCAGATTCACGCCCTCACTATTGCAATGATTGACATTGACGAAGAACGCTTCGAGAAAATCATGTCAACCAATATTCTCCAGTTTGGCTTTGAGAATACGATGATTAATATCATTTATCCTTTTTTGAGCAGAATTGGTACTCTTTGGATAACAGGGTCAATTGGCCCCGCACAGGAACATTTTATCACGAACTTGATTCGACAAAAAATCGTCGTTGCGATTGATGGACAAATCATCAAACCAACCGCTGATTCTAAGAAATACATTTTATATACGCCCGAAGGCGAGTTTCACGAGATGCCACTCTTGTTTGCAAATTTTATTTTACGTGCAAGAAACAACAAAGTGATTTATTTAGGTCAAAGTATGCCTTTTTCGGAGTTAGAGTTTATTTGTCAACATCACAAGCCAGATTGTTTGTTTACAGTAATTACATCGACACCCGGGCAAGATGATATACAGCAGTACATCAATAAACTGGGAAATACATTCCCTGATTTAAAAATACTTTTAACTGGTTATCAAGTAATTGGACAAGGTCTTGATTTACCAAAGAATACCGAAGTAGTAAGTAACGTAAGGCAATTAATGGAATTTGCCGAAGATTGATAATAATAGTATACAGTCAAATAGTAAAACAATAAAAAAGAAGCTTGATTTTCTAAAAATCAAGCTTCTTTTTTATTTGTCTATGTTGAATAGCATATAATTTGTGCCACATCTCAACGATGTGGTACAAATATTTTATACAATCTCTTTATTCTTTCCTTTCGTGAAAGTGTAAATCAAAACACCAATTCCGAGCAAAACGGCAGGAATACTTAAAATTTGACCCATATTCCAAGTCATTTTGTCTTCAAATGCTTCTTGGTTTTCTTTC
>Ga0209189_1001848_pt1 | contig 15375 bp, 27 predicted proteins | sample C_130820_EF_Meta_FD_187308 | JGI IMG/M metagenome (GOLD analysis project Ga0209189, IMG submission 187308) | Freshwater microbial communities from Lake Croche, Canada to study carbon cycling - C_130820_EF_MetaG (SPAdes) (version 3) | ecosystem: Environmental > Aquatic > Freshwater > Lake... | reverse complement strand
AGATAGTCAAGAAAGACGACCTGTTGTGGCTTGTGGGTCAAATCAAAGCAGCTTGGCATGACAACCAAATTGTCAGCATGGAGGTAGTCTAATGGACTGGCTGGGGACAATCTTCGGAAGCGAAGGCGGGGTCGGATCGGTGGTCAAAAGTGTAGGCGATGCCGTAGGACAGTTTGTCGACAAGCCTGAGGACAAACTCAAACTGCAGCAGGCCATGGCTGAAGCTGACCTGGCGGTACGAAAGCTGGCTTTTGATGCCCAGACCAGCTATATGCAAGACCGTGCTAGTGCGCGGGAATTGTATGGCAAAGACAATTCGGTTCAAAAAGTGTACGCGTTGACATTTTTGATCGGATACGTTGTGATCACGCTGGCGCTGCTGATTGTAGTGGTAGGCTGGATCGGCGCAGCCGGTGTTGTGATTCCCGACTGGGCCAGCCTGCTGATCGGTACGATCTTTGGTGCCATGAGCCAGAAAGTCGGCACGGTGACTGACTTTTACTTTGGCAGCTCGCAAAGCTCTAGCGACAAGACTGACCAGGTGCAGCAGGCCATGGCTAGGATTCCTAAAAGTTGATTATAGCGGGGGAGAGGCACGGTGACCTTACTGGCCCCATAAGCCAGAGAGAGGCGGTTCGACTCCGCCTCCCGCAAGCGTGGCCCGAAGGCCACAAAAGCCAACAGAAAGTATCAAAAATCGATACTATCGGGAGAAAAATGAGCGTTCTCATCCTCGCAGAGGGAGACTATCACTGTGGCAATCTGCTCGGTTTGGTGCCACCATCAGAGCAGACCGGAAAACTGAAGCACGTACAAAAGATTTTGTGGGACTGGCGTAAGAGTGAAATCGCTGCTATCGGCCCTGTCGATATACACATGGTCAACGGCGATTTGACCGACGGCCCCGGCAAAAAAGATTCCATCGGCCTACTGACCACAGACACCGAAGAGCAGGCAGAATGGGCAGAAGAGGCCGTTCGCCAGGTACAGGCCAAGACCAGGTTCTTTACCTACGGCTCCCCGTATCACGTTAATACGTCGTACAACACCGAAAGGGGAATCGCCAAGGCATTTGACTGCGACATTGCCGACACTGCCCGGTTTCAAGTGAATGGAAAAAGATTCAAGTTTAGGCACGTTGTAGGTCGGAGCGACACACCCTACGGCCAAGGCACCCAAGTGCAAAAAGAAATAGTCAGGGATGTGTTGCAAGCTGCGCTTGATGACCACGACCAAGCCGACATCCAAGGCCGGTCACACTGCCATTACTGGACGCGGGTCGATGTGAAAGACAAAACCGCATTTACCATGCCGTGCTGGGAACTTCCGCTGGATACCAAGGGGAGCGTGTACCCAAGAACCCTGCGGACGATGTACTACGACGTGGGGTTCGTTCTCATCGAGGTTATGGATGACGGCGAGGTTATCATACGGCCCAGACGCATGGACATTCGCGGGCTTACTAAAGTGCGTTACGAGGTGATCAAGTGAACCAAATCAAACCACTTCGGCCCAACACGCCGGTCAAGATCGACTCTGAAAGCCTGCTTCGTGCCATAGAAAGCCTACCGGACACAAAGTATGGCCCGGTAGGTTTTGAATGGACGCCGGAAATGGATGAAATCCTTTTGCGATTTTGGCCGGTCAAAAGGCAAGCCGAGATCTGCAAGCTTCTTGGGTGCAGCCAAAACACGGCTAGGAATCGATACCGGGAACTGACCAAATAATTTACTGGCAGGCTTCGCACGTTGGATCTTCCAGCCTGCAAAGCTTGACCGCCGGTCTGGGTGCATCATCAAGATCGTCCCAGCTCTTTAACGTCGATTGGACAAAAGTGTACCCCATAGGGTACACAGGCTGCCAATTAGCTTTTGCATATACCTGATCGGGGATGTTTTTAACGTCTGCCATAGTAATTTCTCCTGGGAGAACCATCATAACACACGAGCCACCCTTTGTGCTTCAGCAAAAGTCTTGTACCGCCTTCCTTTGTCGCAGAAAAGTGGAGCATAGGTTGACCGTCGGTTACTGACCTGCTCGTATCTGACCACCAACCCTTTGATCCAAGCGCGGATCTCGGTGCCTCGGTCGCCAAATCTGGCCACCTCTCGCCATCCTTCTTGTTCGATGTCGTGCTGAATCTTGTTTGGGTTTAAGTAGATTGGCACTTTGGAAACCGGGTTGGCTACCGACTTAGCTACCGACTTTGGTTTAGGCTTGGCTACCTTAACCGGCTTGGGTTCTGCCGGTGGCTTGGCTTTTGGCTTTGGCCCGGACTTCTTATGTGGCACACCGGCCATGCGTTTTTCATAAGATCTTTTTGCTATAGCAGCGATTTTGTCCTTGTTTTTCTTGCGCCATTCGGCTTGCCTTTCTTTGTATCTGGCCATCGCTTCTGGGTCGGCCTTTAATATGGCAACAAACTTTTGGTTCCGCAGCCGCTGCTTCTCGGCTTTGGCTTTCTTTTCTTCGTCAGTCATCCCAAGCCACCCCTGCCTCGGCCCAGCAGTCTCGATGCAAAGCTCGAAGCTTGTCCACCATTTCGCCACTACTCAAACCGTCCCAGTCGGACGGCCACATATCGTACTTCAGGATGCTCCGCAACCGCTGGTCAAAGTCAAAGGCGGCCATCTTCATGGCACCGGCTTGCATCGCATTCATCGCATCGCCGGTTTCTTCTTCCCCAAACTCAAGCGTTATAGTCATTTTTTCACCTTCTTTTGCGGATATCGCAGCGATCTGTCAACGTCGACCAGATCCCAATTGAGTTGGCCGTTTGCCATCGGCGTGGTCGAAAAGTCTAGATCGGTGATGCGCAAGCCAACTGGCAGCGGGTATCCGTTCCAGCTCATTTCGTGCTTCTTGGCAAGCGGTGCAGTACCTGGCTCTCGGTCATACTGTAGGCCGCTTGATCTGTTAAAACCATTCCAGTGGCTAACTAACAAATCTTTCATTTGTCGTGCTTCCTGATTAGTTTGCAGACTGGGCAATCTTCCCGGTGCTTGGTTGAGCCAAAACTCATTGACACGGCCTCGGTGTGGGCGATCTTTAAAGCCTCCACCAGTAGGCGCACCGTCTCTTTTTCGATGGCTTCGTGTTCACTCATGGGTTTGCTCCTTTTGGTCAGGTAGTGTAATCGTAGAATTGTTCACCACTGCAAACCCAATTCCAAATTGTCGGCAGATTTCCTTGTGTCTCTTGTCAAACTGCTCCTTCGGTGCGTAGTAGGTTCCTTCGTGTTCAGCCCACTGAATGTAGGCTTGAACTTGATGAAACTCTCCATCGGTAAGCATGACAGTATGCGTCTTTTTACCCATTGACCGCACCTCGGCTCTTGGTCATTATGAAGTCGTAGATATCTTGGGCCGACTCTATGGCAGTTGTTCGACCAGCTTGTACATCGTGAATATAATCGAGTATTTCTAAGACCGTAGGAACCGGAACCGACGAGGCGGGGGTGGGTTGGTATACCTTTCGGCCACCTTCTTCCTGCAAGACAAGTCCGCAATTGGCGCAGTTGACTTTTGCTCCGGGGTGACGGAATGTAGCCAGCCCACCGCCACACTTCGGGCATTTGTCGTAACCGCACCCGTTGAGCCCCACCACCTCGGGCTGACGGGCGTTCCATGCGGTTTCCCAGAATTGCCATGCAAGTTCGGTGTTTCCAGCTTGGTAGGGGTACCCGTCAAAGCCGGGGGACACAACCGACATTGACCGCCTTACAGCCTCTTTCTCAAACTCTTCCCTGCATTTATTCATCATCTCAATCCCTCCCTTACAATCTTTTTACAGAGCAAAACAATATGCTCTGGTATATCCTCAATTTTGCGATAAGGCCCACATTTGTACGCCTCTAGTGCCCTAGTCCATGTGCCAAACTGCCGGTACAGCGCAGCCAGATACCGCAAAGCAATGCGGGTACTGGCCTCGACGTCACGCTCATCAAACTGCCAACCAGCGTTGTAAGCTTCCCGGAACCACGCATGATATCGAGGGTTAAGCTGCCAAACACCAAGGTCGCCAGTACGGGAGACGGCTGTAGTGTCGCCCCCCGACTCACTCATCATGAGGCCCCTCGCTATCCCCACCGGCACCCCAGTCTGGCTGGAGTACAGAATGATGGATGCGAGAAGTAGGCTCATTTATTTTCCTGACGGCTATTCCAACGCTCGATTGAAATGTGCGACTCCTGATCTTTGGCCCAAGGCCCATCAGTCTTGCAGACTTTGCAGGTAACTGCACTGCCGACTTGCTCGTCCTCATCGTAGACCGGGGTGGTGCCGCAAAAGGGACATGGTGCAATGTAAATCATAGATCGTCTCCTAAAGACTCCTGAGATTCTTCCATGTACAAAAAAAGTTTCTCGTATATCTGATTAACAAGTTCGTCGCCAAAAATCGTGATATCAAACCACTTGCCAAAAATCTCAACCTCGACATTGCCGTCAATCTCCCAATGTGCGCCCCAAGATGGATCAGTCATGCCGCCATTTTGGGCAGGGTTGAAAATCCCCTGCCAGCGCACGTTGTGAAAAAAACCGTTTGCCTCGATATCGTCCTCAAATATTTTTAAACTCATAAAACCCCCCTATTGGCTTGCGCCCCGCACCACCCTCTTGCGAAGGTGGCAAAGGTCAAAAGCTAATCGCTCATTCGGTCGTAGCAATCTGGGCAGGAACTGCCCATGCTAGCAGACATCACCATCGTGGCGCTTACGGTGTGACCGCAGGAGCATCGTACCATCGAAACTTGAACGGCAACGGCCACCGGCTTGGCAACCGCTGCCTCGGCAACCCTTAAAGCCTCCTCTTTTTGAAGGGCCATGAAAGCTTCGCCCTCGCCAAAGTCGCAGTCATAAAACTTTATAGCGTAGGCATCGACACCCTCGTCGCGAACAATCTGGCGAGCCGTTTTGGCACCAGTTAAAACATCCTTAATCTGCGCATTTATTGATCTCATTTTCTTGCCTCTCTTTACTAGAGTATATATCCAACCCTAGAATCTGTCTAACAAAATCGTAAAAAAAACCACACTTTCGCAGTGGCCGCGCCCTCCCGGAATCAGGTCTTAAAATACTGTGGAAATAGCTGCTGAACCTTTTGGCCGGTCACGGTTTCAATGCGACCCAAAAGCTCTAAGGTCGTCGGATCGGTGCCGTTTTCCCATTTGTGCAGCGTCTTCCAAGTCACGCCAAAAAGCTTAGATGCGTCGACCTTGGTCAAACCTTGAGACAAACGCCAAGACTTGATGGCAGAAATCATTCTGTGACCTCAGAAACAATCTCGATATGGTTGACCCGCTGAAAATCAAAAGGCGTCATTTTCGGCCTCACGATGTACCCCATGCTGGGTGCCAGCACCGGCTTGTCTTTCAGCAGCGCGTAGATCACCTGGAACTGCACGTCGCTCAGTCTGACCCGCGTGTAATCTCTCCACGCGTCTCTGTGTAAGCTCTGCACCATCATTTGAATATCTCCCTGAGCTGCGCGGTGTAGGCCGCGTTAAACGCCACCGTAATGACAATGAAAAACGCGCCTACCGCTAAAATTGCAAAAATGCCAGCCATATCTCTGTATTTCATAATTTCCCCCTGTACCTTAGTATCGGCAGATTGACTCATAAGTCAACACCTTTCCTTGGTAAAAAATCCCCGGCCCAAGCGTTAAACTGCTCGGCCCTTGGCATAGACTTGGCGACAAAGACAAAAGACTCCACCAGCTCGTGGCACCCGGTGCAAAGCAGCCGGAACCGCTCTGGTTCCAGCAGGCTATAGACCGCCGGGGTGAGGTGGTGCAGATCAAGACCCCTCGAGGTCTTCGTCCTTCCGCATAGCTCGCACCTGCACCCTCTCGTCTTGATGATCAACGACCGAAATGTTCGCCAGGCTGTCGTCCTGCGGAACTTCGTTTTGCTTTGCCCTGTCATCTGCGGCTCTCCTCATGTAGTCCACTATCGCTGTGCCTTGCTTGTGCGCTTTCCGCTTGTCAGTCAAGGCGCGGTTGCGGGCTTGCTGTTGCCAGTGTTGCATAGTTGCTCCATAAAAAATGCCGGTCGAGTCACCGGCAAGACCCACGCACCTGCTCCCCGGTGCCAAGGGCTAATCAACTAGAAAGGAACTGCGTCGTCTTCGTGAGGCTTCACGGCTCCACCAGCTGGTTGGCTTGGCTGGCTCGCTTGAGTCGCTGGTTTCCACGCTGGCGCCGAAGATGCGCTCCCAGAGCTTGGCGCCGGGGAAACCGCCGAAGTCGGTTTGGGCAAAGGGCTGACGGCCTTCCACGCTTTAACCTCGGCTCGGTCGGAATACTGAGGATCTGTCTTGACCACGGTTCTGATCAACAAAGGCTTGTTGTGGAGCTGCGCCGAGTCGTTCAGGTTAAGAACCCCCACCGCGTGGCAAATGGCCGATAGCTCGCGCTGGGCTATTTCAACGACAGTTGGGTTTGCATGGATCAAATTGAGGTTGGCCCAAACCTTGCGGTTTTGGTGCTGGCCTTCTAGGACGGTCACCGTGAGCTTGAGCATCTCGCCACCCGACTTTGTGACGGCCATCGAGGACTCGGTGATCATTGCGACGTACTCGCCAGCGGGCACACAATCAGAAACAGAAACAGCGGGTGCGACCTTGGTCGCATCAAAAGCGTTTAGTGCAGCCATGTTATTTTCCCCCCAGGAAAGGCTTGAATGGATTGGTGATGCCGTCAAACGGCAGGTCGGTCGTGATGCCAAAGCGGTTTTTGCTGATGTGGCTCGGTGTAGGGTAGCAGGTGATGATCCGTGAACCGTCACCGATGGCCCTTTTCTTTTCGCCTTCGCCGGCAACGTAAGTCTTGAGCTTTAAGAAACCCACCAGATCGACGTTATCGCTATAGTGGCCGACACTTTTTGTGTTAAGGCGCATCGTGGCCCTCATGTAGCTTTCCGACTCAGGAGAATCGACCATCTCGTTCTGGGCATGAGCCAGAAACACCACGTTCATCTCGCGCTCATCGGCCAAAGCGCCGATCAGGTCTCGGATCTCCCGGTGGGCTGCGCTAACCATGTTCCAACCGGCACCATACCCTCCACCGGCTGCGTTGATGCTTTTGGCCTTGCCGTCGGCAGCCACAATCTCGGCTTGAATCAAAACGTCAAGCTGCGTGATTGAGTCAATGACCACCGTCTTGAACTGGTGCGGTTCAACCCGCAGCGACTGAATGGCCTCTTTCACGTCGGCCACTTTTTTGGCAACCGGAAACAAGGCGACATCCTGCCGGTGTGCAATAGCTTGGGTTCCGTCCTCAACGAGGATGAACACCGGATCGGGGAACAGGCTCCCCAGTGTAGTCTTGCCCATACCGCCGTCACCTACAAAGGTGGCAATCAGCGGGCGTTTGGTCGGCGACATTAAAGCCGCGACGTTAAAGTTCATATTCCTTCTCCTTTTATCCACGGACGCGGTTTCCCGCGTTTCGCCGTTACCGGCTCGTCAGCGTGGCGATTTCGGGGTAATCGGTTTCGGCAAATGGTGCTAGCCAGCCGTTCCGGCCAACCGCGTGTATGATTCGGTATTGCATCGCGTACTCCCTGCCTTTGTCGGCTTCAGAATCGTGCATTACCACGGCAGCGTTAAACTTGCCTTTTTGCATGGCTATTTTGAGCGATCTCCAAGTGTGCTTTCCGGTATGCTTGGTCAGAAAGGTTGTCTGGCTAAAATGCTCAACCGTGCTAATCAACAGAATCGGTCGTCTAGTATCAATTTTTCCTGTCATCTTTTTCTCTCCTCTCTGTAGTAGAGTATAGGGCCAGTGTTCCTTCTTGTAAAGAAAAGGTTTGGGCATTTTAACGATTTTTTTCAAACCCATATATTTGATTCTTGGCGCGTCTGTTTCTGTCCATTTGGGTGAGCTTTTGATGGCATGAGTAGCAAATTGCCACCAAGTCAAACAAAGGTTCGTCCCCGGCGTGTTTATAGGTTAAGTGATGCACCTCGGTCGCCTCGCATTTTAAGCAAGCCTGACAAGTTCTGTTGTCTCTTGCCATAACCCTTTCGCGCTTTCCTTTCCAAATCAAGGTGGTTGTATATTCATTGTAGTTATGCCACCAGGTCGCCTCTTCTTCTTCGGCTACCCGAGCTTTTTCTTCAGCAGCCTTTCTTTGCTCGGCATACTTTATCTCTCGCATTCTGTCCCGCGATTTTACGTCCAGAGCTGGTGCAGCGTCTTGCATCTGGACGCTATAACCAGACTTTATCCCCACATACCCTGTGTCATACTCAAAACACGTCAAACACTGAAGAGCTGGCATTCTGGCACCGTTTGACATTCGGCCAAGGCGAAGCTCGGTTTTATTTCCGCATCGTCTGCACGGTCTTTCTTCAGGCATCATCGGACTCCAAAATGTCTTTAAACTCTGGATGGTACAACCGGCCACTATGCTCAAAAAGCAGCCCCATCTCAATCGTGGATTTAAGCATATCGTCCCTTTCCCAAGCCTTCATATTGAGGAACCTTCGCTGCAAATCGCGCCGCGTTATTCCTTCCCGGCCGGATTCTTGAACCCGAAGAACCATCTTTTTATTAAGTCGCTCAGTTTCGTTGTCGGCCACGTTCTCGCTAATCCGTTCCATGATGTTATTCGCGCACCATATGGCAATTTCGCGGCCCCAAACAAACGCACTGTGGTCGATTATAGGATCAGTCACGCTCATCGAGATTGCGTAAACCATCGCCAGTTTTGTGGCATTCTCGGCCACGCGGGAATAAATCGCCCGTGCCTGTTCCTTCAGCTCGCGGTTCTGGGCCATTAGCTTGGTCATTGAGTTGTCTAAATCGATAAACGCATTGTCGACCTCGTCGGGAATCCAAACGATCTTTTTCCCAACAAACTGGATTCCCGAAAGCTCAATCAGCCGCGCTTTGATCCCGGTAGGAATCGTTCGGTCGTATCGTTTTTTGACACGGTCTTCTCTTTCTTCACCGCAGGGTATAACCAGCATTCTGGCAATGAAACCATCGGAACCGTGTTCGCTTGAAAGCGCATCGTAAAAAGTTTGATGAGTTGAGGTTGCCTGCAGCACAAAACAGGGACTTTGTATGATGGTCTTCGGTCTGGACTTCTTATCGGCGTAGGCGGTTCCGTTGTAGGTGGTTCCGTAGGATGAATAAAGTTTCATCATCGTTGACATGATTTCTCGCTTGGTGCTTGAGGAGTTTTTGTTGGTGATCGACTGGAGCGCATACCCAAACTCGTCAAGAAAAAAGAGCTTAGATGCGTTGTCGGCAAGCTCGGCAATAAGTCCTGGAGCAGAGGCAATGTCGTCGGCCCCCAAAAACCGATATAGATCAAGTTCCGATAAAATGTTGTTTATGACGTTCTTTGGCTTTTGCTTTCCGCTTCCAGACTCGGCCAAGGCCACCAGCATAAGGTTTGGCCCAAGGCCAGTATAAGTCTCATATTTCCCGCCAGCAAGAACCGCAACCAGTGCGACGGCTGCTGAAACTGACAAAAGTGGGAGCGGTCTTTCCGATTGGGCCATGATAAACTCGGCAATATCTCGAATCAAACCCTCTGAAGGCATAAACTCAGGCGGTGGCCCGGCTTTTCGCGTGACATTGTTGACTAGGCTATCGGTAATCCGTTTCTGTCGACTCTCGCGCATCTCGGCGGTATACGCTTTGGCCGTTTTTAAATATTCCTGTTCTTCCAGCCATTCGGCCTCAGTTTTGCCGTCGTACTGCGAAATTGAAACTACCATCGCCTCTATCTCGGCCTCTGGCAACGGCTCAAGGCACATCTCTTTGTTGTAGGCGTGGAGCATGGCCCCTAAAACCGTCTCGCTTAACTGGGTTGACTTCCACGACCTGACCCCGAAGTTAAAAACCTCGTTGTGCCGAGAGCCGTTCGGAATCTTTTCGCCACCCAAAGAAGGGTCTCTGGTCTTTTTGACCGGGTTGTCAAGCGCGTGAACCCACCAGTCCGGCACATCGGCAATGTCGCAGCCGTCGAAAGGACTTTCAATCCATTCATAAAAACCGTTAACGTGGTTCGACGGCGGTGCGACAATATACCCACCATCGCCCCGCGAGTCGATTCCAGGCACTACGCCGACGGTAGTCTTTATGTGCCGTTTTGGGTGTAAGAATACGTGATGCTCACCACCACCACCAGTGCGCTGCCAAACGGTCTTGGGAATATCGTAAAGTCCACGCTTGCCCATATCGTCAATGTCAATAACGACGATGCCCGATTCTTCGCCAGTTCTGACCCCAATGTTGGCATCCGGCCAACGGCCCCACCATTCCGCTATCTGAGCAGGGTCGTCGCTGGCATTCAAAAGGCCGTGCTTGATCCTTGGGTGCTTTCCCCGGCTCTCACATTCGAGGTTCCCGCAAGAACACCCTGTGCCGATTACGGTGTGCAGCGGAAACACCTGCCACCCAAGCGTCGTATACGCCAAAGCCGATTCGCGCTTCTTCATGAACCGCTCCAAATAAAAAAACCCTTCAGAGCGAGCCAGGTGGTGGGCCTGTTAACCGGTGGAAGAACCGGAAACTCGTTCAAAAGGGTATCTTTTCTTTCACCGAGCCTTCCAACCCGAACCCGACGGTCACCAACCAACGGATACACTGAATATAGCATAAATCGCCCCCTTAGGGAACTATCAACCTCAAAATTGACAGTGTCAATGGTGTCAATTGAGCATATTGACAGGTTAATTCTTGACTACACCAAGAGATAACCTGTGTTTTTGAAGTGTCTATAAAAACACTATCCCTACACAAATACACAAAGGAATAGGGGTATGGTAGCATTGACAGATTGACACAAGGATACACACACACTAGTACAACATACATATATATATATGTTATATATATTTAGTATTTCTAGAATGTTTGTTTTTGGTCGTTTTAGTGTCAATATTTGTTATTGACATTTATTGACAGGTAGGCGAAAACGGACAACTCTTGTCAGAGCGACGTTCCAGCAGTAGACTCTGACCAAGGAAAGACCATGCCAACCTTAAGACCTGAAAACTTAAAATCTCTTGCTGATCGAACAAGCGAAGAACAACGGAAAATAGCTACCCTCGGTGGCATCCGTTCCGGCGAGGTGCGCCGAGAAAAGGCCAAGATGTCGGCCATGTGGGCCAACTGGCTGTCTGAAGAGCATGGCATAACCATCGACGGCAAAATGCAAAAACTTTCTGGTAAAGCGCTGCTGGAGCGGATCACCACCAAAATCCTCATAGAAGGCTCTCCCACCTCGGTCGCCATGATGCGGTTGATGCTTGATGCTACCGAAGGTGCCAAGTCCCGGCTCTCCGGCCCAGACGGCGACGACCTGTTCAAAGCCTTTGACTCCAAGCCAGAGGCCGAACTGCGGGCTATTGCCGGGGTTCCTGAGCTGGAACTGTGACCCGAGAAGAGATCCACGCCAGAATTAGCCTTGCTCGTCAGCACCTGGCTCGCTTCACCAAGCTTACCTTTCCGGCTTACGACCTGACCCGCAGCCATCAACTTTTTGCCGGGGTCCTTAACGCTTTCGCTCACGGCAAGATCCGCAAGCTGATTATCAGCCAGCCACCCCAGCACGGCAAGTCTGAGCTATCTTCCCGCCGGTTACCGGCCTACCTTTTAGGCAAATATCCCGATTCGCAGATTGCCATCGCAGCCTACTCCCAGTCGTTTGCCCGAAAGTTTGGCCGGGAGGTTCGCCGGATCATGGCCGATGACAAATATCGGCACATCTTCCCAGCTTCGCGCTTGGCCGAGCCGATAGACAAGGGCTATACCAACTCTGCCGACATCGCCGAGATCGTCGGCCATCGTGGCTCTTTGATCCTTGCCGGCCGAGGTTCTGGATTGACCGGTATGCCGGTCGACTGGCTTTTGATGGACGACCTGTACAAAAACTCCGAAGAGGCCAACTCTCCCATAGTGCGGGCTTCAGTCATAGAATGGTACAAAACCGTGGCAGAAACCCGATTGCACAACGACTCGCACCAATTAATTGTGTTTACCCGCTGGCATCAAGAAGACCTGGTTGGCTGGCTAGAATCTCAGGGCTTGGTTGATGAGTTAACCGACCGGGCGCAACTTGAAGACGCGAATCCATCGCGCTGGTTGAAGCTTAACTTTCCGGCGATCAAGGATGGCCCGGCCATTGACCTTGACCCGCGTGAACCTGGGGAAGCGCTTTGGCCCGACCGGCACTCAGCAGCCAGGCTGCTGGAAAAGAAAACCCAAGACCCAGAAGTCTTTGACTCTCTCTATCAAGGCAACCCAAAGCCGTCCAAAGGTTTGCTCTATGAAGGCGGTTTCTTGGAATACGATAACCTCCCCGACGTGATCACAAGCCGGTGGGCATATGTCGACACGGCAGACGAAGGAAAGGATTACCTTTGTGCCATTTGCGCTGTTTTCGGCGAAGGTAAAATCTACATCGTTGATATTCTCTACACTCAAGACGGCCAAGAAATCACCGAGCCGTTGAGCGCCGACCTATTCAAGCGCAACCTAGTCGACACCGCGCACGTCGAGTCTAACGCCGGAGGGCGAGCATTTGCCCGAGCAGTCCAAAGGCAACTTGAGGCTGATCGCAGCCAGGTCAAGGTTCGATGGTTCACCCAAACCAAAAACAAAGAGGCAAGAATCATCACCAACTCCAGCCAAGCCCGGCAGTCGGTTCTATTTCCCAGAGGCTGGCGTACCCGCTGGCCAGAGTTTTCCCGGCACATCTTAGAGTTCAGAAAGGTCTTTCGTTCCAACTCGCACGACGATGCTGCCGACGCGCTGACCGGCATTATCGAAAACTCACCACTGGTTCATTCGTTCGGCTTCGTGCTATAAAGCCCAAGGAGGGCAAAATGATAGTTTCAGGATTTTGTCATTGCGAGTTTCCGGCCATTCACAAGTGCGTTAAATGCGGGGAGAAACTTTGCAACAACCACTTTCCCTCTCACGTCTGCTCAGGTGATCTATTCCCAGCAGCCAAGACGGCTAAAGTGATCAAACCCGGCAATCCTCCCCGGACAAAATAAAAGGCCTTTTGCCTTTTCCCGGCTTAGGTGGCCCCCCTGCCTGAGCCGGTTTTTTTATGTATCCTTGACAAATGATTGAATAGGTTAGCATTATCAACGAGAACGGGAGGGCCCCGATGATATTGTCAAGCAATGTTCTTGTTTTGCTTTCGCAGCAGTATGCTCGCGAAGTTTCCAACTCGCTGGTTTATGACCTTTTTTCCTCTTGGGCAGCCGACAACGGACTGACAGGAACCGAAAAGCTCATGAAGTCGCAGGCTGACGGCGAGCGTGGTCACGCTGCCAAGGTTCTGGCTTACATTTCCGACCGCAACGCTCAGTTGATTCCTGAGTCAATAATGCTCACCACACCGCCCACCGGCTTTTTTGATTTGCTGACCAGATACCAGCAACTTGAGCGCGACACAACGGATCAGATTATGGTTCTTCACGCTGGAGCCTATCAAGCGGAAGACTATGCGACTTGCGCGTGGCTCAATCAGCCAGGCGGTCTAGTGCTTGAGCAGGTAGAGGAAGAGGCTTTAGTCCAGACCATTCTTGACCGCGCGGCCATTCGCACTGGCAACGATTCTTTGACCGGCGAAGACCTGGGAGAAGCAATTCACGACCTAGATATTTTTGTTGGTAAACGCGCATGAGTCTGCTTGATCGGTTATTCGGCAAGGCCGTCAACCCAAACGCAACCCTAAACCGCACCTGGAGCCAAGCGCCACGCTCGGAAACAACCCGGCTTCCGCAGCTCTTTCACCAGTCCCCGCGCCTTGATCCGGTCGAACTGATCGCCTCAACCATTGCAGGCGCGCCAATGGAAATATTTGACCGCATCCAACTTAGGCGTGACCCGAAAGCTATTCCGGCAGCCGATCACCCTTTCTACGACCTCATGGACAACCCGACCCCAATGTTCCCCGAGCTGGATGAGTACGCTCTCAAATACATCACCGTGGTCTTGGTCGAGCTTCTGGGTGAGTGCTTTTGGATAAAGATCCGTGATGGCAGAAAAGTGGTCGAGCTTCTTCCCATGCCACCGGCCTGGTGTATCTTGACCCCGACCAGTGCCAACCCTCGATTCCTGTTTCAACCTTTCGGAACTACTGCCGGCAAAACGCTGCAAGTAGCACCAGAAGATGTGGTCTGGTTCAAGCAGCCAGACATTACCGACCCCTACGGAAGAGGCCGGGGAAGAACTGAAGCAGTCGGCGGGGAGCTTGACTCCGACGAGATGGCCGAGAAGTGGCAGAAAAACTATTTCTACAACGACGCAACCCCGCCATTCTGGGCCAACTTGCCCGGCGTACAGACCAGCGACCTTGAGCGGATGCGAGACTCTTGGAGCCAGCGCCTTGGCGGTTGGCTCAATGCCCGCAAACCAGCTTTTACCAATTCCGAAAACCTCCAGATCACCAAGCTCGCCGATTCAATGCGGGAGATGGACTTTGTTCAATCCCGCAAATGGATGCGCGACGTGTTCCTGCAGCACTACGCCATACCGCCGGAAATGTTCGGCATCCTTGAGTCTAGCAACCGATCGACCATTGACTCGGCCTATTACCTTTTTAGCAAGAACGTCGTTTCTAAACGCCTTGGCTTTTACGAGCGAGCTATTAATCGGCAGCTTGTTTCGGTCGACTTTGACAACCGGCTTGTGGTCAAGTTTAAGTTTCAGATCCCAGAAGACGAGCAGTTTACTTTGACCAAGGTTAACGAGGGCCTGGCTCGCGGCGCTTTAACACGAGCCGACTGGAAAAAGGCTATGGGTTACCCTGTTGAGGCCGGTGATGAAGTTTACTTGATTCCCTATTCTTTGGCCGAAGTTCCCAAGGGTGGCGTCAAGCCAACACCCGATCAACCCTCGGCAGTTCCGGCCCCCGCAGAATCAACCGAAACCGTTGAGCCTTTTGTTGAAGTAGCAGATACGGATCAACCGGCACCGGCTCCCGCCAAGTCGGCCACCATCGGAACCCCGCGCAAGCTTGAACACTGGAAGGCTGCGGACTCAAAAGCCACCCAAGGCGAAGGAATGTTCCGCTCAAGGATCAGAACCTACTCGGCCACCCAGCAGGCCAGACTCAACAAGGAACTTGCCAAGAACCCAGAAGCCTATCAGAAAGCACTTGATACCGCGTTCTCGGGTGCTGATGAGGCTTTGCTTCACGCTTTGGCCCCGGCTTGGCTGGCCTCAATGACCGACGGCGCCGAGCTTGGAAGAAACGTACTGTCAAAGAAAGTTGCTCCTTCATTTACGCTCTATAACAAAGAGTTCGACGCTTGGGTCAAATTGCACGGCCTCAAGAAAGCCAAAGAGATCAACGAAACCACGTATAACAATTTGCGAACCAAAATGGCCGAGCAAGTT
>Ga0209189_1001846_pt1 | contig 15393 bp, 12 predicted proteins | sample C_130820_EF_Meta_FD_187308 | JGI IMG/M metagenome (GOLD analysis project Ga0209189, IMG submission 187308) | Freshwater microbial communities from Lake Croche, Canada to study carbon cycling - C_130820_EF_MetaG (SPAdes) (version 3) | ecosystem: Environmental > Aquatic > Freshwater > Lake... | reverse complement strand
AAACATCGGTAGATCTGAAAAGCTGGACACCCATTGATACCAATATTGTTACGAGCACAGGGTATGCCGACAAATACAGACTTAATATTTATGCCAAGAACATCGACAACAACTTCTTTCTGAAAGCGTTAGTTGGCAATTACCCTAATCCCGTGTCAGGCGACGGCATAACTATTACAACTACCAGCGCTAACGCAACTCTTTATTATAATGGTAATGATCCCGCAGGATCAGAATCTTCTATGTACATATATGTAGGTGGAACGAGTGTAAGTGATATAAAAATGGTAGTTGCGTTTGGTAGTAATAGAGTTGGTCAATCTTTTGGATTTGGTCTAACACCCAGCGGGCAACTACAATATACAGGAGTATTTACTAACGGTAACGTATATTTTTAAAGCAACTATACTATTCAATACTAATCTAGAATTTACAGAGGAAAGTAACTATTTAGACTGCCTACGTAAACGATGATCTATGTGGATACTTTTCCAAGAATGCTTATTACATATAGAAATAAATGAGTACGGCAAGTTTTCTGCCTGAGTCTGCTGGTTTAGGCGGCTTGGCGATGATGCGTCGTCGTCGGTCGTAATTTCTCAGTCCGCCACCAATCCCCTATAAAACCCGTAGTCCCCGATTCCCGTAGCTGACTGTTTTCGGGGCAGTGGGCAGATAACTCCTTCCGATCGATCAGCCATCAATCCGCTAAATGAGTGGCTTTATGGGGGTCCCGGGTTGGCCCCCTCAGACCTGCCCCTGCCCATTCTCAAATGTCGCTCCGCGACGGGATAGATGTCCACTTTCGCGTGGGAATTCAAATCCCGGCGGTACGATAATTTTCCGAATGAAATTGAGGGACGCCAATTTATCCAGCCGGAGGCGAAAGAGGATTGGGCCAAGGGTGGGTGTGCGGGGGTCAATATCCCGGCGGCCCGATTAGCTAAAGCCCACTTGAGACCCGAATTTATACCCTTAGCCTGATCTCTTTTCGTTGAAAGGTCGGCCGATCCAGATCTTCTGCTCCACGAACGCTGGGGGAAGAACGCGCAAAACGGGAGGGCGTCCGATCAAACTCCAATTCTCCCTGCGCTGCCACAAACCGCTTTCCTTTTTTACTCTTACTTTCATCCTGACTGCTCGCTTCGACGGCTACGGATTTTTTCTCTTCCTTCTTCTCTTCAAGTTTTTCAAGAACTGTTCCTTCTGACCGGCGGGTCACTAAGAGAGTTAAACTGAGCGATTCAGACCGCTCAGGATCCACCGCAGCCCCGGCGGAGATCGGCATATCGACCGGAAGTCTCGCCCGCAGCTTTTCAAGAAGTCCGTGAAAATCGTTGAGGGATGTCTCGGGCCCGGTGATCACGCTCACAAGGATCCGGTTCCCTTCTTTCCAAGCACGCCCATCTTCAAGGAGGATATCCTCTACCACGGCCTCGATCGCCGCCTCTTCCCGGCCCTCACCGGAAGCTTCGGCTACCCCTGCCCATGCATTTTCCAGTATTCCGACTGCGTCATATCCCGAACCCACGGCTTCCTTTAGTTCAGAAACGCCAAGATGAACCATGCCGTTTTTCTCCATGACATGGGCCAAGCCATGCACCGTTCTCGCAATTGCGCGATCAAGGGAACGCTGGGCTTCACGCAGATCCTTCGACATGGAGCTTTCCAATAAACGATCATTATTAAAAACCAGAACCGCATCCGCGTCTTTTCTTAATTCTTGAAGGCACTGGGTAGCCCGGCTCTTTCGGCGTGTTCCCTCAAATGCAAAAGGAGTTACGGCCAAAACAACGACTTCCGCCTTTTGCTTTTTCAACCTCCTCACGAGGCTTGGGGAAAGAGCCGCCCCCGTTCCTCCACTCACCGAGAGCACCACCAGTGCCGTGGTGATGCCTTTTAAAATTGGATCCAGACTATCCCCTTCCTCCAAACTCAAACCCTCAAGAAGTTCATCCTCACCGCCTGTTCCCAGTCCATGCACCCTTTCTGGAGCGACGAGGATCTTCTTGGATGCCACCGTCCCTCGCAGGGCCAAAGCATCGGTATCAATGCAAATGGTCCGATGTTCCCCCTCACAGGCTACAGCCAGATTATCCAAGACAGCCGCCCCGGTTCCACCGACGGCGAGAATGGCTACTTTATGGTTCTCAATCGAGGTTGTGTTCATGTTTTTTTCTCCTTGGGGTTACGCCAGGAACTTTAGCGAGGAAACCATTCGACCCAGCGATTTCTGGATTTTTCTCCAACCGACGGTTTGATTGGCCTCTTTTCGCTCTGTCTCGGCCGCATATTTCAGGGTTCCGAGGACTGTGGAAAATTCAGGCCTTTCAAGGTCACTCTGCTCGCCAAGAAAGTCCCGCGCCCTCCCGATCCTGACCGGCCGAGGAAAGATCTCGGATGCGAGCCGGCCCAGTCCCCGCAGGCGTGCACCCCCCCCGGTTAGAACGACTTCGGTCTCCACTGCCCCCCAGAGGTTTTGTTCTTCCAAATCATCGCGAATGATCTGCAGCGTTTCCGCCATTCTAGCCTGCAGAATCTGGGTCATGGCTTCTTTGTAGAAGGATCGCCCGTCAAAGCTGATGTCACGGGGAAGTGTGATTCGCTCATCCTTTTCCCCTTCCTCCAAGATAACCGATCCCATTTCTTTTTTGAGTTTCTCGGCCCGTGCGTAAGGAATTTCCAATCCAATGGATAGATCCTGGCTCAAATGATCCCCTCCCACCCCGTGCACGACGGAGTGAACCACCGCCTCATCCCGCCAAACGGCAACATCACTCACGCCTGCCCCAAGGTCAATGAGGACCGTCCCGCGCTTTTTCCCTTCCTCCCCAAGAACAGCCAGTCCCGATGCGTAAGCCGAAAAAGTGCATCCTTTTACGCGGATCCTTTGATCCGCCACACACTGAACGGCTGTTTGCAATCGCGTCCGTTTACCGGTGACCAAATGGTAATGAGCCTCAATTTGTTCGGTATGCACCCCGAGCGGTTGTGTCGACGAAACCCCCCGGTCGAGCGAATAGCCACGGAGCAACTCATGCAGGATGACATGGTCTCGGTTTAAAGGAAGATTAGCAGCAAGTTTGTTTAACTCTTCCAGGGTGGTTTCGGTGACCCGATGCTCGTCCTCCAACGCCGTGGCTGCCCGAACCGATTCGTTCCGGGACGCCAGATGAGTTCCGCTAAGGGAAAGATAAACCTCCGTGATTTCAGCTTGAGTCCTTCTCTCGGCTTCTGCCATCGCCATCCGGGCTGCCGATTGGGCGTACCCAAAATCCGTCACCTCGGCTTTTCTCATGCCCGCTGATGCCGATTCCCCCACCCCGAGAAGAGTCAGGGCGCCTTCGGCACTCATCTCCGCAACGGCCACCGTCATTTTTTGGGTGCCGAGATCCATGGCGATCAGAATTTCGTTCGTGGGTGTTCTTTGCATGATCATGAGTTTATCTCCAGGTTAGTTTACAAATGTGACGGGAACATTCCGTTCAGGGGTCAAGTCAACCGTATTCACGATCCGACCCTTGCTTTCGGCGTAATCAAAAATCACTCCGAGACGATCGAACTGTTCAAGCAGACAACTCGTGCGAAACCGGATCTTCCCGCCCCGTGGTGTCGAAACGAGAAATCTCCCAGGCCCTTCGAGAACGAGTCCCGAACAATCCAATCCGTCCCGAACCGGAGCCAAGGGCGCCTCCCTGAGAAACACAAGGGCAGCCCGCAGATCCGGGTTCGCCGTCTGTTCTCCCTCCACCACCTCATCCGAAGAGACTCCACGAATGGTTGGAAGGGAAATCAATTTCTCACCCGGCTTTGGTTTTAGGACAAAACCACGGGAGTCGATGTAATACATGGGTTGCGCCAGCTGGGTTCCCGTCGTTGGAGTGGGACACAGGAGAGCTACGGGGCGCCTTTCTTCAATGTAAAGATACAGGGTGTCAGGAAGCCGGCGCTCGACACGGACCGAAGCCACAGTGGGAAGCTTTTGAAGCGAATCCCGAACATCGTCCAAGGATAGTTGCAGAAGGTTTTGGCCGATCCTCACGCCACTCGCAGCCACCAACTCCCCTTTCCCAATCTTGTTGGCGGGCTCGATTTGAAAACGACGAAGGGTGAAGTCGGAATTTTGGTAAAGAAGCTTTTCAAGCAGTTTATCCATTCCAGCCGAAGTGATCATTCCGATGACCAATAGGGAAAGGATTGACCCAACGAGAAGAAGCATGATCCCCACTCTTTGTCCCATCGCCTGCCGGTTCCCACGGGCGGACATCTTCGCTGCCAGAACATGCCGAGGACGGCGACTCCTGCTCTTTTGTTTTCCTCCACCGATTCCTGTTAGTTTTCCCCACTTCATGCTTTCACCTCTTTCCGTGTTTTTGCCCAAGAAAGTTCCAAAATCTTCAGACAGAGATTCGCAAAATCGATCCCAGCGGTCCTACCCGCTCTCGGAAATAGACTCAAATCCGTCATCCCGGGCAACGTGTTGACCTCCAAGATCACTGCCTTTCCTTCTGAATCGACCATCAGATCCACCCGGGAAAGAACTTCACAACCCAACGCCTGATGGGCCTGCAACGCCAATTTCTGAAACGCCTCCATCTGCTCCTTGGAGATGGGGGCCGGGCAAAGGTATTGGGTGGCCCCAGCGGTATATTTATTCCGAAAATCGTAGAACCCTTTCCCAGGCCGAACCTCCACGACCGGCAAAGCCCTCTCCCCTAAAATCCCCACGGTCATTTCCGCCCCCTCGATCAGTCGCTCAATCATCATCTTCCCCTTCCACTGCCTCACTTCCTTCCTCGCTTTTTTGGCTTCTTCTTCCGTGCGCACAAGATGTACCCCGAGGCTCGATCCGTCCGCCACGGGCTTGAGCACATAGGGAGGAACCCAGTTATTTTCCTCATCGTATTCCAACCCCTCCGCCAAAGGTAACCCGGCGGCCGCCATGACCTCCTTGGCCCGTAACTTGTCAAATGCCCGGGCACTCGCCTCAGAACCGCTTCCGGTATACACAATCCCGCGTACATCCAGCTCGGCCTGAATGGTTCCGTCTTCCCCATACCCTCCGTGCAGACAGAGGAAACAGATGTCCGTCCCCTGGGGGATTTCCACCTTCGCATTCTTCACATCCACCTCCACCAGACGCACTCCGACTGAACGCAGGGCTTTCGCGACGGCGGCTCCACTTCTTTGGGAAACTTCCCGCTCCCCGGACGTTCCACCAGCAAGAACGGCCACTTTCATTTTTTCCGGCTTCATTCGTCTTCCCCCAAAACAATGACTTCCGGCTCGAGGTCGATTCCACGGTCGTTCCGAGCCCTCGCGCGAACCTTTTCCATCAATGCCAATACGTCCGCTGCTTTGGCTCCGCCTTGATTCACGATAAAGTTCCCATGAACCGGGGATATTCTTGCGCCGCCAACGGCCGTGTCCTTGAGGCCAAGTTCTTCAATCAGTTTCCCGGCCGGAATCTTTTCCGCATTTTTGAAAATGCAACCTGCACTCGGCGCCGCCGGCTGGGAATCCCAGCGCTTCCGGCTGTATTTTTTCAACCGTTCCGCAATTTCTTCCGGATTCCCCACTTTTCCCTTTAAGACAGCACCCACAGCGATTTCCTCCGTCAAACGGGGCACCTTACGGTACTTGACCTCAAATTCCCCTGCCGGCACTTCCCTGACTTTCCCTTGCCGATCCATCACCCTCACACTTTCCACCACTTCGAACGTCCAAGATTCCATGGCACCGGCATTCATCCGCATCGCCCCGCCGATCGCCCCCGGAATCCCCTCCATGAATTCCAATCCGCTGATTCCATGCGCTCTTGCGACGGAAACTATCTGTTTCAACCTTGCCCCGGCCCCAGTTCGAATTTTTCCATCCACCACATCGATTCGGCTCATCCCCGGCCGCCCTAAGTGAACGCAAACTCCGGGAATCCCGCCATCCCTGACCAAAAGATTGCTTCCCCTTCCCACAACCGTCAGAGAAATTTTTTCCTCTCCACAAAGCCGCACGACTTTTCCAAGGACTTCCTCGTTTTCAGGTTCAAACCAGACTTGGGCCGGACCTCCAATACGAATCGTTGTGTGCTTTTGCATCGGTTCGTACCAGCGCACTTCCCCTTCATCTTTCACGAGTTTTTTTAGCTTCAAAAAGAGCCCGGCTTCTTTAGCCACCTTTTTTGCCAGATCCGTCACATCCCCCGCCCCCATCAGAAGAAAAAGATCACCGGCTTGCCAATTCTTTCCCAGAATCGAACGGGCTTCGGACATTGAATTCACCAATTCCGTGTTCACCCCCTTTTCCATCAGCCGTGTTTTCAATTCTGCCACCCCCACTCCTTCAATCGGCTTTTCTCCCGCTGCATACACAGGTAGCAAGATCACTCCATCCGCCAATGCGAGCGCCTCGGCGAATCCGGACAGAAAAGCGGCCAGTCTTGTGAAACGGTGGGGCTGAAAAACGACAACCAGCCGGGCCCGTCCCCTCGCTCGGGCCGCCTGGATCGTCGCCGCAACTTCCCGGGGGTGATGCGCGTAATCATCCACCACTTCGAGATCTGCATCGGAATATAGGATTTCAAAACGTCGATCCGCTCGCCGGAAAGCCCTCAGTCCCTTGCGGATTTTCTCAACCGCTAACCCCAATTCCTGAGCCACCGCCAATGCCCCCAAAGCATTTCCCGCATTATGTCGCCCAGTGGCCGCGACCTGAAATTCACCCAGTTCCTCCCCCTTTTTTTGAACTCCGAACTTCAGCCCTTCGGCATTCTCCCCTTTCCAGACCCCAAGATAATCCGCCCCACTCTTCCCCCATCCGAAAGTGACTTTCGTGTGAATTCCATCCGCCGCTTGCATCGCCGCCCCTTCTTCCCGATCCACCACCACAACAGGTCCGACGACCTGACCCAACACATCCCGATAGGCGCTCACCACCGCATCTTGATCTCGATATCGATCCGCATGCTCGTGATCAGCATTCAATAACAGGGCCGCCCAAGGCTTCAACCTGGATGGGGCCCCTTCGCTTTCATCCACTTCGGCAATCAACCAAGGCCCCTTGGTCCAAGCAGCCGATGAACCAAGAGAGGGAGCGTATCCGCCTAGGTAAAACGAAGGATCTTCACCCGCTTCACGGAAAATCTGGGCCAACATGGTGGCGGTAGTGGTCTTCCCGTGGGATCCAAGAACCGCCACAAGCTTCTTTGATTCAGCCAGATGGGCAAGCACCTCCCCCCTCCGGAAACTAGGAATTCCACGCTTTTTTGCCTCCATCCACTCCGGGTTTTCTTCCGCAATGGCTGCCGAGGCAACAATCACTTCGACCGAAACAACTGTATCCGCGGCATGCCCCAAAAAGAATTCAAGACCACGGTTTTTCAACCGTTCAGGGATTTCCTTCACATCAGATCCGCTGACCACATGCCCCAGATCCATCAGAATTTCTGCAAGAGGAGTCATGCCTGATCCGGAAACCCCAATCAGGTGAATTCTCCGACCGCCCTTGATCCAATCTTTGGCATCAAAGGACATGATGAATCTCCTCAGCAATTTTTTCTGCAGCAGACGGATGTTCCTGCTTTTTGGCAAACTGACTCATTCGGCTTCGACGACTCGAATCCCCAAGGAGGCGCACAATCCTTTGCCCCAATTCGGTTCCAATCAGATATTTTTCGGCAATCACCTCGGCCGCTCCTTGATCCCCATACGCATGGGCATTCGCCATCTGATGGTCGGCCGCCGCCGCAGGAAATGGAACCAGAATGGCTGGCAGTCCACAGGCGGCCAATTCGGCAAGCGTTCCTGCACCCGAACGCGCGACCACAAGATCCGCCGCCGCATAGACGGCTTCCATCTCATCACAAAAACCCAAGACCACAGCATGAAAGCCCGATCCCTCATAACCCTTTTGGACGCTTTTCTGATGCGCCTCACCCGATAAATGGAGAATCTGAATGTGATTCACCTCTCCCCGCATGGCCGGCAAACCGCGGATCATGGCCTCATTCAGCCCCCGCGCCCCCTGACTTCCTCCAAGCACCACCACCAAGTGCCTCTTGGGATGGAGTCCGAGCTTTCGAAGAGCCTCTTCCCGGGTCATTCGCCCCAGACGGGACCGGACCGGAGTGCCCGTCACCTTCACATTCGCTTTCGGAAGATAACGACCGCATTCCGAAAAACCAACAAACACCCTGTTTGCTCCCTTTGCCAGAATTCGGGTGGCACGCCCGGGAATGGCATTCGATTCATGGAGATAATAAGGAAGTCCGGCCATGCGAGCCGCACCCACCGAAGCTCCGGAAACAAATCCCCCCATCCCAAGAATGGCCCCAGCATGTCTTTTTTTGATTTCCTCGCTGGCCCGTTGGACAGCTTTAAGGAAGTGGAAAATGAACTTTCCAGATCCCAGAATCCCGGACCAACCCACCGCTGGAATTTCTACCCCATGGGCCATTTCACCAGCTCCCTCCAACGCCCTTCGATCCACAGCCTTCGGAGAAATAAAAAAGCTCACTTCATGGCCACGCCGGCGTACCGCTTCTGCAACTGCCAACCCGGGAAACAGATGCCCACCCGTCCCCCCGCATGCAATCACCAGTTGTCCCATAAAACCGATCACTTTTTCCCACCTACGATGCGACGGCTTCTCGGTGCTTCTTGGTATTTGGCCTCCCGGTGAAGAGAGAGCAGGATTCCCACCGCCGCAAGACAAAGAACCAGATTCGAACCACCGTAACTGATAAACGGAAGCCCGACCCCCTTGGGAGGCAAAAGACTCGTGACCACGGCCAGATTGGCCACCGCCTGCATCGCCACGAGGGCAGTCGCTCCGATTCCCAAAGCCATCCCTGTGGAATCCTGAACGTGGCAAGATATGTACCCACCCGAAAGCGTGAACAGCAGAAACACAACTACGACGCTTAAAGTGGCCACCAACCCCAACTCCTCCCCCAGAATCGGGAAAATAAAGTCGGTGTGAGCCTCGGGAAGATAAAACATTTTCTGAATGCTTTGCCCCAGGCCGACTCCCTGTGTTCCTCCCGAGCCCAGAGCAATCAGGGCTTGAGAAACTTGCCACCCTCCTCCCTGCTGGTGAGCTTCCGGATTCATAAAAGCCATCAGTCTTCCCATTCGTTCGGGCATGCTCCAAGCCAACGCCACGACGCCCGCGATCGCCAATAATGCAAGAATTCCAAGAGGCAGAATCGGAGCCCCTCCAACGAAGAAAACCACGGCTGCAATCGCCAATACAAAGACGGCCGAACCAAGATCGGGTTGTTTGATGAGAAATAGCACCGGCACAACCAGGATCAACATGGGGAGGATCAATCCATACCAAGGGCTTTTCATTTTGGCCCCCTGCATTCGCACCCAAGAGGCCGCAAAAATCACCGTGGCAAGTTTCAGAAACTCCCCGGGTTGTAGAACGAAGGACCCCAGATGGATCCACCGGGCCGATCCTTTCACCGTCCTCCCAATTCCAGGAATGAATGACGCGACGACCATCATGGTCGTGCCTAGAAGAATCCATCCCCCGTACTTCAGAAGCAATTTTACATCCATACGGCTGAACACCGCGCACACCCCGATTCCCGCCACCAGCCAGAGCCCCTGCCTTTGGAGGAAAAAAAGAGGTTGGCCCCGGTTATCGGGGGAAAACGCACCAACGCTGGTGAGCATGATCAGCCCTAGGCCGATCAATGCCCCAACACAGACGATCAGGGTGCGCGCAGTGTTCCGTCCCATGGTTATCTCAGTTCGTCGCCGGCTTCGGCAACATGGCCATATCGGTCGGACCCGCAGGAGCCGGAGCCTTGGAGGGTGTTTCCACCTTGGCCGATGCTTCTCCCGGAACCTGAATCTTCATCCCGACTTTTAGTTTTTTCGGATCGGCGATCGAATTCAGCTTTGCCAGCGTTTCCGCTTTGGTACCGAATTTTTTCGCGATTTTCGCCAAGGTGTCTCCAGCAGCCACTTGGTAAGTTCCGGCAGGACTTGCGACCTGCTTGGCCACTGCTGCCGCGACCACCGCTTTTGCCGGAGGTGTATTTGCCATTACCGCTTTGGGCTCTGCCCCCGCACCAGCGACCTCAGGGATCGTCAGTTTTTGGCCCATTTTTAGTTTAGTGTCCTTCAGACCATTGGCTTTCACCAACGCCGCTGAAGTTACCCCATTGGCTTTGGCGATTTTTGCAACCGTTTCTCCCTTGGCCACCACATGAACCCGTTCCGCAACCGGGGCAGGCGTCACAGGAGCCGTGGCCACGGGAGCAGGAGTTTCGGATGGAGCGGCACCTTGCGTCTGCCAAACCTTGTCATCCGGACTGGGCATCGTGCTGGATACCTCGGCTGTAGGAGCAGGGTTGGTTTCAGGTGCCTTGACCACCTCCGCTTGGGGAGCTGGAGTAGGTTCAGGCATCGCCGTCATTCCCGTATCGGGGTTCCCCCGAAGCAGGTGATAGGCGCTGATGCCGACGATTACGACGACATGCAGCCCAAGAACTACCAGGAAGATCGTCGAGAGCCGGTTCAGCCCTCCCATCTTCGCCGGCCGTTCACTGGCCTCGCCCTCTGCCGTTGGCAGATTATTTCGTTTTGCTGAGTATTCTAGCAGTTCATCGCTCATGGTTGGGTTTCCTCCTGAGGCAGGGCGTTGACGCACTGCCTGTATTTCTCCCCTCTGTCCTCGAAGTTCTTAAACATATCGAAACTTGAACACCCCGGGCTTAGGAGAACCGTCTCCCCCGGCTTGGAAATTTCTGCCGCCCGTTGGACCGCCTCGGCCAAATCCTTGACTTGTCGACAAGGCACACATCCATCCCATGCTTTCTCGATTTTTTGAGCCATCTCCCCGATCAACAGGGCTGCCCGCACCTTCCCCGACAATCCAGCCCGACTTGTGGAAAAATCAAAACCCTTGTCCTTCCCGCCGGCAATCAGGATCACGGATCCCTCCATTCCAGAAACCGCTCTTTCCATGGCATCCAGATTCGTTGCCTTTGAGTCATTGACCCAGGTCACCCCCTTGCGGTTGGCCACCACTTCACATCGGTGAGGCAGCGCCCGGTATTCACGGAAGGATTTTCGTACCGTATCCCTGGAAATCTTTTCCACATCCGCCACTGCCAAGGCCGCGAGAAGATTTTCCGCGTTATGGGGACCAAAGAGCGGAGTCTCATCCTGACGCATAACCTTTTCCCCGTAGGCACAGAGCCAGCCCTGTTGCAACGTATAGTCGGCTCCGAAATCCTCCGACGTAAAGGTCACGGTCCGGCTTTTTTTATTGGGAAAGCTCATTCCTTTCCGCACCACAGCGATATCTTCCGTTTTCTGGTTTTTGAATATCTTCTCTTTGGCCGCTGCATACTCCTGCATGTCGGCATACCGATCGAGATGATCGGGAGTTAGATTCAGATAAACCGCGATATGCGGCCGGAACATCTCGATGCTCTCCAGTTGAAACGAACTCACTTCAACCACGACCCGGTCGAGTTCCTTGGTCAAAGGTGCAACTTCGCAAATCGGCCGTCCCAGATTTCCACAACCCACCGCTTTCTGCCCGGCCGCATGATAAAGAGCGGCAAGAAGTTCCGTGGTCGTACTTTTGCCGTTGGTTCCCGTCACCGCCACAATCGGACAAAGGCATGCCCGAGCCCCAAGCTCCAATTCCCCAAGGATGGGTATTTTAGCCCGGTTCAGCTGTTGCACGACGGGTCGCTTGGGGGATATCCCCGGACTGAGAATCGCGAGGTCAAAATTCATATCCGGAAGATCGGCTTGCCCTACGAACACGCGGACTCCCCGGGATTCCCATTTTTTGGAGGAATCCTCTTTTACGGAGCTCGACAGTTCGTCAAACATGCTCACCTCCGCTTTCTGGGAAAGAAGCCACTCCGCCGCGGCACAACCGCTGCGTCCCATCCCTACCACAACAACCCGGACTCCGTTCCATTTCTGTGGTTCTCCTTTCACCGCAACTTGAGCGAAGCCAAGCCCGCCAGGGCAAAGACCACGCTGAGAATCCAAAACCGTGTGACAACGGCTGTTTCACTCCAGCCTCGGAGCTCAAAATGATGATGAATCGGAGACATCGCGAAAATCCTCCGACCCGTCAGTTTGAAGGAGAGCACCTGCAGGATCACCGATAACGCCTCCATCACAAACACCCCGCCGATCACAGCGAGTAAAAGTTCCTGATTGATACAGATGGCCACCACGCCCACTGCACCCCCCAGAGCGAGGGATCCCGTGTCTCCCATGAAAACCTGCGCAGGGTGACAGTTAAACCAAAGAAATCCAAGGGCAGCCCCAAAAAGGGCCGCACAAAAAATAACCAACTCCTCCCCTCCGGGAAGGCGCGGCAAAAACAGATAGGATGCCAGCTTGGCGTGACTCGATAGATAAGCAAAAAGGCCCAGTACCAGCGCCACGGTCAAAATGCATCCCGAAGCCAATCCATCCAGCCCATCGGTTAAATTCACCGCATTCGAACTCCCCACAATGATGAAAACGAAAAAGAGAATCGCCCCCCAAACGGGAAGATTCAAAAGAAAGAAATCCTCACGCACAAAAGGAATTTGGAGTTTCAAGGCTGCCTCTCTTGCTTGAGGCATCAGCATCAGAACCCCCGCGACACCTCCAGCAACCAGTCCCTGAACCATCAACTTTTGTCGCCCACCCAGACCGCCCGAGGATTTTTTCCGGATCTTGGCGTAATCATCACAGAATCCAAGGGTGCCCAAAGCGAGGGTGCTGCCGAGGGCGAGCCAGAGATAGGGATTGGTCGGACGACCCCAAAGAAGACAAGCCAAAGTCATGGAGAATAAAATCAAAACCCCGCCCATGGTCGGTGTTCCTTGCTTGCTTTCATGCAGGTCGGCGAGTTGATGGACTTCGGATTTGCTTCGGAGGGGTTGTCCAAGTTTCAAACGGCGGAGAGCTGCAATCACGGCGGGCCCGAACCACAGACAGAATCCAAAAGAGGTTAGCGCCGCACCCACCGTTCGAAACGTCACGTACTGGAAGACATTCAAGGGTCCAAACCAGTGACTGAGGAGGCTCAGATAATAGAGCATTACTTTTTCCCTTCCCGCAGGCGCTGAGCCACCTGATCCATTCCCTCGCACCGGCTTCCCTTCACCAAAATCCGATCCTCCGATTGGGACTGTTGTTGATACTCGGCCAGAAGTTGATCCCGATTCCCAAACCATCGAACCCAGTCCCCGGGACGTATCTTCTTCGCGGCTTCGACAAGAAACTTTGCATCCTCCCCGACGGCCAGACAAAGGGCGATATTTCCACGTGCGACCACCGATCCGGACTCCTCATGCAACATGCGGCTGAAATCCCCCAATTCCGCCATCGCACCCAGCAACGCGATGTTCCGCCCGCTTCCAGGCAAATCCTTCAAGGTGGCCAAGCCGGCGGCGAGACTGTCAGGGTTGGCATTGTAACTGTCATCCAAAAGCCACCCCGCCCCTCTTTTCTCCAGTTTGAGCCGCCCGGCCGGAAGATGGATTTTTTCCAAAGCCGAAGTCGCCGCTTTCGGATCCACTCCCAACTCCAATCCGGCCGCCAGTGCCTGCGCGGCATTCATTGCCATATGTGCCCCGGGAACCGGCAAAACAACCTCCATGCGTCCACGGGGACCTTCGCAGACAAAACGGGTCCAAGTCCCACCATGCTCGAGATTCTGAAGTCGGTAATCGGCCTTGGCGGAATGACCGACGCGTACGACCCGGGCCCGACAACCTTCAATCGTGATCTTTTCCATGGGATCGTCGGCATTGCTGATGGCCAAGCCTTCCGCAGGCAGAGCCCGATACAGAGCCCCCTTTTCCTTTGCCGTCGCTTCTTTTGATCCCATGCCCTGGATGTGTGCCCATCCGACATTGGTCACAAGCCCAACTTCAGGTTCGGCCAACTCCGCCAAGGGACCGATTTCTCCCGGAGCATTCATCGCCAATTCCACGACAGCCCAACGATCTTCCGCCCCGATCCCCAGTAAAGTAAGCGGTACCCCGAGATGATTATTTAGATTTCCGTTCGTACGATGGGTGGACCCCATCGTTCCTAAAACGGCAGCCAGCATTTCCTTTGTGCTGCTTTTTCCAGAACTTCCCGTCACCGATGCGACGCGTACGGACAGGAGACGGCGATAGGCATGTGCCATCTTTGTAAGAGCTTTTTGCGTGTCCGAAACCCATAGAATGGAAAATCCTGCCGGGACTTTTCCGATTTCCTTTTTTTGGACCAAGGCCCCGATGGCTCCTTTTTCCGCTGCCTCTGCAATATGATCATGCCCGTCGTGACGCGGTCCGCGGATGGCCACAAAAATCTCCCCCGGCTTGATTGTACGCGAATCAATCCCCACTCCACTTGCCACCCGTTCCCCGTTCCCACGGACGAGTTCTGCCCCTGCCATCTCGGCCAGTGTGGAAATAGAAAGCGGCTTCATGGATTCCGTCTTTCCGCTAAGGCTCTTTCGACTTCCCGGCGGTCAGAAAAGGGGATTTTTTCTCCCCCGATTTCTTGAAACTCCTCATGCCCTTTCCCGGCAATCAAAACCAAATCCCCGGCAGCCGCGGATAGAACAGCCGTACGAATGGCCTCCGCTCGGTTTTCCAAAACTTGCGCGGCTGCTCCCTTGGGCAACCCCTCGGACATTTGACGAAGAATTTCCAGCGGGTCCTCTTCTCTTGGATTATCGGAAGTCAACACGACGCGGTCAGCCAGAGTGGCGGCCACCGAAGCCATTTTTGGCCGCTTGCCCTGATCCCGATTTCCTCCTGCTCCGAGCACAATCCACAATGAACCGCGCGTTAATGGCCGCAGGGTCTCGAGAACCGCCTGAACTGCATCGGGAGAGTGAGCATAGTCGACCAACACGGAAATTTCCCCCGATCCCGCCACCCGTTCCATCCTTCCGGGAACCGCAGGAGCCCGTCCGAGAGCAGACGCCACTTCCTCTGCAGAAATTCCCCCGAGAATGGCTGCGGTGCTCGCCGCCAACGCGTTCGAAACATTAAAGCGGCCCAGCCAGGGAAGGGTCGCTGGAACTTCGCCTTCCGGCGTACAGAGAACAAAGGAACTTCCTGTGGTTCCCATCTTCAAATCCCGGACATGAACATCTCCTCGCTCAATTCCATACGACATCACCCTCACCCCTGGGGCACATTGAGCCGCCAGACGCACACCCATTGGATCTTCCTGATTCAGCACCGCAAACGCGCCCGGACGAAGGCCGCGAAACAAGAGACTTTTGGCCACTTCGTAGGCTTCGAGAGTCGGATGGTAATCGAGATGATCTCGACCCAAGTTGGTGAAAACCGCTCCGGAAAAATCTACCCCCTCCGCTCTTCCTTGATCGAGAGCATGGGAACTCACTTCGATGGCG